>Ga0214472_10003609_pt1 | contig 16357 bp, 16 predicted proteins | sample RVTome_6_FD_207662 | JGI IMG/M metagenome (GOLD analysis project Ga0214472, IMG submission 207662) | Soil microbial communities from uranium-contaminated site in the Upper Colorado River Basin, Wyoming, United States - RVT140D175 | ecosystem: Environmental > Terrestrial > Soil > Contaminated >... | reverse complement strand
TGGTAGATATTTGCCCAACAGTTTATTGGCAAGTAGTGAAAAGAATTCCCAGATAACCACAATAGATAACTTGCTATCACCATGTTCACGTTTTTTCATGTGATACGGTAGTTCTTGTATTTTTACAGATTTATCTGCGCTTGATACAATATCAAGTAGTATTTTAAAACCCTTTCCCGATAGTTTAGGTATGACATTTTCAAACAGCTCTCTACGTAACATGAAGAACCCACTCATTGGATCAGATAATTCATGGTCAAGAATTTTATTTCCTAGAAAAGTCGCTGCACGACTAATTTTTACTCTGTGCTCAGGAAGTGAGCCGGTGCTTGCGTTATCGATATATCTGCTACCAATTATAATATCTGTGTTGTTTTTCAATTTTTGAAGCATCTCAGGAATTATTTTTTCATCATGTTGTAAATCTGCATCCATAACACAAATAAATGGTGCTGCTGTAGAGAGTATGCCTTCTATTACGGCTGATGAAAGACCACGACGATTGAGTCGTTGTATACATCTGGTACGATAGTTTGAATTGGCTATGTTTCTGACAATAGAGCTCGTGTTATCTGGAGAATTATCATCAACAAAAACAACCTCCCAATTTACGCTTTCTAAAACACGGGTTAGTGCATCTATTAATACCTGAACATTCTTCGATTCGTTATAAGTTGGAACTATTATTGATAGTTCAGGTGATTTATGAACATTATTTGTCATTATTTTTTATATAGAAATTTAATTAGTTATTTAGATACTTTTTAGATAAAAGTTATACGCAAGTTTGATTCATTCTACACGAAAAATGTTTGGTGCTCCCTAGGGGACTCGAACCCCTGTTTTCGCCGTGAGAGGGCAACGTCCTGGGCCACTAGACGAAGGGAGCGATATACCCAGAATACTTGAATATAAAGGTTTATAGCACATCTGTTTTTATTCAGAGCTTCGTTGCTCCTCCTTACAGGGAGCGGCCATGCGCGTCGTCGCGCCTCGCTCTGAATAAAAACAGACGCACTCTAACTCCTTCATTTCCAAGTATTCTGGGTATCGTGCTTCAACTAAGCTATTATAGGAGTCAATTCAGAGTTCTCAATATATTATTAAATGACAGTTTCGGATAAGTCCTCAAATATTGCCCGGTTAAAGATCGAGCCAACAATAATTCCCCGCGATCAACATCGTCTTTCCCGCGCATTCATTAGCGAGAGTGCGTTAAAAGTATTGTATCGATTAAAGAATGCGGATTATAAGGCCTACCTTGTTGGCGGGGCAGTTCGGGATCTTTTGCTGGGGAGAGAACCTAAAGATTTTGATGTGGTAACCGATGCCAAGCCAGAGCAAATCCGTGAATTGTTTCGAAATTGTCGTTTAATCGGTCGGCGTTTCAGGTTGGCGCATGTTCGCTTTGGCGATGAAATAATTGAAGTCTCTACCTTTCGTGCACCACACCATGTTTCTGATGAAGGCGCGGGACGTATCGAAGAAGGTCGGATTATTCGTGATAATGTTTATGGTGATATTGATGATGATGTCTGGCGACGCGATTTTACTATCAATGCCTTGTTCTACAATATAAAAGATTTTTCGATTGTTGATTACGTTGGTGGTGTTAAAGATCTTGAAGCCGGGCAGTTAAAGTTAATCGGCGATCCCTCACAACGTTACATAGAAGATCCGGTGCGCATGCTACGCGCGGTTCGTTTTGCAGCAAAGTTAGGTTTAAGAATTCATCCGGAAGCAGAAAAACCGATTAATCAGTATGCTGATTTATTAGAAGGGATTCCGCCTGCTCGTTTATTCGAGGAAATGCTTAAGCTTTTTATGGGGGGGAGCGCCTTACAAACATTTGAAACTCTACGGCATTACAATTTATTTAAATATCTTTTTCCGCAAACTGATCAGTTGTTAGATACACATGAAAAAAATTATCCGCACGCGTTTATTATTCAAGCATTAAAAAATACGGATCAACGTTTGAATGAAGGCAATTCCGTTACCCCCGGCTTTTTATTAGCCGCATTTCTGTGGGAGTCAATGCGGACGATAGCCGATGAGCATATTGCAAATGGTTTATCTGAAATGGAAGCTGTGCAGCTTGCGGGTGATACTGTTATCTCAAAACAGATATTATGTCTTGCCATGCCGAGACGCTTTACTCAGATGGCACGCGATATCTGGTTACTGCAAGTCAGATTCAAACGAACTAAAAAACGATCATTGCGGGTATTAATGCATGCAAAATTTCGCGCTGCTTATGATTTCCTGTTACTGCGTGCAGAAGCAGGCGAAGCATTGCAGGATCTGGTTGAATACTGGACCAGGGAACAACTGGAAGAACCTTTAGCGGGTAAAACAAAAATAAAGTCCGGTTATCATAAACCACGTTCACGTCGCAGACCCCGGAGCCGTCGCAATAATAATTCTACTGATTCATGACGACTGTTTATATTGGCCTGGGTAGTAATCTAACTGGCAACATCGGATCTCCCGAACAACATGTAATTGCTGCCATTCAATCGCTCGGCAAGATACAATCTACCCGTACGATAAGCATTTCTTCTTTATATAAAAGTAAGCCGCTAGGCCCACAAAATCAGGACGATTATATTAATGCTGTTGTGCAAATAGAAACTGACCTGGAGCCGTTAGCATTGTTGGATAATTTACAAGCAATTGAAAATGAACATGGCCGTGTGCGTAATGAACATTGGGGCCCAAGAACACTGGATTTGGATATATTAATGTTTGGAGAAGAAATCATGCAAAATGATCGTTTAAGCATTCCTCATCCGGAGATGCTGAATCGTTCATTTGTTCTTGTGCCGCTCGCAGAAATTAATGCTGATTGTACTATTCCCGGTAAGGGATTAATTCGTGATTTATTAACAGATATTGAACAAGATGGTTTGGAGATTTTGCCATGAGTAAAAGTCATCCAGATTATATCGTTGTTGAAGGGCCGATAGGCGTTGGCAAAACGACACTGGCCAAGCGTTTAGCCAGGACATTTAATACCGAATTAATGCTGGAACTTGCAACAGAAAATCCATTTCTCCCCCGTTTTTATTCTGATCCAAAATCAGTTGCCTTGCCTACGCAGTTATATTTTTTGTTTCAACGAGCGAAACAAATAGAATCGTTACGACAAACGGATATGTTTAAGCCGGTGCAGGTATCGGATTTCTTGATTGAGAAAGATAAGTTATTTGCTTCCATTACTCTGGATGAGGATGAATTATCTTTATATAAACAAGTCTATGATCGACTAACACTGGATGCGCCGGTTCCGGATTTAGTTATCTATCTACAAGCACCTATCGATACTTTAATGCAACGAATTATTGAACGTGGACATGATTACGAACGGCCAATTAACCGTAGTTATCTGAAAAAGATATCAGAAGCCTATGTTGAATTTTTTTATTACTATTCAACATCGCCTTTATTAATTGTAAACACCAATGACTTTGATTTGTCCGGCAATGAAACAGATTACAGTTTATTACTTGAACACATTAGCCAGCTTCCAAAGGGCAAACATTATTTCAATCCGAAAGAATTATGACTGAAAAAATTACCGCTAATACATTAAAGCAAATGAAGTTATCAGGTGAAAAAATTGCCTGTTTAACTTCATATGATGCCTGTTATGCCAGTCTGCAAGACAAAGCGGGTGTTGATGTATTGTTGGTTGGTGATTCACTTGGAATGGTTTTGCATGGAGATGAGACGACGTTAAACGTGACTATGAACGACATGATTTATCATACGCGTTTGGTGAGCGGTGTTTGCCAACGTGCGCTTGTTATCACTGACATGCCAGCCAATAGTTATATAGTTCCAGAGAAAGGTCTGGAAAACGCACTTCGTCTTGTTAATGAAGGTGGCGCTGAGATTGTCAAGTTAGAGGGTGGCGAGTTTGTTTGTGAAACAGTGTCTTTAATAACGAAACATGGAATTTCGGTGTGTGGTCATCTTGGATTAATGCCGCAGTCAATAAGTACCGTTGGCGGATATCGTGTACAGGCAAAAACGGAAGAAGAAGCAGAGCAATTAAAACAGGATGCATTAGCCTTACAAAAAGCTGGTGCGGTATGTTTAGTACTGGAATGTATTCCGGCAAAACTTGCCGCCGAGGTCACGCAAATATTAGATATACCCGTTATCGGTATAGGCGCGGGATCTGATTGCGATGCGCAGGTGTTGGTTGTTTACGATATGCTGGGCATGACCGAAAAAAAATTGAAGTTCTGTAAAAATTTTCTTACAGGTAAAGACTCAATTTCAGACGCATTTAAAGCCTATGTTGCAGAAGTAAAAGATAAGTCGTTTCCATCTGCCGAACATTCATTCGATTAGGGTCTGTTTATGTTTCATCTTTACCACTGCTGGCGGCTATTTTTGTATCCAGCGAGGCGGAAAAAGCGAAGTGTAGTTATTCTACATGAGCGATTGACAACGATGCTGGGTGCAAAAATAGTCCCAGCCCTGCGGGTTGCCACTGAAAAGACGCCACTCTGTGTTGTTCGTCATTCATTTAGAATAACTAAACTTCATTCCTCTCGCCTTGATTGGCACCTTTTCAGTGACAACAGAGGCAAAGATGAAATATAAACAGACCCTTATGAAGCAAGTTTCAAAAATTAAAAGTTTGCGAGAGCAACTCGCTGCTGTTCGACGTTCGGAGAAAACAATTGCACTTGTTCCAACTATGGGAAATTTGCACGAAGGGCATTTGTCCCTGGTTAAACAGGTTCAAGAACGTGCGGATTATGTTGTTGTTAGTCTTTTCGTTAATCCGACTCAATTTGTTGAAGGTGAAGATTTCGAGAGTTACCCGCGAACATTAGAAGCGGATCTATCACAGTTAGAAAATTTAAATGTCGATCTGGTTTTTATACCTGACAGGAAAGAAATCTATCCTGATGGCAATGAAATAACTGCCGAGGTAACAGTACCGGAGCTCGATTCAATTTATTGTGGGAAATTTCGCCCCGGACATTTCAAAGGTGTTGCGACTGTTGTGACTAAGCTGCTCAATATCGTGCAGCCAGATTATGCAATCTTTGGTGAAAAAGATTGTCAACAATTACTGGTGATTCGCAGTTTGGTGAAGAGTCTTAATTTGCCTGTAGAAATAATCAGTTCAGTTACAATGAGAGAAAAAGATGGTTTGGCAATGAGCTCGCGAAATCAGTATTTAAATGAAAATGAACGAAAACAGGCAGCTCTACTTTATAAAACGCTCAGTGAAATGGCCTTAAATATCGAAAAAGGTGAGAAAAACTACGAAAAACTTGAAAAACAGGCTGTTTCTTTGCTAAAAGACGCTGGATTTAGACCGGAATACTTCAGTATCTGTGATTTTGAGACATTAAAGCCACCAATGAACAGGAAAATAGTGATAATTGCCGCCGCTTGGCTGGGTAAAGCGCGTTTAATTGACAATGTTGCGGTGCAAACCTATGATTGACGCCTGCTCGATGTCAGGTAATATCCACTTTTAATCCAAATGAAATAATTACAATGGAAATAACAGTTTTAAAAGCAAAATTTCATCAGGCGTGCGTTACGCATTCTGAACTTGAATACGATGGCTCTTGCGCCATTGATGGTGATCTGCTGGATAAGGCAGGCATTCATGAATATGAACAGATCGATATTTATAACATTACGAATGGTGAGCGTTTTACGACCTATGCCATTCGTGCTGAAGATCATTCACGAATTATTTCTGTTAACGGTGCAGCAGCACACAAGGCGAATCCCGGTGATCGCGTGATTATTTGTGCCTACGCTCGATTAAATGAAAATGAAATAAAAAGTTTCAAACCCAAGCTTGTTTATCTTGATGCAGAAAATAATATCAGCCGCATCAAAGATCATATTCCGGTACAAGCAGCATAAAAAAATTCTGTTATTGATTACCAATGAATAATGTTTCATTGGTTCGTCATAAAGATATTTCTCCCGAAGGGACAATACCTTGAGCAATAACAACAAACAGAAGACAGCCAGTGTTATTATTATCGGCAATGAAATATTGTCGGGTCGTACACAAGATTTAAATATTTCCTACATCGGCAAAAATCTTGAGAAGTTGGGTATTGTTCTTGCCGAAGTCATCATCATTCCTGATGATGAAGCAATCATCATCGATAAAGTAAAACATTATTCTGAAAATTATGATTATGTTTTTACGACGGGTGGCATCGGCCCCACTCACGACGACATTACTGCAGCCTCAATCGCCAAAGCCTTTAACGTAAAATTGTTTCGTGATCCTGAAGCAGTAGCCTGCATGGAACGTTATTACGATCCGGGAACGTTGACAGAAGCACGTTTAAAAATGGCCGATATTCCAGAAGGCGCATCACTGATTGATAACCCTGTCAGCGGTGCGCCGGCATTTCAGATTAATAATGTCTTTGTTTTAGCCGGTGTGCCGAGCATCATGCAAGCCATGTTCGATGCATTAGTTGATAGATTAGTAAGCGGCCCACCAATTTTAACCGCAAGCGTTTGTACAAACTTAACCGAAAGTAAATTAGCTGAAGGCATGACTAAAATTCAAAACCAATGCGAAGAAGTCAGCATCGGCAGTTATCCCTATTTCAAACGCGGCAAGTTAGGCGTCAATATTGTTTTACGTTCGATAGATAGAAAACTTCTTATGAAGCAAACAAATTTAATAGAGGGACTGATTAACGAAATTGGCGGCAAAGTATTAGAAACAACACTGCCAGAATAAAAATATTATGGTGCCGAGGGCGAGAATCGAACTCGCACTTCCGAAGAAACCGGATTTTGAATCCGGCGCGTCTACCAATTCCGCCACCCCGGCAAGGGAATAATTATAGTTTGTTTCTGCTCAATGCCATTTTGTTAAGCGCGCCGGTCAGCGCGGTTGTTATTACTCTAATGTGTCTACCCGCCGTTCACGCCATCCTGGCTGCCACGGCATTTGGGCTCCTCGACTCTGTCTCCTGATTCGTTCTACCTCCTGCATCCATGCAGTCGTGCCCATCATTCCGCCACCCCGGCTGTGAGAAAGCAGGCGGCAAGTATAAGGTAAGTCAGCTTAAGGTCAATATTAGTCAGCCTGAATTAAATTATTTAGGATTAATTTCTGCTAATATCGCGCGCCATGAAAACCAGTGATTTTTCTTATGACCTTCCCGAAGAGCTGATTGCGCAGTATCCGGCCGCAGATCGGGATAGTAGTCGGCTGCTGTGTCTTGAGCCTCAAGGCAAGATTACAGATACATCATTCAAGCAATTTACAGATTATCTAAAGTCGGGTGATTTAATCGTGTTGAACGATACGCGTGTTATTCCGGCACGTTTATTTGCCCGAAAGGAAACGGGCGGTAAGGTTGAGATTATGCTCGAACGCATTCGGGACGAGAAAACCTTACTGGTTCAGCTTCGTGCAAGTAAATCGCCAAAAGCAGGAACGAGTTTGCTGCTTGATGATAAGACGAGCTTTGAAGTTCTGGGTCGAAATGGTGATATGTTTTTACTGAGTTATGATGGCGAAGAACAACTGACTGATGTGCTCAATCGTCTTGGTCATATGCCTTTGCCGCCTTATATCGCTAGAGAGGATGACGTTGAAGATAAAGAACGTTATCAAACGGTTTTTTCGGATGAGCCTGGCGCGGTTGCTGCACCCACAGCAGGGTTGCATTTCACCGAACAGTTATTAAACGATTTGAAAAATAACGGTATTGATAATACAAGATTAACTCTGCATGTTGGCGCCGGAACGTTTCAACCGGTTCGTGTTGATGATATTGCAAATCATCAAATGCATAGCGAGTATGCGCGAGTACCTTTAGATGTTGTGGAAAAAGTTAATGAAACAAAAAGAAACGGTGGGCGCGTTATCGCAGTAGGAACAACTGTTGTCAGAAGTCTGGAAACAGCGGCGAGAAGTGGACAACTAACAAGCTTTGAAGGTGATACCGACATATTTATTTATCCCGGGTTTAAATTTAAAGTGGTTGATATGTTGTTAACTAATTTTCATCTATCCGAATCAACCTTGTTAATGTTAGTTTGTGCCTTTGCCGGTCAAGAAAATACAATGAAGGCCTATCAACACGCGATTAAAGAAAAGTATCGGTTTTACAGTTATGGTGATGCGATGTTAATAACTGAATGTGAAACGTGAAGAGTGAAATGTGAAGAGTGAAATGTGAAGTTTAATCTTATAAATAAAAATAATGATGCACGTCGAGGGCAAATTGGATTTCCACGCGGTACGATAGAAACACCGGCATTCATGCCGGTAGGGACATACGGCACGGTTAAGGCAATGACGCCGGAAGAGTTAGTGGGTATTGGTGCTGAAATTATTCTGGGAAATACTTTTCATTTGATGTTGCGTCCCGGCATGGAAGTGATTAACGAGTTCGGTGGGCTGCATCAGTTTATGCACTGGGAAAAACCGATTCTTACCGATTCCGGTGGTTATCAGGTTTTTAGTCTGGCGGATTCAAGAAAGATCACTGAAGAAGGTGCACATTTTAAATCGCCGATTGACGGTTCCAAAGTATTTTTAGGACCGGAAGAAGCCATTCAAATACAGCATAGTTTGAATTCTGACATCGTCATGATCTTTGATGAATGTACGCCTTATCCGGCGACTGAAGAAGAAGCTCGCGAGTCGATGGAATTATCATTACGTTGGGCAAAGCGTTCAAAAGAGGAGCATGGCCAATTGAACGGCAATAATGAAAACGCGTTGTTTGGTATTGTGCAAGGTGGCATGTATCAATCTTTACGTGAAGAATCGTTGACTGGATTAAAAGAAATTGGTTTTGATGGCTATGCTATTGGTGGATTGTCTGTCGGTGAACCGGTTGATCTCATGATGGAAGTGCTTGATAACATTATGCCCGATATGCCGGAAGATAAACCGCGCTATCTAATGGGTGTCGGCACACCGGAAAATATTGTTGAGGCGGTTCGCCGAGGTATTGATATGTTTGATTGTGTCATGCCAACACGTAATGCACGTAATGGACATTTATTTACTGAGTATGGCGACATCCGAATTCGTAATGCAACGCATCGTTATGATCGATCACCTGTTGATGAGCATTGTGCCTGTTACACCTGTCAGAATTATTCTCGCGCCTATCTTCATCATCTCGACAAAACCAGTGAAATTCTGGGTGCTCGATTAAACACCATACATAATCTTTATTATTATCAGTTTTTAATGAAAGGCTTGCGTAAAGCAATTGCAGAAAATGATTTGAACGAATTCATAGCAAATTTTTATAATAAGCGCGGATCGAAAATAATTTTAGTTTAAAGCTTGATGCTTTTTCCCAGGCATAGAACAATGATTGCATTATGAGTAATCACATCGAACAACTTCCCACATTAGGCGTAGGCGCAAGCTTAAGCCTTTCATCCGATCCTGATCCTGTTTCTTTAGTTCGCGCCAAAGGCGGCCCGAGTTTTGTCGAGTATTCGGGTCTGGTTGATGTTGATGAAGTGATTGATGAAGTCGAAAAAATTAAAGCCGCAGGTGCGCCGGTATTATTTCATCCTTCCTATATTAATTTTTGTGGCTCGTATCCGAATTCAAATGCATGGCTTGAAGCCACGTCTAAACATATTGAAACAGTTGAGTCTCCATGGTTTGCACAAGATGTGGCTTATTGTTTTTGGGAAGAAGGGCCGGGCTACTCGACTTCTTTAGGTTACTTTATACCACCAACTTTTAATCAGGCTTCTTTGCAACTTGCAGTTGAGCGCGTTAAAGAAGTTCAGGCAAAAGTTTCTGTGCCGGTTGCGGTTGAACCGCCGCCGGTCACGTTTATTACCGGTACATTACCTTTGTTCACATTCTTTGGCAGTCTGGCAAAACAAACAGACTGTGCCATCTTGCTTGATATGGGACATCTGGTTTCTTATGAAATGGCGAGTGGTCATAGCGTATTAGACGCGATTGATGAACTACCGGTCGAACGCGTTGTTGAAGTGCATATCGCCGGCGGTCGTCTGAAAGAAGGCCAAAAAGAAGACAATAAAGATGGCAAGGCTGCGCCGATTTATGTTGATGCACATGAATGCACGATTGTTGAACAAACCTGGCAGATGTTTGAAACAATGTTGCCTCTGTTACCCAATGTCAAAGCAGTTTGTTATGAATGCGAGGGTGTAAATGAAAGCAGAGTGCTCACAACATTAGAACGAATTAGAAAAATAGTTCGGGAAAAAAGTGCCAGCAAAGCGCTGCTAGAAAGTCTGGATGGTCGCAAATGAGGTTTGGCTCATGAGCATTGTCGCATGAGTTTTTTGGAACAGGAACGCGCTTTATTCGATTTGTTGTTTGATAGCGGCGTGCGCGAAAATTTTTGTAAAAATTCAATAGCTGCACTTTATCAATATGATCTGAGTGAAGAAGAACAAAATGATTTTGTTGTGGTTCGTCCCGATGCCCTGGAGCTCGATGCAAAAATCAGAGCCGATTTATTGCTATCTCATTTCTGTCGTGCATTTCCTGTTAGCTTCAGCATAGTTTCTTCTCTTGAGGGTGGGTTCGAAGTATTAAAAAAAATGATTGATGTGGAAACGATGAGAACCTCTAGTCTGGATCGCATTGTTTTTTTTGGCAGGAGATTGGGTGAAAATTTAAATTCGTTTTCGTTTAACTCTCCGGACGAGCAAATCAAGGTTTCAGCGATACTCGAAGCAGAATTGGGTATGGCGTGGACAAGTGCGTCTTTAAAACGTGAAGTACTGGAAAACGGTCAACTTCATATTAAATCGCCTCAGCTCGACCAGAATTGGTCGAATAAGAATATTAAACTGGCTCCGTATGTTTGTGCGGCGATGATTCCTGAGTCTTATGAGAAATTAAAAAGTTTGTTTTCTTCTGATGCAGATTGCGATTTATGGCGAAGTTTGAACAAGAAACCGATTTCCGCTGCGCGACGACGAAAAATACTGGAAAAAGACGATCCGAGATTATTTATTGCCCGTGCCCATGTCAGCCATATGTCGCGCTGCGAACCGACAATTGATCAGAAAACAGCCGAGCTAAGTGAAGGTTTTGCCCCATTATTTCAGCATGTTAATGGCACTGTCAGTGTTGATTATATTTTGCAGCAACTGAAACAAATTGGCGCGCAAGATGAGATGCTGCAAAGCATAAAAGCCACATTTCAACAGTTGCTGGAAAGTGAGATGTTAGAGTTTTCCTAGCGCCGGAAAGGCTGCAATGAGTAGAAACCTTGAAATTCTGGAAAACAGCCCAATCAATAAATACAGCGTTATCTATACTGAATTGGCAAGTGTTGTGTCATAATGCCGCGTTTTAAAATCAGGGTGTTCAATAAATGTTAGATTTTTTCATCAATAGTGCCTGGGCAGCGCCGGCACAGCAGGAACCTGGTCTGATCAGTTTTTTGCCATTAATTGTATTATTTGCTGTTTTTTACTTCTTATTGATACGCCCGCAATTAAAGCAGGCAAAGCAACATAAGCAGTTGGTTAGCGAATTAGGTAAGGGTGATGAGGTCGCAACAACAGGCGGTTTACTCGGAAAAATAAAAGAAGTCGGCGATAATTTTGTTTTGCTTGAAATAGCAAAAGATATTGACGTGAAGGTACAAAAAAATGCTGTTTCTGCGGTATTGCCAAAAGGCACATTGAAAACACTCTAGGTTTCACAATAACAACACAATAATTAAGTAGGCTAAGGTCATGAATCGTTATTCCCTCTGGAAATACATACTAATTCTATTTCTGTTAGGTTTGGGTGCTTTGTTTGCATTGCCAAATATCTACGGCAAAGATCCCGCATTGCAAGTTTCTGCTGCTCGTTCAGCTGAAATTAGTGAGTTAACAGAATTTCAAGTCAAGAATGCACTTGAAGAAGCGGGCATAGCATTTAAAAAAATAGACCTTGAACCTGAAAGTCTGATTATCAGATTTAGTGACGAAGAAATTCAGTTAAAAGCACAATCTGTTGTCAAAAAATCATTAGGCAATAATTATGTCGTTGCAATTAATCTTGCGCCGGCAACGCCTGCGTGGTTAGACAAGTTAGGCGCAGAACCGATGTTCCTTGGTCTCGATCTTCGTGGTGGTGTTCACTTCCTGATGGAAGTCGACATGGAAGCGGCGATTGCCAAGGCTGAAGATGCCTATATGTCAGACCTGCGCAGTCAGATGCGCGAAAACAAGATTCGTTATAAAACCATTACGCGCAATAAATCGGGTGGTTTGTTGATTCGTTTTAAAGATGCAGGCGAACGTGATAGCGGCGAAAAATTAATCGATAAAAACTTTCCTGATCTCAATGTGACGGTTCCGGATTCCAGTAGTGATGAACCTCAGTTAGCTGCGGCCATGAAGGAACAAGTGGTTCTCGATACTCAAAAATTAGCCTTGCAACAAAACATTACTACGCTTAGAAAGCGTGTTAACGAATTAGGTGTTGCCGAACCTGTTATACAACAGCAAGGACTCAATCGTGTTGTTGTTCAATTACCGGGTGTTCAGGATACAGCGAAAGCAAAAAATATTCTGGGTGCCACCGCGACACTGGAATTCAGATTAGTTGACGAGGATCATGATGCACAAGATGCGGTTGATGGTCGTGTGCCTGCAGGTTCCAAACTTTATAAAGAACGCAGTGGTTTCCCTATCTTGTTAAATAAGGAAGTCATGTTAACCGGTGAATCTATTATTGATGCGGCTTCGGGCATTGATACTTTAAATGGTGGACCTGATGTCACCATTACACTTGATGGTCGTGGTGCGAAAAGAATGAGTCACGGTACACGTGATAATGTTGGTAAACGACTCGCGGTTGTTTTTATTGAAAATAAAATAGTAACCGTAGAAAAAGATGGAAAGATGGTTCAGGAAAAAACAGTTGTTGAAGAAGTGATTAATTCGGCGGTGATTCAGGAACAACTGGGTAAACGTTTTCATATCACCGGTCTTGATTCAACCAAAGAAGCACGTACCCTGGCTCTGTTATTACGCGCCGGTGCTTTGGCGGCTCCAATTTATATTATTGAAGAGCGCACAGTCGGTCCAAGCCTTGGGCAGGACAATATTGAAAAAGGTTATGAATCAGTTAAGATCGGTTTCATACTGGTACTGATTTTCATGGTAGTTTACTACAAGGTTTTTGGTTTGATAGCCAATGTCGCACTGGCATTAAACCTTGTTTTAATTATTGCGATGTTATCATTATTGCAAGCGACGTTAACTTTGCCTGGTATTGCCGGTATCGTTTTAACCGTCGGTATGGCAGTTGATGCGAACGTTTTGATTTTTGAACGTATACGAGAGGAGATTCGTAATGGTAATTCTCCACAAGCGAGTATTCATGCCGGTTATGAAAAAGCATTTTCAACTATTGCCGATGCAAACATCACTACCTTGATTGCCGCGTTAGTATTGTTCAGTTTTGGTACTGGTCCGATTAAAGGTTTCGCCGTGACTTTATCACTCGGTATTATTTGTTCAATGTTTACAGCCATTATGGTGACACGCGCTTTGGTTAACCTGATATATGGCGGACGTCGCCTCGAAAAATTAATAATATAAAAAGATCTAAACAGAGACAGTGATTATGGAAACGCAAGACAAACGATTTAATATCGACTTTATGGGAAAACGGAAGATAGCCGCGCTTCTTTCCGGTTTACTTATTATTGCTTCTATCGCTTCATTAGCGATTCAGGGTCTGAATTTAGGTATTGATTTTACCGGCGGTACTTTGGTTGAAGTTGGTTATTCAGAGTCAGTAGACCTTACGCAGATCCGTAATGCGTTAACTAACTCAGAGTTCAAAAATGGCGTTGTTCAATACTTTGGCGCAGCAAATGATATTTTAATACGTATCCCACCAAGTGAAGGTTTAAACAATGCGGATATCAGCAACAAAATCCTAAGTGTACTTTCCGGCACGGGTGAGAATGTTGAGATGCGCAGAATAGAATTTGTCGGCCCACAAGTAGGTAAAGAATTAAAGAATGATGGTGGCATTGCTATGTTAGCGGCTTTGGCCATGATCATGTTGTATGTGGCTATGCGATTTCAGATGCGGTTTTCAGTTGGCGCAATTGTCGCGTTGATTCATGATGTATTAATTACTTTAGGATTCTTTTCAGTTACTCAATTTGATTTTGATTTAACCGTATTAGCTGCGTTATTGGCTGTCGTTGGTTACTCGTTAAACGATACGATTGTTGTTTTTGACCGAGTGCGTGAAAATTTTCATAAACTTCGTGATTCGGCACCGGTAGATGTATTCAATGTTTCACTAAACGAAACATTAAGTAGAACTATTGTGACGGGTTTAACCACTTTACTGGTATTGGTTGCATTACTTATATTCGGCGGTGAAACTATAGGTGGTTTTGCGATAGCTTTGATTACAGGCATTATTGTAGGAACGTACTCGTCAATCTATACCGCTAGTCCGGTAACCCTTGCATTGGGAATTTCCAAAGAAGATTTAATGCCAGTGCAGAAAGAAGGCGCAGAAATAGATAATTTACCTTAGGCCAGGTTTTGATACTGCGTAGCGATAGTGTCTTCATTATCAATAGTGGCAGATCAGCAAATCCTTTTTGCCAGGGAAGCGTTTTCAAGCTTCGGCGAAGTTCAATTAGTTGACGGTCGTTCTATCGATCGTCAACATATCAAAGATGCAGATGTTCTTTTAGTCCGATCAGTGACTAAAGTTAATGAATCGCTATTAAAAGGTTCTAATATCAAGTTTGTCGGTTCTGCTACCAGTGGTATCGATCATATTGATACGGACTACCTGAAAAAATCCAACATCACTTTTACTCATGCTTTGGGCAGTAACGCGCGTTCTGTTGCTGAATATATTTTAAGCAGTTTACTGGTTACCGCCGAGCAACAGGGTTTTTCTTTAAAAGAAAAAACTGTCGGTATTATCGGTTGCGGTCAGGTAGGTTCCCGAGTGAAGCGTTTTATGGATGTACTCGGTGTTAAATGTTTATTAAACGATCCACCGCTTGCCAGAAAAACTTCAGATCATAATTACGTTGAGCTCGAAGAACTAAGCCAGGCCGACATCATTACATTACATGTGCCATTAACAAGAAAGGGTGAGTTTCCCACTAATAAGCTGGTGAATCAGACTTTTCTCGATAAGTTAAAATCTGATGTCATTCTGGTGAATACATCGCGAGGTGAAGTTATTGATGAAGCCGCGTTGTTGGCGTTCAAGCAGGCAAATGCCGCGTCAACATTAATTCTTGATGTCTGGTGCAATGAACCTGAAATAGATATTAATTTATTACAGAAAACATTCATCGCGACACCACATATTGCCGGATATAGTTATGATGGCAAGGTTAAGGCGACAGAGATACTATTTGATGCGCTTAATGATTATGCAGGCAAAGAATTACTTAAAGCGGACTTATTAAAACCAGAGCAGGAAAAGGTGACTATTGATGACGATGCCATTCAACTTGCGGTATTGCAGAGTTATGATGTCAGGAGTGATGCAAGTGCGCTAATGGAGTTAATGAATCTGGAAGACAATAAACGTGCGGCATACTTTGATAGTTTAAGAAAGAATTATCCAATCAGACGTGAATTTACAGGTAGAAATATCCAGACAAGCAGAATGAATGATGAATTAAAACAACAATTGCAGCAACTGGGTTTCAACGTAGAAACATTATGAAAAAACTGGCAATACTGGTATCCGGCCGCGGCAGCAATATGACGGCTATTATTGAAGCTTGCGAGCAGGGTAAGCTGGCAGCCAGTGTTGAGCTGGTGATTAGTAATAATGCCAATTCACTGGCTTTGGTTTTAGCTCAGGAAAAAAAAATTGATACGGCTCATCTGAGTTCGTCAACACATCCTGACACTGATGTTCTTGATACTACGATGAAGACCTTACTTGATAGTTATAATATTGATTTCGTTTTGTTAGCCGGGTTTATGAAAAAGATAGGATCGAAAACATTAGCCGCTTATAAAGGCAGAATCATTAATATTCACCCGTCGTTATTGCCAAAATTTGGCGGTCAGGGCATGTTTGGTTTGAGTGTGCATAAAGCCGTTATTGAGGCTGGTGAAAAAGAAACCGGGGTGACGATTCATCTGGTTGATGAAGAATACGATAAAGGTACTATATTGGCGCAACGAACGGTTGCGGTGGAAAAGGATGATACTCCAGAATCGCTTTCAGTCAGGGTTTTGAAGGTGGAACACATTTTATTTGCAGAAACAATACAAAAAATTATAGATGGCAGTATTATAGTGCCTGCCAGTTAGTCGAATCAGGAGAATCAAATGCGAGTTTTGCATACAATGTTAAGAG
>Ga0214472_10003607_pt1 | contig 16364 bp, 16 predicted proteins | sample RVTome_6_FD_207662 | JGI IMG/M metagenome (GOLD analysis project Ga0214472, IMG submission 207662) | Soil microbial communities from uranium-contaminated site in the Upper Colorado River Basin, Wyoming, United States - RVT140D175 | ecosystem: Environmental > Terrestrial > Soil > Contaminated >... | reverse complement strand
GTGGCGGGACGGTTGCTCCGGGCCAAGGAGCGGGTCGAGGCGGACCTCCGGCCCGAGCGATTGCCCGGCGGCTTCGTCCGGGACCTCGACGCGCTCATCGCGGCGACCAGCGACGCCCTCGTCGCGATCGGCCTCGAGGCGCCCTTTTGCACCACGGGCGCCTGACGCGATCGGGCGCCACGCGGGATGATGAAGGGCACATGAGGCCCCGTCTGCTCCCCGTGCTTGTGCCGACGGTCGCGCTGCTCGCGACGTCGTGCGGGTCCGGTGGCCCGTCCGGCGACGGCGAGCCGACCGGGTCCGGCGGCCGCATGGTGGCCGTCGTGGCCAGCGCCGACCTGTACGCGAACGCGCCACAGCGGTTCGCCGTCGGCCTCCCCTTCGCCGATGGTCGGCTGGTGAGCTTCGGCTCGGTGGGCGTTCGGTTCTCCTATACAGGAACGGCCGAGCAGAGCATCGCTCCCCAGCCCGGCCCGGAGGCCACGGCGGCGTACGTGCCGACGCCGGGCACACCGGACGGCCGAGGGTCCGGTCCGATCGTCGCCCAGCCGTCGGAGGCCCGGGGGGTCTACGAGGCGAGAGGCGTGACGTTCGACGCCGCCGGCATCTGGCAGGTCGAGGTCGCGGCCGACGTCCAGGGGGCCGGGACCCAGACGGCCCGGGCGAGCTTCTCGGTGGCGGCGGCGCCCTCGCTCCCGGCGCCCGGCCAGCCGGCCCTGAAGACCGAGAACCTGACGATCCGGTCGAAGGGCGCGCCCCTCGGCGCCATCGACTCGCGCGCGGACCTGAACGGGAAGATCCCCGACCCGGAGCTCCATCGGTGGACCATCGCGCGGGCCATCGAAGAGCACCGGCCCGCGCTGGTCGTCTTCGCCACGCCGGTCTACTGCGTGAGCCGGTTCTGCGGGCCGGTCACCGACCTCGTGGACGAGCTGGCAATGCGGTACGACGACCGCGCGGTCTTCATCCACGTGGAGATCTGGAGGGACTTCCAGGACCAGGTGATCAACAGGGCCGCCGCCGACTGGCTGCTACGGAACGACGACCTCACCGAGCCGTGGCTGTACCTGATCGGGGCCGACGGCACGATCTTGGACCGGTGGGGCAGCCTGTTCGCCGAGGGTGAGGTGGCCGAGGCGCTTCGCCGGCTTCCCCCCATGCGCCCCTGACCGGCGCCGGCCTCCGAACCCCGCTCCAGGCCGGGTGCCGCGCGCTACAGTTCGGCCATGGGCGAACACCGTCACGCAGACGGCGACGGTCACCGCCCCGACCGGAGCTCCATCGACGCCGTCCAGGCCTGGACCGACCAAGGCGTCCGCGCGATCAAGCTGTCGCTGGCCGGCCTGGCCGTGACCGCGGTGCTTCAAGCGCTCATCGTCCTGGTCAGCGGCTCGGTGGCCCTGCTGGCCGACACGATCCACAACTTCGCCGACGCCCTCACCGCCATCCCGCTGTGGGTAGCCTTCGCCATCGGCCGCCGCCCCGCCACGAAGCGGTACTCGTATGGGTACGAGCGGGCCGAAGACCTCGCCGGGCTGCTCATCGTAGTGGTGATCGCGGCGTCGGCCCTGTTCGCGGCGTGGGAGGCGGTCACGCGTCTGATGGACCCCCGGCCCATCCAGAGCCTGGCGTGGGTCATGGCCGCCGGGATTATCGGCTTTGCCGGGAACGAGCTGGTCGCCGTGTACCGCATCCGGGTCGGCCGCCGGATCGGCTCGGCGGCCCTGGTAGCGGACGGGCAGCACGCGCGGACCGACGGGCTCACCTCGCTCGGGGTGCTGGCGGGGGCCGTCGGCGTGGCCTTGGGGTTCGACCGGGCCGACCCCATCGCCGGACTGGCCATCACGGTAGTCATCCTGTTCGTCTTGTGGCACGCCGCCAAGAGCGTGCTCCGCAGGATGCTCGACGGAACCGACGAGTCGACCGTGGTGATGCTCCAGGAGGCTGCGGCCCGCGTTTCGGGCGTCGAGCACGTGACGTCCGCCAAGGCCCGGTGGACCGGCCACCAGCTGAACGCGGAGCTCGAGATCCAGGTCGAGCCCGCGCTCACCGTGGACGAGGGTCACGCCATCGCGGAGGAAGTCGAGCACCAGCTGCTTCACGTGCTCCCCCGCCTTAAGGGGGCCACGGTCCACGTCGACCCGCATCACCACGGCCCGCCGATGGGCCCGATGGCCCACCACCGGCAGGGCTGACGTGGACGAGGCCGAGGCCCGGGCCAGGTTCGCCGCGGCCCGGGTGGCCAGGCTGGCCACGGTCCGGGCGGGCGGCGCTCCGCACCTCGTGCCGGTGGTCTTCGCCGTCCAGGACTCGACCGTGTTCCTGGTCGTGGACGAGAAGCCGAAGCGAACGAAGGAGCTCCAGCGCCTGGCCAACGTCCGAGCCGAGCCCCGGGTGAGCCTGCTGGCCGACCACTACGAAGAGGCGTGGGGGTCCCTGTGGTGGGTGCGGGCCGACGGCAGGGCCCGGGTCGTGGAGGACGGACCTGAACGAGACCGGGCAGTGGCGCTCCTTCAGGCGAAGTACCCGCAGCACGCGGCGAGCCCCCCCACCGGCCCTGCGGTGGTGGTGGACGTCGAGGCGTGGCGGTGGTGGTCCTTCAGCTGACCGTCGTTCCGAACGGAACGACGGTCAGCCCGTAGGATGGCCTGCATGCGCGAGGAGCCACAGGAGCACCGGGAAGGCACCGCGCCCCCGATCGAGTTCTGCTACCGGCACCCGTCCGTTCAGACCGGCGTGCACTGCACCCGGTGCGGCCGGCCCATCTGCCCGGACTGCATGGTCCCCGCGCCCGTCGGCTTCCAGTGCCAGGAGTGCGTGCAGCAGGCCCGGCGGGAGTTTCAGCGGGGTGCGGGACGGAGGATCCGGTCGGCCGGGATCACCATGACGAAGGTCCTACTGGTGGCCATCCTGGCGGGGTTGATCCTCGAGATCGTGGCCGGTGGCCCGAACGCCCTCCAAGACCCCTCGGGCCGCACCTTGATCCGCCTCGGGGCCCTCCAGCCGTTCCTCGTGGCGCACGGGCAATACTGGCGGCTGCTCACGCCGATCTTCCTCCACAACGGCCTGCTGCACATCGCCTTCAATTCGTACGCGCTCTGGATCTTCGGCACGGCCATGGAGGACGCGCTCGGCCGGTCGCGCTTCCTCCTCGTCTTCTTCGCCACGGGGTTCCTGGCGAGCGCCACGTCGTACGCGTTCGGCCCGGTCGGCGTGGTCGGCGTCGGGGCCTCGGGCGCGATCTTCGGCGTGTTCGGGGCGTTCATCGCGTACAACTACCGGCGCCGGCACCTGGCCCTGGCGGCGGCGAACCTGCGATGGGCCATGATGATGATCCTGCTGAACGCCGTGCTGGCCATCGGGTTCGCCGGGATCGACTGGCGGGCTCACGTCGGGGGGCTGGTCTCAGGGTTCGCCGCCGGATACGCGGCCGAGGGGTTCGGACCGTCCCGGCAACGCTCGCTCGTGCGCGTCGCGGGCTTCGCCGCGCTCATCGCGATCGGGGCGCTCCTCGTGGTGTGGCGCACCGGACAGATCCAGGCGCTCCCGGAGTTCGAACGAGGCGTGGCCTTCTTCAGCTCGTGATGCCGGGCGCGCCAGCCTAGCGCGCGTTGCGGGAGCCTCAGCCGGGGCGGAACGGAGGCAGGCCGTCGGAGGGCTCCGACACGACGACCGGGTCTTCCCCGGTCAGCTCGGCCAGGCGCGCCGAGATCCGGTTGTACCCGTCCCGGTCCCACGACACCACCGTGTCGACCACCGTGCCGTCCGCACCGACCAGGACCACCGTGGGAACCGTCTCGATGCCGAAGGCGTTCGACGCGTCGTACGGCGGAAGGTCGGGGACGGCCGGGACCTTCATCCCGAACTCGCGCCCGAATCGCTCCAGCTCCCCGTCCGGGTCCTGCCCCACCCCCACCACCCGGCCGGGGTGGGCCCGGCCCAGGACGTCGACCTTGGGGGCGGCCATCTGGCAGACCGGGCATGTGACCTTGTAGAAGACCACCGCCGCCGGTCCATCCCCTGCCAGGCCGGGGACGGGAGGTGCGAACGCGCCCACCTCGATGAGATCCACGGGGCCAGGATACCGTCGTGCGACGTTACGACCCGGCCCGGTCCCCGATGCCGTAGATGCCGCCGCCACGCGTGCCCACCCAGATCATCCCTCGGAACAGGGACGGCGTGGACTCGATGCACCCGTCCAGGTGGACCGACCACAGCTCCTGGGGCTCCTTCCGTGGTTTCGAGACGTCGAACGCGTGGAGGTCGCCGGCGCAGTCCCCCTGGAGGAGGACGTCGTCGACCACTACCGGCGACGACCACGTCGGTCCGGGGAGATGGATCCTCCACCGCACCTGGCCGGTCGCCCGGTCGACGCCGATGAGGTCCCCGAAGTTCGTTGCCTGGTAGACCATCCCGCGGTACAGGGCGGGGGTGGCCCACACGCCGCCCAGGCCGTCGCCGCCCCGCTCGGTGATTGGCACCGACCACACCAACGGGGCCCGGGGTCTCCTTGGGTCGAGCTTCATCAGCTGCCCCACTTCGGCCGAGCGCGCGTTGGATCGCTGGAGCTCGCTTCCCACGTACAGGTACCCCTCCTCATCGATCACGACCGAGGCATCGGTGTCGTCGCCGGTCCAGAACCGGAAGACCCGGCGATACCTCGTCCCCCCGTTCAGCAGGTTGGAGATGTCCCATCCCTGCACCAGCCCGCCGGAGTTGGCGAAGTACGCGACGCCGTCCCGAAACGCCACCGAGCCCTCGATGGAGACGTCGTTGTCGGGGAGGTCGGCCAGGAGGCGGTCGTCGAACCCCGGGATCCGGGCCACGATCCTCGGCCTCACGGTGACCCTTCCTTGTTCGTCGTACCCGCGGTTCAGCCGGATCACGTAGAACCAGGAGTTCTCGCCGCCCTCCAGCAGGTAGTCGCCGATCACCAGGGCCGCCCCGTCCCAATCGTTGTTCCACCGGGGGTCGGGCACGCTCGTCTGCGCATCGATGGACCACAGCACCTCGGGCTCCGGGCGATCGAGCGCGACGATGCGGAACAGGTTGTCTCGCGATCCGGCGAAGTACAGGGGGTAGCCGTCCGGGTCGGACGTGGCCGAGCCCTTGGCCAGGTCGCCGGTGACGAGCTGTGGTCTGACGGGCTCGCCCGTGCGTCCGTTCAGGAAGTGGTAGTGCCCGTCGTACGCGCCTATGCGGACCTCGATCCGGCCGCCCGCTCCCACGATGACGTTGGGCTGGCCGGTCCAGCCGGTCCCGCACCACTCCTCGGTCTCGCCGCCGCTCGTGGACAGGCTGCACAGCGACCCGGACGCCGGGTACCGCCACAGGACGACCGGGTCCTCCGGCACCGGCCCGTGGCCGTAGTAGCTGCGGGTCGCGTTGCCCCGGAACGTGGTGATGCCGGGGAACGCGGTGTTGATCGGCCCGGGGGAGGCGGCCGCGCCGGGTTCGGGAGAAGGTGTCCGGACGGGGGTCGGCGAAGGCGAGGGGGACGGACCGGGGCTGTCCCCGGCGGCGGCCGGCCCGTTCGCCTCGCCGGTCCAGGGATCCAGGCGCCACACGATCATGGCGCCCGCCACGAGCGCGAGGACGAGCGCCACCGCTATGAACGGGAGGGGGGAACGGGCCGCGTGGCGGCCTCGGCGCCGGGCGCTCACCCCTCGAATCGTACCCGGCACTCCCGCCCGCCCGGCTCAACCCGGATACCGGAACGGTCGATGTCACAGCCGATGTCCCGCCGCCAGGTGGCCGCCGTCGTCGGGCTGATGATCGCCGTGCGGGCCGCGGTGCTCATCGGGATGATCAGCCTGCTCCCGGAGGGCCCGAACGAGTACAACCGGGTCAGCTACGACGCAGCCCGGTACCACCGGATCGCCGGTACGCCCGGGACCCCGTACCGCGACTTCCCGGTCGAGGTGCCTCCGGTCGAGCTGGCGGCCATCGAGGTGCTCGACGGTGCCACGCCCAAGGCCACCGCCGTCCGACTCGGCTGGGCCATGTTGGCGATGGATCTCCTGATCGCCGCGGCCCTGTGGACGGCGTGGGGTCGGCGAGCCGGGCTCGCCTACCTGGCCCTGGGGACCCCCCTCGTCTTTCTCGTCTACTTCCGGCTCGACCTGATCTCGGTGGCGCTGGCGACGGTGGCCGCCTCGCTCGCGCACCGGAACAAGGACCGGTCGGCCGGCCTGGCGCTGGCCGTCTCGGTCCTGGCCAAGGTCTGGCCCGCCGTGCTTCTCCCCCTGTGGCTCGTGCGCCGGCGGTGGCGAGCCATCGCATGGTCCGTCGCCGGGCTGGCCCTGGGGACCGCGGCGTGGGTGTGGTGGAGTGGATGGTCCGGCCCGTTCCAGGTGGCCACGTTCCGGCACGCCCGCGGCTGGCACGTTCAAAGCGTGGTGGGAAACGTCGTGGACATCCTGTCCAGGGCCCGCGCCGTGATCGAGCAGGGGGCCGACCGGGTGGGCTCGGCGCCGCCCTGGGCCAAGGGCCTCTTGCTCGCGGGCCTGGTGATCTGCTCGTCGGTGATCTGGATCCGGGCCTCTCGCCGCTCCGAGCACGCGACCGGGTTGGGCTCGCTGTCCGCCGTGGCCGCGCTCCTGGTCTTCTCCCCCCTGCTGTCCGAGCAGTACGTCTTCTGGCTCTTCCCATGGGCGGCCATCGCCGCATCGGAACGCGGATGGAACGTCATGCTGCCGACCTTCCTGGTGTCGGTGGCCACGGCGGCGATCGGGCTCCTTCCCGGCCTGTTCCCTCCCGGCCTCGAGGCGATGATCGGGCCGGCCCTCGTCTTAGTGCGGAACGCATTCCTGGTCTTAGTCCTGGTCGATGGGCTCCGGCGTTTGCAACGCAAGGATGTCGGAGCCGAACCCGAAGGTCCCGCGCTCGGTGCCCCGGACCTCGCGCTGGAGATACGGCTCTAGACCGGCCCCTTCGAACCCGGGTAGGAGCCCAGCACCTTCAGCATCGACGTGTGCAGGCGGACCTCGCCGAGGGCCGCCACGAACTCGGGGTCGTCCGCCGGCCGCTCGATGTCCAGGTAGAAGACGTACTCGAACGGGGCACCTCGCCGGGGCCGAGACTCCAGCTTGATCAGGTTGATCCCCCGCTCGGCGAAGGGCTTCAGCGAGGCGAGGAGCGAACCCGGCCGGTCGTGCACCGCCCAGACCAGGGACGTCTTGTCCGGCGTTCCCAGGCCCGCGTCCTTCGACCCGATCACCGCGAACTTCGTGAAGTTGTCGGGATAGGTCTGGATCCGCTCCGCCAGCACCACCAGTCCCAGCTTGGCTCCGGCCTCCACGCTGGCGATGGCGCCCTCGTCGCCCCGGTCGGACTGCGCCACCATCCGGGCGGCGCCGGCCGTGTCGTGCACGGGCACCGGCTCGATGCGGTGGGCGGCCAGGAAGTCCTCGCTCTGGGCCAGGGCCTGCCAGTGGGAATAGGCCCGCTTGATGCCCTCCAGGCGCGCGCCCGGCGGCGCGAGGAGCGCGTGGTCCACGCGGACGACCACCTCGCCGACGATCCTCACCAGGTCGCTGTTCAGCAGGAGGTCGTAGGTCTCGTTCACCGAGCCGGCCTGGGAGTTCTCGACGGGCACCACGCCGAAGTCGGCCTCGCCGCTAGTCACCCGGGAGAACGCGATCCGGACCGTGTCGCACGGCATGGGCTCGGCATCCGGGAAGGCCGCCAGCACGGCCGTCTCGCTGAAGGCCCCCGGCTCTCCCTGGTAGGCGACGCTCATCACGCCCGAAGGGTAGCAAGCACCCGGGACGGCTTCCGGCTACTGCTGGCCGAAGAAGAACTGGACGATCTTGATGGCCCCCGGCCCCAGGATCACGATGAACATGGCCGGCAGGATCATGAAGATCATGGGGAACAGCAGCTTCACCGGGACCTTCTGGGCCTGTTCCTCCGCCCGCTGGCGGCGCTTGTGCCGCAGCTCCTTGGACTGGGCACGCAGGACGTTGGCCACGCTCACGCCGAACTTGTCCGCCTGGACCATGGACAGGACGAACCCGTCCAGCTCGGAGACCTCGGTGCGTTGGCCGAGGTTGCGGAAGGCGTCGGCCCGGCTCACGCCGATCTGCATCTCCTGAAGCATGCGGGCGATCTCCTCGGACAGGGCTCCGGGGACGTTCCTGACCACCTGCGCGAGGGCCGCGTCGAACCCCAGCCCCGCCTCCACGCTGATCGTGAGCAGGTCCATGGTGTCGGACAGGGAACGGCGGATCTCCTTCTGGCGCTTGGAGGCGCGGGCCGAGATCTGGGCGCTCGGCACGGTGTACCCGAGCAGCGTGAACACCACGATCACGATGACGGAGAGGGCGCCCGAGACCGGGAGCAACGAGGTCGCGGCGACGCCGCCCACCAGCCCGCCGATCCCCAGGATGATCTTGAAGGACACGATGCGCTCGGCGCTCCATCCGGGGGGGTTTCCGGCCAGGATGATCAGCCTGTTGATCCGGCGATGCAGGTCGATCGGCGTGACCCGGGCCAGCACGTGCACGACCTTGCCCGCGAACGGCAGCGCCAGCCGCACCAACGCCGAACCCTTCAACTGCTCCTCCCGGAGACTGGCCGGGGCTTGCTGCACCTCCCCAACATGGCTCCGCAGCATGCTGACCGCGCGACGACGACCGGTCCCGCTCAGCGTGGCGTCGACGACGAAGCCGAGCATGAAGATGGTCAGGAACGTCCCGACGAGCGCAAGGACCAGCCAGATGCTGTTAAACATCGATCTTCACCATCCTCGACATGACCACGATCCCAAGAGCCATGAGGACGCCGCCCCCGCCGAGAAGGAAGCGGCCGATCGTCGTCGTGAAGAGCACGCTGAGGTACTCGGGATTGACGATGGCGATGTACAGGAAGATCAGGAACGGGAGGACGCACAGGATCCCGGCCGAGATCCGCCCCTCCGCCGACAGGACCCGGACCTGCCGGTGGATGTAGGCGCGCTCCCGGACCGTGGTCGCCACGATGTCCAGGACCTCGGCCAGGTTGCCGCCCACCTCCCGCTGGATGTTCACGGCCAGGACCGCCCACCGCAGGTCCTCGCTGGCGATGCGATCGGACATCGCCAGCAGCGCGTCCTCCACTGGCCGGCCCAGCCGGATCTCCGCCACGACGCGTTGGAACTCGCCCGCCGACGGCTCGCTGATCTCCTTCGCCACCTGATCAAGGGCCTGGAGGAAGCTGTGTCCGGCTCGCAGCGAGCTGGCCAGGATGGACAGGGTGTCGGCCAGCTGCTCCGACATCTTCTTCTGGCGCTTGCCCCTCGCCCGGAGCAGCCAGCCGTATGGGAGGAGGCCGCCGCCGGCCGCCACCAGCAGCACGAACAGGATGTTCGGGAGCAGGATGGCCCCGACGATCGCACCGGCCACCGCACCCACCGCCGTGAGGGCCACGAACTCGCCGGCCCGCATGGGGAGCCCGGCCTGCTCCAGCCGCTCGTCCAGACGGCCGCTGAACCCGCCGGCCGACGCCACCTTCCGGCCCGCCTGGACCAGGCCGGACGGCATCCACTGTCCCTCAGGCCTCGGCTGGTCCTCGTCCTTCGCGGCCGCTCGCCGGCCCAGGATGAGACGGGTCAGGCTGCGCCGGCGCCGCCCCTTCTCGCCCACGCTGAGCAGCATCATCCCCACCAGGAAGGCCGCGAGAAACGCCGCGCCGAGGACGATCAGCAGCCAGAAGTCAGAGCCCGTGATGGTTTCGATCAGGTCGGTCATCAGGCCGCTCGACCTCCCGATGTCGGGGAGAAGACCTCGACCGGGATCGCCACTCCCCGCTCGGCCAGCCGCTCCATGAAACGCGGCCGGAGCCCGGTGGCCTTGAGCTGGCCGCGGAACCGGCCCTCGTCGTCGATCCCCGCCGCGTAGTCGAACAGGAACAGGTCCTGGAGGGTGATGATGTCGCCCTCCATCCCCACGATCTCGGTGATGTGGGTGATGCGACGCACCCCGTCCTTCATGCGGGCCTGGTGGATGATGAGGTTGATGGCAGAGGAGATCTGCTCCCGGATGGCGCGGATCCCCAGGTCCATCCCGGCCATCATCGACATGGTCTCCAGCCGGGACAGGGCGTCGCGCGGAGCGTTCGAGTGGATGGTCGAGATCGACCCGTCGTGGCCGGTGTTCATGGCCTGGAGCATGTCCAGGGCCTCGGCCCCCCGGACCTCACCGACCACGATCCGGTCGGGCCGCATGCGCAGCGCGTTTCGGACCAGGTCGCGGATGGTGACCTCGCCCCTGCCCTCGATGTTCGGAGGCCGGTACTCGAGGCGCACGATGTGGGGCTGCTGGAGCCGGAGCTCCGCCGAGTCCTCGATGGTGACGATGCGCTCGTCGTCGGGGAGGAACGACGACAGCACGTTGAGCGTCGTCGTCTTCCCGGCGCCCGTCCCCCCCGAGACCAGGATGTTCATCCGGCCCCGCACGCAGGCTTCGACCAGCTCGACCACCTGCCGGTTCAGGGTGCCGAACGAGATCAGGTCCTCGGCCTGGTAGGGGTCCGCGGAGAACTTCCGGATCGTGAGGCACGCGCCGTCGATCGCGAGTGGAGGGATGATGGCGTTCACACGGGAGCCGTCGGGAAGGCGTGCGTCGACGTAGGGCGACGCCTCGTCGACCCGCCGGCCCACCTTGGCCACGATCTTGTCGATGGTCCGCCGGAGCTGAGGGTCGTCGTGGAACTTCGCGCCGGTCCAGTAGATCTTGCCCCCCCGCTCCACGTAGATCGAGTCCCAGCCGTTCACCATGACCTCGGTGACCTCCGGGTCTCGGACGAACGGCTCGAGCGGGCCGAGGCCGAGGACGCTGTCCCCGATCTGCCGCACGATGAGGAGCTTCTCCTGCGCGGACAGGCCGGACTCCTCCTGGTCCAGCAGCTCGCGCAGGCGCTGGTGGACCAGGCCCTCGAGCTCGGTGTCGGACATCGAGGCGTCGTACAGCATCGGTCCGAGCACCTCGACCAGGCGCTCCTGGATCCGCGTCCGGATCTCCCCGATCCGGTCCTTCTGGTTTGCCTTGGCCAGTCGGTCTGCGAGCGACATGTCGTTTCCTCCTTAACCGCGCTTGAAGAGCCGGCGCTTCGGCTCCTCGGCGGGCGTGAGCAGGATCTCGCCTTGTCTGGGCTTCCCGCCGACGAACCGCGAGGCCAGCCGGCGGATGCTCTCGGACACCTCCGAGCCGGGCTCCTCCAGCACGACCGGCACCCCCTTGTTCAAGCACGTGGGCACGAGGCGGCTGGACGGGATCATCGTGTCGACCTGGATCTTCATGACGCGCTCCACGTCGGCCGCGGAGAGCCCCACCTTGCTGTCGGCCCGGTTCAGCACGATCCGGAACCGCTCCCGGGGCAGTCCGATCGCGAGCAGCATCTCGAGGGCCTTGGACAGGTGCCTCACGCCGACGACGTCCAGGCCGGTGACCAGGCAGATGGCGTCGGACAGGTCGAAGCACGCGAGGGCGAGGTCGGTGTAGTCGGCCGAGGCGTCCACCACGACGTAGGCGAAGTTGTTCCGCAGGACCCGCAGGTACTTGCCCACGGCCTCGCCGCCGGGCGGTTGCACCGACGGGTCCGGGATCGCGCCGAAGGCCCACAGGTGCTCGCCGAATTTCGAGGCGTTGGCGAACACGGTCTGCCGGTCGGCACCCTCGCCCAGGGAAACCAGGTCCATCACCTGCTTCGTCGGCTCGTGCCCGAAGTAGGAGAAGACGTCCCCCATGTCGACGTCCAGGTCGACGACCGCGGTGTCGTGCCGGGAGATGTCGGCCAGCGCGGCGGCCAGGTTCGTGGTCAGGAAAGTCTTCCCCGTCCCGCCCTTGGACGAGAACACCGAGATGACCGAGCCCCGGTGCTTTGCCTTCGACGTCACCGAGCCGCGCTGCACGCGGAGGTTCTCCGCCCACAGGATGGCCCGCTCCACGGCGTCGCGGAGCTCGTCGCTTCCCTGCGTGAGGTCGACGACATCCCGGATGCCGGCCCGCATGGCCGCCGGCAGCATCCCGTTCCCCTGCCGGTCCCGGACCATGATGATGGCCGTCATCGGCGCGGTCCGGCCCACGAACTCCGCCAAGCCGAGGGCGTCGGGCTCCTTCACCTCCGGCGACAGGACGAGCACGTCCACGGGGTCGTGGGTCTCCACGAGGATCTCCTCGGCCGCCGTCACGCTCTGGACCCAGCCGATCTCCTCCGGCTCCGCCTCCAACGCTCGGGCGAGTGTCGTCCGGAACGTCTGCGGCGTGCCGACGGCGATCACCTGTTGGGTCACTTCACGACCTGGGCGTACGAAACCGGTTTGCGCGGCTTGCCCTTCTCATCGGGAGGCAGCAGACCGAGCCAGACCCTGCCGGTCTCCATCGCGAACACGAAGTGCTGCGAGTCCTCGGGCGTGAGCGCGAGGGTCACCAACACCTGGCCGACGACCTGTTGGGTCTGCTGGCTCCCCGGGACGCTGCCCTCGGAGAGTGGAAGGTACACGCGCAGCACCTGGACCTCGGGAACCAGGACGGCGGTCGCGGTCGGGACCTGCTGACCCGTGGGCGTCTCGAAGTCCGTGAACGTCGCGTAGATCGTCACGTGATCCCCGGCCGAGATCGCCCCCGCGAGGGCGCGAGGGCCGTCCAGTGAGACGTTGATGGCCTCATACCCCTCCGGGATGCCGAGGGCTCCACCGGGCAGCGTCCCCTCGCCCCCGATCCGGGCGAGCGGGATCTGCTCGCCGGCCAGGATGGCCACGCTGTTCCGCTTGTCCCGGAGCTGGTCAACCGACGTTACCGCGCCGGCCACCACCGCGTTCTTCGGGACCTCGAGCACCTTGAAGCTCTTGTCGTCGATCAGCGCGTTGAGGTCGCTGTTCGCACCGATGTCGACCTTGGACACCACGACCGGGACGAGCGTGCCGCCGGTCTTGGCCTCCTCCTTCACGCCGCGGGCGTACAGGAACACCCCGGCGGTCGCCAGCGTGGCCAAGACCAACGCCAGCACCACGACGAGCCCTCTACCCTTCATGCCTAACCCCCCTGTGTGTTCTCGCCTTAGGTCCTTCGGCCGGATGGAGGCCGGTATTTAGTCCACCAGCCGGATCGCTTTCAGCTGGTCGTAGAACGCGCCGTTCCCGGGAATCCCATCGACGATCTCGGTGGCGGTTCGGCGAAGCTGGATGCAGAACTGGCTGCTGTTCCTCCGGGCGAACTCGCAGTGCTGCCGGGCCTCGTTCCCCTTCCATGCTCCGACCACCGTCATCTTGATGAAGCCGATGATCGGGTACGCCAGCCCGTTGTTGTCGACAGTCGGCCAGACCTCCAGGTCGGCCATCACCGGGAAGATCAAGGTGTTGTCCTGCTGGCTGTTGAACCAGTCGATCATCCAGCTGATCGTGCTGGCGCCCAGGCCGGCGTCCGCGCAGACGTACACGGGTGCGGGCAGGGTCCACAGGACGGGGGCGAACTCGTCCCCGAGCCCGCTCAGGTAGTCGATGACCTCACTTTGGCCGCCCTGATTGCCCGCGCAGTCCACCGGGTTCGGCCCGGGCGCGACCGGCCACCCCTCGGGGAAGTTCATGACCCCCCAGTAGCTGGCCCCCGCGGGGTCGTCGTTGTCGAACCCGAAGGCGCACTCTTCTCCCTCGTACCCCACGGGCTGGGCCAAGCAGCCGTCCGTCTGGGCGCCGTTCAACCTGAGCGGAACCGGGTTGGACACGCCGACGGCCGGCCCCCACTCGGCCGTGGCCGAGGCAACGACCGTGCCCGAGGTGAAGCCGAAGATCTGGGCGAAGAAGTACTCCTGGTCCACTGTGGATTTCACCGTGACCAGGCTGGTCTGGTTCTGGAGCACGTCGGGGTTGCCGCTGCATTGCGACGGATCGGCCTGGAAATCGGTCATCGTCGCGGCTTCGTTGTTCCGGGTGAGCAGCATCTGGGCGGCGCCCTGCGCCGAGCCCATCGGCTGGCCGATCGCGCACTCCCTCGCCGCTGCGATCGCGGCAGCGTCGGTGCCGGCCACCATGTTGCGCTTGATGGCCACGCCGCGACCGAGGTCGAAGGTGAGCACCAGCATGCCGAGCACCACGAACAGGCAGATGGCCACGATCATCAGGACCGCGCCCCGCTCCTCGCGGGCGCGGATCAGTACCCCGGACCGCTTCACTCGCATCGGAACACCGCTTTGATCGTCGGTGTGAGCGTCACGTTGTTCCAGAACGGGATGTTGACCTGGAGCTGTTGCTCCCAGGAGACCCGCACGTCCTTGCCCTTGTCCGCAGCCTCGCACCCGTCGGCGCGCGTCCACAGCACCGCGCCCGACGAATCGAGGATCTCGATGGTGGCGTCCGGATCCGGGTCATACGGGTCCGCCGCTTGGTCGATCCGGGGCTGGACGTCGCAGCTGCTCGTGGACGCCACCGCGGCGCACCGTGCGCCCTCCCGGGCCGCGCCCTGGAACAGCTGGTACTGGCTCCATACCCGCCCGAACTCGAGGGTCCCGAACAGGATCAGGAACAGGACCGGGAGGATGAGTGCGAGCTCCACGGCCGCCACTCCGTCCTCCCGTGAGACGCGCCTGCTGATGGTCTTCATGTGAATGTGCCCGCCTCCTGACCGTGAGGTGAGTGTCCCTTCGCCGGCCCCTCACTCTCCCCGACATGAGAGTGAGCGGCCGGCGAGGCCGCTCGTGAACTTCGTTACGAACCGACGGTGCCCAGGGACGAAGATCCCCTGTTGAACACGTTGGCGATCGCAACGCCCAGAGCTGCAGCAGCCACAACGATGGCGAGTGCGATCAGAACGAGCAGGAGCCCGTACTCCGTGGCCACCGCGCCGTCCTCGCGCGTCAGCCGGTCACGCATGTCCGTCATGAAGGTCTGAGCCTTGACGTAGAGACCGAGAAGCATTCCGTACACCTCCCTTCGATGACTGGTACCGAACGTCTTTCTCGTGGGCCTCATCGGTACGGTACGGGCTGGACTTGATGCTGGGTATTCCGACTTCCACGGAGCCTGCCTACGTAGTTCTACGTACCCGAGCTGATTGGGCTCCAGGCACCGCGCCGGTCTGCCGACGATCGCCTCATATGGAAAGCTCGCGGACGGCGCTTGCCGAAGCGCTCGTGGGTCCTCTCCACGTGGCCCGGTCGGCCCCATTCAGGCTCCGCCTTTCGCAGGCCTGGGCAGTGGCCTCGGTCCTGGTTCCCGTCCTCGTGGTGACCGGGACGCCGCTCGTCGCGATCGACCTCGCCTACCAGGTGCGCGCGGGCGATCTCATGCTGGACACCCACTCGCTCCTGCGGACGGATCCGTTCACGGCCACGGCCGAAGGCACACCGTGGCTGAACCAGCAGTGGCTCGCCCAGATCATCCTCGCCGGGGCGTTCCGACTCGGCGGGTGGCTCGGGCTGGCGGTGCTCCGGGGGGCCCTCGCGGCCATCGTCCTGACCTTCGTGTTCATGGCCTGTCGGGCCGCCGGTGCGCCCACCAAGCGGGCAGCCTGGCTCACGCTGGTGAGCGGAGCCCTGCTCCCCGCAGGATTCCAGCTGCGGCCGCAGCTGTTCGGCATGCTCTGCTTCGCCGTAACCGCCTGGCTCGTGGCCCGTCGCCGGACCAGGCCCGGCGGCGTGTGGGTGGTGGTGCCCATCACCGTGCTGTGGGCGAACCTGCACGGAAGCTTCTTCCTCGCTCCATTGCTCCTGGGGCTGGCGTGGGTCGAGGACCGATCGGTAGGAGACCGGGTGGCGCCCACCGCACTCCTGGCCGGGGCGGCCAGCCTCCTCGCGACGATGGTGAATCCATTCGGTCCTCGCGTGTGGTCCTACGCGGCCGGCCTGTCCACCAATCCCGTGATCCGGCGCACGATCGAGGAATGGCAGCCTCCAACGGTCCGCACCTACACAGGCGTCGTGTTCTTCCTCTCGGTGGTCGGGGTTGCCGTGCTGCTGATCGCCCGGGTTCGTCGCCCCGTCCCGTGGGCGTCGGTCCTACCGCTCGCCGTGTTCCTGGTCATCGCGCTCGCGGCGATCCGCGGCGTGTACTGGTGGGCGATAGCCGCCCCCATCGCCCTGGCCGGCGTGGTGCCGGATCGGCCCGCGCGTACCGAACGCCGGGACCCGGCCGGCCCCTTGAACGTGGGTATCGTTGGCCTGCTGGCGGTGGGACTGGTGGCCGCCCTGATCCCCTGGATCCCGTACGCGGGACGTTCCATGCCGACCGAACGTCAGCTGTTGTTCGCTCCGACAGGGATCACCCGCGAGCTCCACCGGATCCTGGCCCCCGGCCAGGTGCTGTTCAATGCCCAGCAGTGGGGATCGTGGCTGGAGTTCGAGTTCCCCGGGAACCCGGTCGTCGTGGACTCCCGCATCGAGGTCGTGCCGGC
>Ga0214472_10003605_pt1 | contig 16369 bp, 16 predicted proteins | sample RVTome_6_FD_207662 | JGI IMG/M metagenome (GOLD analysis project Ga0214472, IMG submission 207662) | Soil microbial communities from uranium-contaminated site in the Upper Colorado River Basin, Wyoming, United States - RVT140D175 | ecosystem: Environmental > Terrestrial > Soil > Contaminated >... | reverse complement strand
TTGTTAACCCTTGGGGGCGCCGGGGGGGGTGCCGGGCCGGTGCGGCGATCTTGCGGCAGCAAGATTCTGACAAATCTCTCCCGTTCAAACGAACCAATTTGGTTTTTCTCTTTCCTACATTATTGCCGAAGTGGCAAGAGTCGCTTTCCTCGATTCTTCGCCGAAAGGGCTCTCCATGCCAAAATCCCGTCGCGCCCGTGCCGCTTCGCCCGCCAAGCGCCAGGAAAACGGGCCGCGCCTGCTTGCCGAACGGCCCTTGCCGCGGGACGGAACGGAGCCGGGAAAGCGCGGGCGGATGGCGCGATCGGTGACGGTGAACCTTGCCGAATCGCCGCTGTCCTGGCTGCGGGCGCGGGGCCATGTCACGGCGCGGCACCATGATGCGGGGGAGGCGCTGCGCCGCGACTATGAGCTTGCGCAACTGCCGCCGCGGGTGACGATGCAATGGGATGCGCCGCCCCAGGGGAAGGGTGCGCGCGGCGCCCCGCGCGGGCGCGATCCGGGCGAGGCGCAGCGAACCGCGAAGCGGCGGTTCGAAGCGGCGATGGCGGCGCTCGGCCCGGGGCTGGAGGATATCGCATGGCGCGTGCTGTGCGCGGGAGAGGGGCTGCGGGCCGCGGAAGGCGCGCTGGGCTGGCCGGCGCGCGCGGGCAAGCTGGTGCTCGTCATCGCGCTCGACCGGCTGGCCGATCATTACCGGCTGCCGGGTTAGAGTTTGGCCGCAAGAATCGGAATGGCGCGGCGGCGGGGCGCGGCTATCATGCGGCCATGACGACCGAAGACAGGCTAGCCGAAATCGATTGGACGAGTGTTGCCGGGCAGCTGGATGCCGGCGGCTATGCCGTGATTCCGTCGCTGCTGACACGCGAGCGGTGCGCGGCGATGGCGGCGCTCTATGCGCAGGACCAGCATTTCCGCAAGACGGTGATCATGGCGCGGCACGGCTATGGCCGGGGCGAATATCGGTATCTCGCCTATCCGCTGCCGGACGAGATCGCGGCGTTGCGCACCGGCCTCTATCCGCCGCTCGCTTCAATCGCCAATCGCTGGCAGGCGGCGCTGGACCGGGAGACGCGCTTTCCCGCAAGCCATGACGCCTATCTTGAGCGCTGCCATGCGGCGGGGCAGGTTCGGCCGACGCCGCTGCTGCTTCGCTATCGCGAGGGCGACTATAATCGCCTGCATCAGGATGTTTATGGGGAACTGCTGTTTCCCTTGCAGGTGATCGTGCTGCTCTCCGAGCCCGGGCGCGATTTCGAGGGCGGCGAGCTGATCGTCACCGAACAACGCGTCCGGATGCAGAGCCGCGCGGAGATCGTCCCGCTGCGCCAGGGCGATGCCGCCGTCATCGCGGTGCGCGACCGGCCGGGGCAGGGCGCGCGCGGCCCGGTGAAGATGGCGATGCGCCACGGCGTCTCGCGCGTCCGTTCGGGTGAGCGGCACACGCTCGGCATCATCTTCCACGACGCAAGCTGACGCCCGATCCGGCGGCCGCAAAGGAAAATCCCCGCCGCGGGGGACGCAGCGGGGATTCCCGTAGAGAAAGGTTGCGGCATCCGCGACGCGGAGCCCGCACCCTTCTACCAATAGGGGGTGACCGTCCAATATTCGTAGACCGAGGTCTGGTAATCGCGGTCATAGGGCCGCTCCGCGTCATTCTCGGCGAAACGGGGCGCATTTTTCAGCTCCTCCTCGGTCACGTCGAGCTTGTATCCGCCGAGGTCCACATCGTAATCGAGTTTGCTCCAGGGCAGGCTGTGAAGATCGCTGCCGAGGCCGAGAAAGCCGCCGACGGAAACGATCACGTCCTGGATCTGGCCGCCGCGTTTCTCGATCAGCAATTCCTTCACCGATCCGATATGGTTTCCTTCGCGTCCGTACACGGCGGTACCTTCGACGCGGTTGCTGGATATCAGCGCGTGTGTCTTTTCCTTGAGCATCATAGGGGTTCTCCCGTCTCTTCTGACGAAACCCGCGTGGCCGGAAAGGCGAATTTCGCAAGGGTTGAGGCGTGTCCGGCCTTACCCAATCAATGGACAAACCTTTGATTGGTTGCATATTTTTCCATATCTGCGCCGTGCCGTGCCGCGTTGGCGATCTGCCGCCAAACCCGGGAGGGGCGGGATGCGAAGGAACGCAACTGAGCGGATGCATCGCCAAGCCGCGGGCTATTTCAGTTGCGAAACGCAACTATCCTGAATAAGATCGGAGGGCCGCCGTGGCCATCCCCTTAGTCAGGAGAGAATTCCATGATCCTATACGGTGCATCCCTGTCCCCGTTCGTCCGCAAGGTCGGTGCGATACTGGGCGAGAAGGGACTCGATTTCGAGCATAAGCCCGTCCCGCCGGGCACCGACGATCCCGAGTTCAAGCAATGTTCGCCCTTCGGCAAGATTCCCGGTTTTCGCGACGGCGACTATTGCCTCGCCGATTCCAGCGCGATCGTCCATTATCTGGAGGCCAAGCATCCCGGCTCGGCAATGATCCCGGCCGATGCCGACGCTCGCGGCAAGACGATGTGGTTCGAAGAGGTTGCCGATACCGTGCTCGTGCCGCCGATGGGCGCGATCTTCTGGAACCGCGTGGTCGCCAAGCTCATGGGCACCGAACCCGACGAGGCCGCGGCCGTCAACGCGGAAGAAAACACGCTGCCGCCGGTTCTCGCCTATCTCGAAAGCCAGTTGGCCGACGGGCGCGATTATCTGGTCGGCGATAGCGTGACGCTGGCCGATATCGCGGTCGCCTCGCCGTTCAAGAATCTCGAATATGGACGGGCCAATATCGATTGGGGCGCCTATCCGAAGCTCAAGGCGTTCGTCGATCGCATCCTCGCGCGCGACAGTTTCGCGCCGATGCTGGAAGCGGACATGGCGATGATCGGCGCTGCCGCCTAGGCGTCTTCAACGGGAATGGGCCAAGCGTTCAGGAACGGTCGACGGCGTCGATTTCGGTAAAGCTGCCGGAACGCAGCAGATCGGCCGGAAATACGACATTGTCGACGATGGAGAAGCGGTTTCGCGCCAGCCTTTCGGGGCTGAGCGCGGAGCCGCTTTCCGCATAAGCGATCAGCACCAGCTCGGTGCAGTAGATCGCGCCGCTATCCGCGAGGTCGAAATCCTCGTCGAAGGGAACGCGGCGGTCTGCGAGAATGCGGGCATGGTCAACGGTTCGCGCTCCGGCTTCGCCCGTCATCCCGGCCTGCCGATAGAAAACGATATCGCTCGCATAATGCGGCGCGTTGAATGCGGCGAGCGTGACGCGCTCGACATACCCTCGCCCGCCATTTTCGGGGGGCGCGGCATGGATCACGAAGATGCGGCCGCGCTCGTCCCGCTCGATAATCCCGACATGGGAAAAAACGGTTTGCGACATCACGCGCACGGCATCGGCTTCCCAGCCGCGCCCGGCGCGGAAAACGAGATCGCCGGACTGGAGCAGCGTCGTGTTTACCTGCCGGGTTTCGATCCGCGATCCGGAAAGGGCCGAGCTTCCAGGCACCGACACCAGCGCCAGTAGCGCGGCGGCGGTCGGTGCCAGAAGCCCGGCCCGTTTAGGCCTCATGGCTGCTATCAGCTGCCGTCGGCCTGGATGGCCATATACCAGACGCCGTCGACCTGGGTCAGCGTTGCGCTATCCTCTTCCTCGGTGCCGTCGCCATAATGGGTCTTGTAGGTAACCGTGGCGGTATCGCCGTCAACTTCCTCGGAGAGGATTTCGACGCTGTCGAGGCCGCCGCGCTGTTCGGTCTGCTGCGCGGCGAGCGAGGCGATCAGGCCCAGCTTCGGGCGCAGAGTTTCGCGATCGGAGGGCGCGATATGTTCGAGCATCGCGTCGCTATCGCCTTCGGAAATCGCGGTGGTGAATTCCTGTACGACGCTGCCGGGGCCGGAACCACCGCCTGAACAGGCGACGGCAAAGGCGAAGAGCAGTGGCGCAAGCAGCTTGAACAAAAGCTTCATATTTTCCCCCATTGGATAGGCGCCGGCCGGCGCGAGCGAGGGGAGAGTATCCCCGGTCCGCGCTCCTGTCTATTACAGGTGCGACATCGGCCGCAAAATCGGGGATCGACGATATGGATCCATGGCATCGGACATATGATGAAGGCGCCGCCGCGATATGGTAAGCGGCGCCATGCCTCGCTCCTATGACACGATCGGGATCAACTATGCCGATCTGCGGAAACCGGACGCGCGGATTGCAGCGGCGATCGAAAAGGCGCTCGGATCGGCGGCCACGGTCCTGAATGTCGGCGCGGGGACAGGGTCCTACGAACCGCTGGGCCGGCACGTCACGGCGATCGAGCCTTCGGCGGAAATGATCGGTCAGCGCGATTCCACGGCGGCACCGGCTATTCAGGGTTATGCCGAAGACCTGCCGTTCGGCGACAATAACTTCGACGCGTCGATGGCGATCCTTACGGTTCATCATTGGACCGACAAGGCGAAGGGCCTCCGGGAAATGCGCCGCGTGACGCGGGGGCCGGTCGTCCTGCTGACGTTCGACCCTTCGTTTCGCGGGGCCTGGCTGACCGACTATATTCCCGAACTTGTGACACTGGACGAGGCGCAAATGCCCGCCATGGCCGACTATCGAAATTGGCTGGGGCCGGTGGAGGTTTCGGCCCTGCCCATTCCGCACGATTGTTCGGACGGTTTCCTCTACGCCTATTGGCGGCGGCCCGGGGCCTATCTCGATCCCCGAATTCGGACGGGCATGTCGTCCTTCTGGGCGATCGACACTGCCGGCGACGGGCTGGCGCGACTTGCGGATGACTTGGACACCGGCGCATGGGCGCGGCGCTATTCCGACCTGCTCGATCTTGACGAATGCGATCTCGGCTACCGTTTGCTCACGACCATATGAGCTTCGTCCGGGACTGAGAGCCTAGAGGAGGTAGCGGACGGCGACGAAGCCGCCGATGCCGAGGATTGCGACGGCGATGGTGATCAGGCCGAAATGCCGATCGATGATCCGCTTCATCGGCTCGCCGAATTTCCAGAGCAGCGCGGCGACAAGGAAGAAGCGCGCCGAGCGCGCGATCACCGAGGCGAAGAGCAGGATATGGAGCGGCATCGCGGTTGCGCCCGCCGCGATCGTGATGACCTTATAGGGCAGCGGCGTGAAGCCGGCGATCAGCACGATGATCCAGCCCTGCTCGTTGAACCGCTCGGCGAAGGAACTGAACTCCGCAGTGAGGCCGTAGAAACGCAGGATCGGCTCGCCGACCGTCTCGAACAGGAAATAGCCGATGGCATAGCCGAGCATCGCGCCGAGGATCGAGGCTATCGTGCAGATCAGCGCATAGCGAAAGGCGCGTGCGGGCTGGGCCAGGCACATCGGCAACAGTATCGCGTCGGGCGGGATCGGGAAGAAGCTCGATTCCGCGAAGGACAGCCCCGCGAGCCAGCGCTCGGCATGGCGGTGTCCGGCCTTGTCGAGCGTCCATTCGTAAAGCCGTTTCAGCATGGCGGCGGGCTTTATCGCGGATAGGGCGGGCCGTCACTCGATTGTTTTTGTGCAACGCGGCAGAAATTTCGTTCGTGTCACATACGAGTCACCGAACCATCATCGCCCCGCAACCCAGGCCTCCTATCGCGCGGCCAACTCAACAGGGGGATCAATCACGTGACCAAGAATTTCGCCGCGCATTCCGGCACCCGTTTCGCCGCAGCTCTTCTCTTTTCGACGGCGCTTGCCGGGCCCGCGCTTGCCGGCACCATTGTCGGCACGGTGATCGACGCGACCGACACGCGCGCGCTGCAATCCGCGCAGGTCCGTATCGTCGAGCTCGACCGCGTGACCGAAGCGGGACGCGACGGCAGCTTCCGTTTCGCCGATGTCCCGGCCGGCGATTACACGCTCGAAACCCGCTATATCGGTGCCGATAGCGTCACGACGACGATCCGTGTTCCCGAGACCGGCGCGGCGAGCGCCGACATCGTCCTCGGTACCAGCGATTATGGTATTCTTGTCATCGGCCAACGCGCCAACCAGGCGAGCGCGCTGTCCCGCCAGCGTGAGGCGGACGGCGTCTCCTCTGTCCTCACGCGCGACGCCATCGGCCAGTTTCCCGACCAGAATGTCGCTGAATCGCTGCGCCGCCTGCCGGGTATCAACATCCTCAACGATCAGGGCGAGGGCCGCTTCGTTTCGGTTCGCGGTCTCGATCCGAACCTCAATTCCTCCTCGGTCAACGGCACCCGAATCCCGTCGCCGGAAAGCGATGTACGCGCGGTCGCGCTCGACGTGATTTCCTCCGATCTCATCGAGTCCATCGAAGTCCGCAAGTCGTTGACGCCGGATATGGACGGCGACACGATCGGCGCCTCGATCGAGATCAACACGGTCAGCTCTTTCGACAGCCGCAGCAATTTCGTCACCGCACGGATCGAGGGCAGCTACAACGAACTGCGCGACGATATCACGCCCAAGGCGAGCATCGATTTCTCGACCGCGCTGTCCGACAATTTCGGCATTTCAGGCGGGCTTTCCTATTATCTGCGCCGCTTCGAGACCGACAATGTCGAGGCCGATGGCTGGACGACCGGCGACGACGGCACCGATTTCGTCGAGGAAATCGAATATCGCGACTATGACGTCGAACGCGAGCGGATCAGCGCGTCGCTGTCCTTCGATTTCCGGCCGAGCGATACGACCACGCTGTATGCGCGCGGCATCTTCAGCCAGTTCGGCGACCATGAATATCGCCGTCGCCTGAGCTTTGACTTCGGCGATTTCGACCAGGTGTCGGGCGGGGCGGGCAACAACATCCTGTTTTCCGATGCCGACGAAGAGATCGGTACCGAGCGCGATCTCAAAGACCGTTTCGAACGCCAGCGGATCGCTTCGATCAGCATCGGCGGCGAAACCGAAACCGGCCCCTGGACGATCGACTATGCGGGCAGCTGGTCGCGGTCTTCCGAGCGCGAAAACGGTTCGATCGACCCGGCGACCTTCGAGCGCGATTTCGACGATGAAGGCTTCGCCGTCGGCATCGATTACAGCAACCCGATGATCCCCGGTTATTCGGTGATGAGCGGCGGCAACCTGTTCTTCGATCCTACCGAATATGCGCTCGACGATATCGAATATACGGCGCTTTCGGACTCGGTCGACGAGGAATGGATGGCGCGGTTCAACGTCGCCCATGTCTTCCCGACATCGGGCGGCGACTTCACAGTTCAGGCCGGCGCCCAGGCCCGTTGGCGGGAAAAGAGCTACGATGCCAATGTCGAATTTTACGAAGACGGCACCGGCGCGTTCACACTGGCCGATGTCGCCGGCTTTCAGACCTACCGCCTGGCTGACATCGGACCCGTGGCCAGTTTTCGCGGGCCGGCGCGCTATTTCGACGCGAATTTCGGCGATTTCGAGTTGCAGGATATCGACACCCAGTTCGATTCCTCGGTGTCCGACTATGTGAACCAGGAAGATGTCTATGCCGGCTATCTGCTCGGCCGCTGGGACAGCGACACCTTGCGGGTGATCGGCGGCGTCCGCGTGGAGCATACCGAAAACGATATCAGTGCAAGCACGACCGAGCTGATCGAGGAAGGCGCGACCTTTAACGGTATGGTGCTCGACGACGATATCGTCGTCGTCACGCCCAACAATTTCACCCGCAGCTATACCGATTGGCTGCCGAGCTTGAATGTTCGCTGGGAACCGATCGACAATCTGGTTCTCCGCGCGGCCGGCTATCGCAGCATCGTCCGCCCGAATCTCGGCGATCTCGCGCCGATCTTCGCGGTCGAGCAGAATGACGACGACGAGCGCGAGGGCGAGTTCGGCAATCCCGACCTGCTGCCCTATGAAGCGTGGAGCTTCGACGCTTCGGTCGAATATTATTTCAGCTCGAACGGCGCGATTTCGGCGAACCTGTTCTACAAGGACATCAACAACTTCATCATCGATTTCAACGATGGCGATGGCGGCATCTATAACGGCATCGCCTATGACGAAGCGGTGATCCCGATCAACGGCGAGGGCGCCGACATTTTCGGCATCGAATTCAGCTTCGCCCAGGCCTTCACCTTCCTGCCGGATCCGTTCGACGGGCTGCTGTTCAACTTCAACTACACCTATACCGACGCCGAAGGGACCGTGCTCGACGAGGACAATGTGCCGCGGACGATCCCGCTGCCCTCCTCCTCGCAGAACACGTTCAACATCGTGCTCGGCTATGAGAAGGGGCCGTTCTCGGTTCGTCTCGCGGGTACCTATCGCGACGGCTATCTTGATGAGCTGGGCGGCGCGCCGGAAGAGGATCGCTATGTCCAGGATCACTTCCAGCTCGATGCCAGCGCGCGGTTCAACGCGACCGAACGCCTCCAGTTCTTCTGGGAGTGGATCAACATCACCGACGAACCCTATTTCGCCTATCAGAATTATAACGGCCAGCGGCGGCTCCTCCAGTATGAGGAATATAGCTGGACGATGAAGTTCGGCGCCCGGATGCGTTTCTGACGGGGGAAGTAGAATGAGGATTTGCGTATCGCTCGCGGCGCTCGCCGCCGCTCTTGCCGGCTGCGCCACCATGCCGCCGCCCGATCCGGCGCGCGGCATCCCGGTGACCGCCAGCGGCCAGACCCAGCCCGTCGCCAGTCGTGACGATGCCGCCGACGATCCCGCGATCTGGGTGAACACGGCCAATCCGGCGGAAAGCCTGATCGTCGGCACCGACAAACAGGCTGGACTCTATGTCTATGGTCTCGACGGGGCCGTGCGGGCCTTTGCCGAAGCGGGGCGGGTCAACAATGTCGATCTTGTCGACGGCGTATCGTTCGGCGGCGAGGAAGCGGTGATCGTTGCCGCGAGCGACCGCAACGACATCGCCAATGCCCATGTCGCGCTCTATCGGCTCAATACCGATCCGGTCGCGCTCGAACCGATCCTCCGCGTTCCGGCGGGGCCGGGCGAAGGCTATGGTTTCTGCATGGCGTTGATGCCCGAAGGCGAGCTTTTCGCCTTTGTGAACACGACCCAGGGCTCGATCTACCAGATGTCGATCGCGCTCGAGGGCACGGCCGTTTCGGGGACGGTGCGGACCATGACCGTGCCGAGCCAGCCCGAGGGCTGCGTCGTCGATACGCGCACCAACAGCCTGTATGTCGGCGAGGAAGCGGCGGGCATCTGGCGTTTCGATCTTGCAACGGGGCGCGGGACGCTGGTCGTCGAGGCCGATGGCACGCGGCTCGTGCCCGACGTCGAGGGACTGGCGCTGGCGCCTGAAGGCGAGGACGGCGGCTATCTCGTCGCCTCGAGCCAGGGCGACAGCGCCTATGCCGTCTATGCGCTGCCCGATTATCGCTATGTCGGCCGCTTCTACGTTGCCGACGGCGATGGCATCGACGGCACGACCGAAACCGACGGCATCGCGGTCAGCACCGCCAATCTCGGCCCGCAATTTCCCGGCGGCCTGATGGTCGTGCAGGACGGCATGACGCCCGCGGGGACGCAGAACTTCAAGCTGATCGACTGGCGCGCGATCCGCGCGGCACTCGGCCTCGACTAGGCGACCCCAGTTCGCGCCAGGCGATCGCGCTAGGCGTTGTCGCCCGGCGCGATCGTCGCTTCCTTGACGAATTCGCCCGGCGTGTCGCGGCCATAATCGGGGCCGGCATCGCGGACCCCCCTGGCCAGCGCGAAGACGACGCCGGAGAGCGCCATCAGCGCAACGATGTTGGGCAGCGCCATCGCGGCGTTGGAGATATCGCCGAGCCGCCACACCAGCTCCAGATTCTGATAGGAGCCGATATAGATCACAAGGCACCAGAGCAGCTTCCACAGGAAGTGCAGCCGCTTTTCGCCTTTCAGGCTGGCGCCGGGAACCATATCGTAGAGATAGGTGATCGCGCGCTCGCCATAATAGCTCCAGGTCAGCAGTGTCGTGAAGACGAAGAGCAGCAGCGCGACCGAGGCGATCAATGTGCCGATCGGTATCGAGGCGATTTCGAAGGGGAAGGCCGCTGCGAACGCGCCCGAGGTCATCGCGAAGCCGTTGAGGTCCGATTGCCAGGCATGCTCCACGGTCGTCACCGCGCCGGTGACGGCGTCGGTCGATGTGAATTCGCCGCTGACCGTCAGCATGACGAGCGCCGTCATCGTGCAGATGACGATGGTGTCGATAAATGTCCCCATCATCGCGAAACGGCCCTGGGCTGCCGGATCGTTGGTTTGCGCGACGGCATGGGCGATCGGGGTCGAGCCTTGCCCGGCCTCGTTCGAGAAGAGCCCGCGGGCGACGCCGGCGCGGATCGCGATCATGATCATTGCGCCGAGGAACCCGCCGGCCGCGGCGTCGTAGCCGAAGGCGCCGGAGAAAATCCGGCCGAAGGTTTCGGGCAGATAGGGGAAGTTGATGATGAGCGCGATGATCGCCATCAGGATATAGGCGCCGGCCATCCACGGAACGATGGTTTCGGCGACGCGGCCGATGGACTTGATGCCGCCGATGATGACCACGAACACGGCGACCGCCGCGATTGCGCCGCCGATCCATTCCTGGAGACCGGTGAGTTCATGGACGGAATCGCCGAAGCTGTTGGCCTGGATGCCGTTGCCGGTGACAAGCGCCGAGAACAGGGTGCCGAGGCAGAAGAGGATCGCCAGCCACTTCCATTTGGGCCCAAGGCCATAGGCGATGTAGGACATCGGGCCGCCGCGATAGACGCCCTCGGCCGTGCGTTCGCGATAACGAACGGCGAGCGAGCCTTCGGCAAAGGCGAGCGCCATACCGAACAGGGCCGTCACCCACATCCAGAAAATCGCGCCGGGGCCGCCCAGGGTGATGGCGGTCGCGACGCCGGCCAGGTTGCCGGTGCCGACCTGGCCCGATAGCGCGGTCGAGAGCGCGGCGAAGGGCGAAATTTCGCCTTCGCCTTCCTTGTCCGATTTCTTGAAGATGCCGGCGAGCGAACTGAACAGCTTGCGCAAGGGATAGAAGCGCAGGCCGATCATGAAATAGAGGCCGGCGCCCAGCAGGATGATGACCATCGGCGGAACCGGCTGGTCCATAACGCTGATCACCGGATCGCCATTCCAGGTGCCGCCCCAGATGAAATCGCTGATATTGGTGACTCGGTCGATCACCGCTTCCATGCCCGATGCGGGCGCGTCGGTCGTCATCTGCAGGCTCCCCGTAAAACCGTTCTGTTGGCGGCAAGGTTTAACGCAACGCGGGACGATGTAAACGCGCGGCGCAAACAGGGGCGCTTGACTCCGATCTAATATGTAATAATGTAATTACATGATTACCGAATTGGACATGGACCAACTCTTCCACGCGCTCGCCCATGAAGCGCGGCGCAAGATCCTGGACCTGCTGCGCGAAAAGCCGGGGCAGGGGGTGGGGGCATTGGCCCGGTCCTTCGACGTTAGCCGGATCGCGATCATGAACCATCTCGCGGTGCTGGAAAAAGCCGGGCTGGTGGTCAGCGAGAAGGAGGGGCGGACGCGGCGGCTCTATCTGAACGCCGCGCCCATCCAGCTGATCCACGATCGCTGGACCGATGAGTATAGCGCCCATTGGGCAAGCCGGGTGACCGGCATCAAATTCGCCGCCGAAGCCGCGGCGCGCAAGGCAGAACAGGGAGAAGCGAAATGAACAGTGTGACCGGGGAAACGCCCCTTGCGCGGGCCGGAGCGGCGGAGCGCGCCTTTTACAAGGTGACGATCGCGGCGCCGATCGAAACGGTGTGGAACATCTTGGTGAAGACCGACGAGGTTCTGCCCTTCTTCTTCGGCGCCATTTGCCGCACGCCCGGCTCGCTGGAGCCCGGCGCGCCGATCGCGATGGAAACCAGGGACGGCAAATTCCGGAGCGTCGTTGGCGAGGTGCTCGAATTCAGTCCGCCCCACCGCTACGCCCACACCTTCAAGTTCACCAACATGAAGGACGCGCCCTGCACGGTAATCTATGAGCTGGAGGAGGTCGCCGGCGGCACCGAATTCACGCTGATCACCGAGAATGTCCCCGTCGGCACCAACACCGAAAAATCGATGGCGCAGGGCGGCTCCTTCATCACCCAGAACCTCAAATCGCTGGTCGAAACCGGCAGGCCGACGATGAGCGGCAAGATGGTGATGATGCTCGGCCCCGTCCTGGGCTGGTTCACGCCCAGGGTTTGCCGCAGCGAGAATTGGTCGTTCGACCGGATCCGCAAGCTCTAGGTTACGATATCAGGAGGACAGAAAGACATGGCGACACCTGAGGAAATGGCCGCGTCGATGATCGCGAACATGCCGGAAAAGACCGGCAAGCCGATGGACGCGTGGCTCAAGATCGTCGCGAAGGCCGGCGTCGAAAAAAAGCATGGCGCGATCGTCAAGATACTGAAGACCGAGCAGGGCATGACCCATGGCTTCGCCAATCTCGTTGCGCACAAGGCGCTGGAAGCGAAGGCGGGCGGCCCGGCCGAAACAGACGATCTCGTCGCTGCCCAATATGCGGGCGACACGGCGGCGCTGAGGCCGATCTACGATGCGCTCGTGAAGGCGGTTCAGGATTTTGGCGGGGAGGCCGAACTCGCGCCGAAGAAAAGCTATGTCAGCCTGCGCCGCTCCAAACAGTTCGGGCTCGTCCAGCCGAGTACCAAGACGCGGGTCGATCTGGGGCTGAACCTGAAGGGCGTCGAACCTTCGGGGCGGCTGGAAGCATCGGGCAGTTTCAACGCCATGGTCTCGCGCCGGGTAAAGCTGGAAAAGCCCGGCGATGTCGATGTCGAGGTGAAGGGCTGGCTCAAACAAGCCTATGAGAAGGCCTAGGCAGGCTCTTTAATGCTATTGCGATTGACTTGCAAAAGCAAAACGCTATGGCGTGGGCCATGGCGACAGTTGCACGATCGGCGAAACTGGACGAAACACCCCTCCGTATCAGGAGGAGCCGGGCCCGCATGTGGTTCCGAATACACAGTTTTATCGGACTCGGCCTGTCGCTGGTCTTTGCCTTCATCTTCCTCACGGGCACGCTTGCTGTCTTTTCCAGCGAGATCGACTGGCTGCTGACGCCGGAATCGCGCGTTACGCCGTCGAGCGTGACCGGGGAGACGGATTGGGTCGCCGTCGCGCGTTCGGCCGCCGAATATGAGCCCAGCCTCGCTTTCGAAACGATCGAGGCACCGAGCTCGCCGATCTTCGCGGCGGAAATATTCATGGTCCGGCCCGATGGCGGGTTGCGCGTGTTGTATGTCCATCCGACCACCGGTGAGGTGCAGGGCGAGGGCACAATGCTGAGCGCCCGGGCGCTGCTGCGCCAGGCGCACCGCAACTGGCTGTTGCCCGATCATGTCGGCATCCCGCTCGTTACCCTGACCAGCCTGTTCCTGCTGGGGAGCCTGACCAGCGCGATGATCGTCTACAAGCGCTGGTGGCGGGGCTTTCTCGCCTGGCCGCGGCGCGGGCGCGGCAGCCGGGCCTTTTGGGGCGACCTTCACCGGCTGGCCGGGGCCTGGGGCCTGTTCTTCGGCTTCGTCTTCGCGCTGACCGGCGCCTGGTATCTGGTCGAGCAGGTCGCGGCGCCCGCGCCCGCTTTCGAAACCCCGTTCGTCGACGATGTGAAGCTGACCAACAGGGAAGTGGCGCGCGCCTTGCCCGAAGCGCTGGCGCTTGCCCGGCGCGAGTATCCGGCGCTTTTGGTCCGCCAGATCGGCTGGCCGGGCCCCGCCGGGTCGGCGCTCGGCTTTTACGGGCAGGACGGCACCATTCTCGTCCGTCCGCGTGCCAATGCGATCTTTATCGATATTTTCGGCAACAAGGTGGCAGGCCGGCATTCGGCGCGCGATGCCAGCGTTCACCAGCGGATTTCCGAGGCGGCCGACCCTATCCATATGGGCAATTTCGCTGGCTACTGGTCGAAAACGCTCTGGTTCCTGGCCGGCGCCCTGTTGACCCTGGTCGCGATGTCGGGCGCCGTGATTTATGCGAAACGCGCCGCCGCCGGGGACAAATCGGCGCCTTCCGCCGGCCCGCGCCGCCGCTGGGCCTGGCTGTCGCTGCGCAAGGGCATCGGGCTGAGCCTGTTCATGCTGGCGATGCTGCTGGTTGCCGCCGGATTGCAGCTTCCCGGCCTGATCGCGCTGATGCGTTAGCGCCTCTCTTCCCATCCGCGCATAAATTCCGCTAGAACGAGTGCATTACCCACCACAGGGTCGCACCCGGGGGAGCTGAGAGGGGCGCGAAGATGGCGAACGACTTTTCACAGGTCGAGGCTTTTGCGGGGCTCGATGAAGCCGCGCTGCAGGCCTTGCAGAACGCGGCGAAAGCCGTCCCCGTAAAGGGCGGCGATTATCTGGTTCGCTATGGCGAGGAAGCCGATGCGCTGTTCCTCGTGCTGACGGGCCGATTTTACGTGCAGCTGCCCAATGGCCGCGTGGTCGCGGAAATCGGCGCGGGGGAACCGGTCGGCGAGCTCGCCTTCTTCTCCGGCGGCACCCGCACCGCCGATGTCCGCGCCAGCCGCGACAGCACCGTCTACGAACTCTCTCGCGAAGCCTATAGCGGCGTTGTCGCCCAGCATCCCGAGATCGCCGATGGCATCCTCGCCGCGGTTTCCGAGCGGCTCGCGATCGCGACCCGGTCCGCCCAGGCGATGGAGGCGAAGCCGGGCAAGGTGCTGGCGCTCATCACATCGGCGAATACCGGGCTGCCCGAAGGCTTTGCCGAACGCATCTGCGCCGCGCTCGCCCATTATGACGAGCCGCGGATGGTCACCATCGCGGACAAACCCGCCGGAATCGTGCCGGACAGCGAGGGTTTCGGCCGGTGGCTCGGCGAGCTCGAGCGTAGCGCGAAACGCATTATGCTGATCGCATCGGGCGATCCCGAGTGGGACCGCGCAATCGCCCGGAATTCCGACGATCTCCTGCTGGTCGCGCCGCTTTTCGAGGAGGAATGCGCGCGGTCCGAGCTGGAGGATTATGCGATTCCGCTGTTCCTGCGCGCCAACCGCACTCTTATCCTGTGGCGCGAGCGCGAAGCGCAGGAGATTACCGGCTCGGGCCGCTGGCTCGATAGCCGCAATGTGAAAACCCATCATCATGTTCCGCTCGATCGCGACGCGTCTTTTGCGCGGGTTGGGCGGTTCCTTAGCGGCAGGGCGAACGGCGTCGTGCTGGCCGGCGGCGGGGCGCTGGGCTGCGCGCATATCGGCGTGATGCAGGCGCTGATCGAGAATGGCATCCCGATCGATTTCTACGGCGGCACCAGCGCCGGCGCGGCGATGGGCGGAGCGCTCGCCCAGGGGCTGACGCCGGAACAGACGATCCTGCAGATGGAGGAGATGTTCATCCGCAAAAAGGCGATGCGGCGGATGACGATTCCGGTCCATTCGATCCTCGATCCCCGCGTTTTCGACGAGGAGCTGAAGGAACGCTATACCGAGAAGGATATCGCGGATCTGCCGTATAATTTCTTCGCGGTGTCGACCAATCTTTCCACCAACAGCGTTTATGTGCACCGCCGCGGGCCGCTCTGGCACGCGGTGCGCGCGTCGGGCTCGCTGCCGACGATCCTGCCGCCCTTCATCACCGAGGAAGGCGATATCCTGGTCGATGGCGGGGTGCTGGACAATATCCCGGTGACGATCATGCGCGAGGCCAAGGCCGGGCCGAACGTGGTCGTCTCGCTGCGCTCCGACGCGGGCGAGGATTGGCGGCTGGAAACCAAATATCACCATCTGCGCTCGCGCGGGCAGCTGCTGCGCGACATATTGTTCCGCCGCAAGGCGAAGCAGGAATTCCCGAGCATCGTGGAGATCATGTCGCGCTCGATGGTCGTCTCCAGCGCCAGCGCGGTGCGCGAAAGCCTCTCCCAGGCCGATGTGCTGCTGGTGCCGCCGGTGCCCGAAACGATGAAGATCCTCGACTGGCATCTCGGCAAGGATCTGTCCGAATCGGCGCGCGTCTTCACCACCCGGAAGATCATCGAGAACCAGCATCTCGCCGAGATGAAGGCGGCATAGCCCAAGCCTGACTGTGTTGCCGCAATAATACACGAGGGCGCGTGACCGAAACCGCCGCGCCCGCTTCGCCGCCCCGTTCGCCGGCCGCTTCGCCGCTTCCTTTGCAACCGAACAGGCTGGCGATCCTCGCCGAAGTCGCCGGCTTCGTGGCGGTCGCGCTGCTGCCGCGTTACGCCCTGCGGGCTCCGCTACGCAGCCCATTGCCTGAACCGCGCTCATGCGCAACAAAGCTGCCCGGCTCCAATCCCAGCTGGGGAAAGCTGGGGGTCACGTCAGGTCACGTCAACCTCAATTAAGTATAGTGTTGTCTAATTGATATTCGGTTTTCTCATCCGACCTTGGTCTATGGTTGTCTTCGTGGTCATGGACGAGCGTTGGCGCTGTTGGTGTCCATGCCGCATGATCGCGGTC
>Ga0214472_10003603_pt1 | contig 16371 bp, 15 predicted proteins | sample RVTome_6_FD_207662 | JGI IMG/M metagenome (GOLD analysis project Ga0214472, IMG submission 207662) | Soil microbial communities from uranium-contaminated site in the Upper Colorado River Basin, Wyoming, United States - RVT140D175 | ecosystem: Environmental > Terrestrial > Soil > Contaminated >... | reverse complement strand
GCACCGTGTTCGAACAGCAGACGCACGGCACCGAGCTGTCCGGCGTAGCTCGCGCTGATCAACGCCGTCTCATCGCCCGGGACCATGTCGTCAATGGGTGCGCCGAGCGCGAGCAGCGTCCGCACGATTTCGAGGTGGCCGTTGCGAGCCGCCGCGATGAGCGGGTTGCCATCGAATGGCACCGGCAGCGCCGGGTCGGCGCCCCGGGCGATCAGCAGATCGACCAGGCCAGGATGTCCCTGAGCTGCGGCCACGATCAACGGACTGCCGTCGAACGGCACGCCCAGGTTAGGATCGGCTCCGCGATCGAGCAGCAGTCTCGAGGCATCGACCTGTCGGTTGCGGACGGCGCCGATGAGCGGACTGCCGTCGCCGCGGATGACGGCGTTCACGTTCGCGCCGCTTGCAATCAGGCGCGTCATGCGGTCCATGTCACCGCGCGCGGCGGCATCGAACAGGTCGCGGTCGGTTCCGGTCGCTGCTGCCGCGTCGGCGGGGACGACCGTGCCTTGACCGACGTGGCTGGGCGGCGCGCCCACGGCCTGCAGCGGTCCGATGAATGCGAAGGCGCCGGTTGCGGCGACGAACGTCGCCACGGTCGTCGCGGAGTCGAAATGCCCGCGGCGCACGGTCGGATCGAGAATCGCACGAACGCGCGTCGCCAGGTCGCTGCGTGTGGCCATACCGACCAGTACGCCGGAGCTCGATGCCACCCGGCTCGACCGGGCGATCGACACGAGCTGTCCGGCGTAGTCCTCCGCCCCCGCCTGCTTCAGCACTTCGTCGTCGCACGCACGTTCGGCTTCGAGATGAAGCTGGCGCCAGGTCATCCACACGAGCGGATGGAACCAGTGGATCGCGCAGATGGCCCGCGCGACGACCTGCACGACCCAATCGGCCCGACGCACGTGGCTGAGCTCGTGGGCGAGTACACGCTGCAGCGCGTCGGTGTGCCACGACTCGGCATCCACGGGCAGGACGATGGCCGCCTGGCGACAGCCGATCACGAGCGGACCGGGGACTTCGTCGCTGAGAAGAATCTCGACGTCGCGGGCTGAGGCACCGCGGCCGACGCCGATCCTGTGGGATATCCGCACGATCCATTCGGGGGCGGGAAGCCCGTTCCGTCGCAGGCGACGGGCTCTCGCCAAATCGAACGCGAGGGTGAGCAGCAGACTGCCTGCTCCACCGATCCAAATGCCCATGGCGATCGTGCCTGGGGTCCATGGCAGCAGTGGGGTGGCGGTCCGCGCAATCCGCCCCGTCGCGGCGGCCGCATCCGGCGGGACGGCTGTCGTCAGTGCGAGTGTTTCGCCTCGCGGCGTCGCTCGGTCGCCAACGTCCTCGGCAGGCGCAAGCATTCCGATTTCCAGCTCGATACGTGGACCGGCGAGGTGGGCCAGCGGCACGAGGAGCAGGGCCGCGAACGTCGTTGCGAGGACGAGGTGCCGAGTGGCGGCGCGTGCCCGCCGCAGGAGCCGGACGACAAGGAGGCCGATGGCGAGGCTCGCCGTGACTTTCAGCAGCAGTGTCAGCACGAGCGTTGTCTGGATCATCGGAACCTCCGTTGTTCTCGCACGCGGTCGATCTCGGCGGTCAAGGCATCGAGCTCCTCGTCGGTCCACCGTTCGGCCTTGAGCAGCGCGGCAGCAGTGTGGCGCGGCGATCCGTCAAAGAACACGCGCACCAGGCGGCTGAGTGCCGTGCGCCGGGCCGCCTGGCGGGATGTCGTCGGGACGTAGAGGTAGCGGAGGCCTGCCTCGTGATGCCGGACGTGTCCCTTGGTTTCGAGTTTTGCGAGCATCGCCCGCACGGCCGAGTAGCCGGGGGGTTCGGAGAGCTGCGCGCGCACATCCTCGGCGGACAGCGGGTCGTCGGACGCGAAGAGGATCTCCATGATCTCGCGTTCGCGGCGGCTGAGCTTCTCGGGGGCTTCGCGGGTATTCGTCATCTGCTACGAACGCAGCATAGTGCTACGCACGTAGCATGTCAACCCCTCCTTCCGCTCGCGGCTGGTCCGCCGACCCGACGCGGCGGAGTGGCACCGCCCTAGAGCCAGCCTGTCGGCTTCTGGGACGTCCCCGGCACAGCTCGGAGCGTAGTTTGTACAAAAGTGCGGTAGTTTTTACAAAAGTGCAGGTGCCGGCGCCTGGAAGCCGTCAAGGAGCTGGGCCGGCACCTCGGCGCGCGCCAGGTTTCGGTCCGGACGATACCGCGTGCCGATGGACACAGCCCAGGGCGATCGTCGCCAGCCCGCGTTTGAGTTCGCGCTGCGAGGCGTCGCCTGGAGCCTCGGGCTCTTCGGCCTGCTGCGCCTGGGCTGGCTCGAGACGCACGCCGTCCTGCCGCTGACGCAGCTCCAGGCGAGGCTCGCCGAGAGCGCTTTCGGAACGCCAGCGGTGCCGATCGACGTCACGCTCGCGTGCAGCGGGACTGACGCGCTCGCCCTCTGTGCCGGGGCCATCCTCGCCTACCCCTCGATCTGGCGGATGCGGCTCGGTGGGGCTGCTCTCGGGATCGGGCTGGTCGTGGTGCTCAACACGTTGCGCATCGGTACGCTCGGACGCGCCGCCGGCTCGGCGTCCTGGTTCGAGGTGCTCCACCTGTACGTGTGGCCGGCCCTGCTGATGCTCGCAGTCGCCGGCTATGTCTTTGCCTGGATGCGCTTCGCGGACAGGCGGCGCGCGCCCGTGGCAGTGAGCGCCTCGGTCCCGCGGAGCGGAGCGTCCACGGCGAGCGCCGGGGACCTGCGCCTCGACGAGCGGCCGGCGCTCCTGACGCGGCGCTTCGTGCTCTCGACCGCCGCGCTCCTCGTGCTGTTCGCCGCGGCCTCTCCGCTCTACCTCCAGAGTTCCGAGGTTCAGACGGTGGCGTCCTTCATCGCGCGCGCGACGGCCTCGACCCTCGCCTTCCTGGGTGTCCAGGCGACTGTCACCGCCAACGTGCTGTGGACCGCGCGCGGCGGGTTCCTGGTCACCCAGGAGTGCATCGCGACACCGCTGATTCCGGTATACCTCGCGGCGGCCTTTTCGTATCCGAAGACCTGGCGCCGGCGGGTGCTGGCGTTCCTCGCGGCCGTGCCGCTCTTCGTCGGCCTCGGCATCGCCCGGCTGCTCGTCGTCGCTCTACCGGCCGCGCTCGTCGGTTCGCCGACCTTCTTGGTCCACGCGTTCTACCAGTTCCTGCTGGCCGGGGTCGTGGTGCTGCTGGCCGCCTTCTGGCGACACGGCGCTGGCTCCTTCGCGTGGCGGCGCGCGCTCCTCGGCGGTGCCCTGGGCGGCGCGTTCGCCTGGCTCCTGGAGTCCCCCTACAGGCGCGCCCTCGCGTCAGTAGTCGCCGGCGCGCCCCTCGAGGATCCGCAGCGCGCCCTCGCGCTGCTTCCTACGTTCCAGGTCGGTCTGTACGTTGCACTCTGCGTGGCGGCATTCGTCGCCTTCAGATGGCGGCCCTTCGTGACCGGCCTCGCTCTGCTCGGCCTCTCGCAGGTCGCCGTCTTCGCGGCGCTGCAGCTCGTGGCTCGCCACGCCAGCCTGACGCCACATGTGCGCGACGTCCGGGCCTGGGCGCTCGCCGGCCCTCTCCTCCTCGTGGCGGGGATGGTAACGTTGGACCGGCCTCGCCGCGGGCTCTCGTCGGGGCGAATCCTTGCGAGGTAGCCGGCACCGCAACTACCCTATCGGCGGCTCGGCGCGAGCTGCGATCTCATAGACGTGGAACCCGCCCTCGGCTGTGAACAGTAGCGCGCGATGCTGGTCGAGGACGACCGCGCGACCGCGCGCGCTCTCAGGGACAAGTATGGCGTACGCTACGTCCTGATGAGCGATCAACTCGTGGTTCAGGTACCCGGGTGTCTGCTCGCGCCCGTTCGCCGCTCGACCCGGTTGGCAACAGGTGTTTGCGGCGAGTTCGACACCCGGCGGGAAGCTCGCGGTCTTCCAGCTGGAGGCTGCCCGTTCCTCCACGAGCTCGGAACCTTGATGCACTGGGCCGAGGAGGGAGAGACCGGATGACACGCCCAGGCCCCCCCGGGGCCGCCGAGCCGCGGCGCGGCGAATACCGCGCCTTCTGGGCCGGTGTGGGCGAGCGGTTCCCTGATCTCGGTGGGGCCGCCTCGACCCGCTTCTACGCGGAGAACGAACGCCGCCTGTTCGCGGAGCACTTCCCCGATCTCGCGGGGCTCCGGATCCTCAAGACCGATCTGTGGGACGAGGCCAAGAACACGCGCATCCTCGCCTGGGCCAGCCGGCAAGGCGCTCGCGCGTACGGCGTCGACGTCTCCGAGCCCACCGTGATCCAGGCTCGAGCGTCGTTTGCCGACGACGCTCTCCGTTGCGCCGTGTCCGATGTCCGGGCGCTACCGTTCTGCGAGGCGAGCTTCGACGCCATCTACTCCATGGGCACCATCGAGCACTTCGAGGAGACCGAACGCGCGGTCGAGGAGATGGCTCGTGTGCTGAAGCCTGGCGGCCGCGCGATCGTCGGCGTGCCGAACCGTCACGATCCCTTCCTGCGGCCGCTCCTGGTCACGGCGCTCCAGGCGCTGGGGCTGTATGCGTACGGCGACGAGAAGTCCTATTCGCGCCGCTCCCTGAGGCGGATGCTCGAGCGGGCGGGCTTGAGCGTCGTCGCCGAAACGGCGATCCTCTTCATCCCCGGCTGGCTAAGGATGCTCGACCTCGCTTGCCACTCGTGGTGCCGGCCGCTCGCGAGGGTCACGGGCGCCTGTGTGTGGCCATTCGTGCTCCTGGATCGCAGCGTGCCCGCCGTGCGGCGACACGGCTACTTGCTGGCGACGGTTGTGGCGAAGCCCGAGCGCAGCGCCTAGGAGTCCGGGTGGAAGTGCACGGCGACCCTGGGCGAGGGATTCTTCGTCAGATCGAGGCGGAGGACCGATGAGCTTGGCGGAGAAGACCCGCTCTCGGCGCGGTCTGACTTTCGCCACGGTTTGCCAGCCGGCGCACGGCCAGCCACGCTCGAGCGTCATGGGCGGGGTGGCCCCGATCTTGCTACCGATCTGGCTAAAGGAGAGGGGGGTGCCGGCCGCACCCACCGGAGGAGCGAGGGTTCCATGGATGATCGCGCCGCGCGCTCCGGCTGGCTGGTCTTCGGGCGGGCGAAGAAGTCCGGGACGAGGGCGAGCGCCCGCCTGGGTGTGGCGGCTGCCCCTCCGGGCAGGCGCAGGCGACGGCGCTTCCATCTGAGGGGCAGGAGGAGTCTACGATGACAGTCAGGTTCACGAAGAGTATTGGGATGCTCCTGTTGGGGATCTGGTTGATCCTGTTCGCCCTCGCGGGCTATGTCCCGCTGTTCGCTTCCCTGGGCATACTCCTGAACTTCCTGGCCATCGCGGCGGGGGGTTTTTATCCTCATCGGGCGCTAGCGCCACGCCCGGCCGGGACCACCCGCGGAGCGACTCGTTCCCGCACAACCGGAGTCCTGCGCCCGTGATCGAGCGGACGAGTCTACAAACGGGAGCATCGGGAAGGAGCCAGTGGCTGAGGATCAGGTGATGAAGGGCATCGGACCCTGGTTCGCTCGCCAGCAGGCCTACGCGATCGGTCTGGGCGTCCTAGCCCTGGCCGCCGCCGTCAAACTCACCTTCCACCCGCTCGCCGATGCGAGGACCCCGTTCCTCCTGCTCCTCGGCACCGTATTGACGGCGGCCTGGTATGGCGGGCTGCTGCCTGGCCTCGCGACAACCCTGCTAGCGGCCCTGGTCGGTGACTACCTCTTCGTGCCCGCCGGCTCCTCGTTTACGTCCGGCCAGGCAGCCCATGGCATCAGCCTCGTCATCTTCCTCGTCGAAGGCAGCCTGATCAGCATCGTCGCCAGCCGGCTGCGCGCCCGCCCACCGGAACAGGAGCGCTCCACGCCAGCTGAGCCCCAGCAAGCGGAGGCGACCGTTCGGCAGCTCGAGCCGGAGCTCGAGACTCTCAACCGGCTCGGTCTGGCGCTTGCGGGGCAGCTCGACATGGAGAGGCTGGTCAAGGCCGTGACTGACGCCGGGGTCGCGATCACTGGGGCCGCGTTCGGGGCCTTCCTGTACGGGGACCCGTCCGACGGCGCGACCCACTACGTCTCGGGAGCTCCCCCAGAGGCCTTCGTCGACTTCCCGCTGTTCCAGGATGCCGATGCCTTCGGATCCCCTTTCCTCGGAGCGGTCTCGCGAAGCGACGACCTCACGCAGGATCCGCGCTACGGCCAGAACCTCCCCTTCAAGCAGATGCCCGCCGGCAGCCTTCCCGCCCGGAGCTATCTCGCGGCGCCCGTGCGCTCGCGCGCTGGGGAGCTGCTGGGCGGTCTCTTCTTCGGACATCCCGATCCTAAGTTTTTCCACGAGCGTGACGAGCGCCTGATCGCCGGCCTCGCGGCCCACGCGGCCATCGCCGTGGACAACGCGCACCTTTACCGCGAGGCCCAGGAGGCGCGCGCGGTGGCCGAGGCCGCGAACGGCCTGAAGGACGAGTTCCTGGCCACCCTGTCCCACGAGCTGCGGACGCCCCTCACCGCCATCGTCGGCTGGGCGCACCTGCTCGAAGGGGGCACGCTCTCCGTGGCCGAGACGGCCCGGGCGGTGGACGTCATCATCCGGAACTCCACCGCGCAGAACCAGATCATCGACGAGCTGCTCGACGTGTCGCGGATCATCACCGGCAAGCTCCAGCTCGATCTGCGGCCCGTCGACATCGCGACGGTTGTGAAGGCGGCGATCGGGACGGTGACCCCCGCGGCCAGCGCCAAGGGGATACGGCTCCAGCTCATCCAGGACCCGGCGGAGAGCTACGTCACGGGCGATCCCGCGCGCCTCCAGCAGGTGTTCTGGAACCTGTTCTCGAACGCGATCAAGTTCACCTCGAAGAACGGCCGCGTCCGGGTCAGCGTCCAGTCCGTCGGCTCCAACGTCGAGGTCGTCGTCGACGACAACGGCCTGGGCATCGACGCCGAGTACCTTCCCCGCGTCTTCGACCGGTTCACCCAGGGCGACTCGTCGAGCACGCGGCAGGCCCGTGGGCTCGGCCTGGGCCTGTCCATCGCCCGCCAGTTGGTCGAGCTCCATGGCGGCAGCATCCAGGGGGCGAGCCCCGGGGTCGGCCAGGGCTCCACGTTCACAGCGAGGTTTCCGCGTTCCCCGGTCACGCCGACACTACTCGATCCCCGCGTCTACTCCCGGGCCGACGAGATCGTCCGACTGGAGGAATGGCCCGACCTGACGGGGATACGGGTGCTCGTGGTGGACGACGACGACGACACTCGGGAGCTGCTGAAGCAGGTGCTCGTGTCCCAGGGCGCCACCGTGAAGACGGTCCCCTCCGCCGCTGAGGCCTTAGGGGTGCTGGAAAGGGAACGGATCGACGTGCTCCTGACGGACATCGAGATGCCGGGCACCGACGGCTACCAGTTGATCAAGGAGCTGCGCCAGCGCTCGGCGGAGCAGGGCGGGTCCGTCCCCGCAGCGGCCCTGACCGCCTATGCCCGAATCGAAGATCGCCTGCGGGCGCTGCGCGCAGGATTCCAGCTACACTTGGCCAAGCCGGTGCAGCCTGCCGAGCTGATCACGGTCGTCGGCAGTCTCGCCGCCCGCCGCAACTGATGAAAGGCGAGGCCGAGGTGCCACTCCCCGAGACCGACCAGGAGCTGCGGGAGTTCCTCTACTACGCCCCTTTCGCCTTGGCCTGGGTGAGCCCGGACGGGCGCGTCCTGTGGGCGAACCGCGCCGAGCTCGACCTCGTCGGGTGCTCGAAAGCCGACTGCATCGGCCGGCACCTCGCCGACTTTCTCGTCGAGCCGCAGGCCTCCGCCGACATCCTCGGCCGGCTCGCCCGCGGCGAGCGCGTCGAATCCTACGAGACCCGCCTTCGAGCCGGGGACGGCTCCATCAAGCAGGTCCTGGTCGATGCCAGCGGACTCTTCCGCGACGGGCGATTCGTCCAAGCTCGCCTGGTCACCCGCGACATCACCGACCTCCTGGGCCGGGAGCAGGCCGCCCGCCATCGGGCGGAGGCGACCGGCCATCTCAAGGACGAGTTCCTCGCCCTGCTCTCCCACGAGCTCCGCACGCCCCTGGGATCGATCCTGGTGTGGCTGGGCCTGCTGCGCCAGGGGGGGTTCGATCCCGCGGAGAGAGAGCGGGCGCTTGAGGTCATCGAGCGCAGCGCCCGCACCCTGGAGCGCATCATCGAAGACCTCCTCCACGCGTCGCGCATCGCCGCCGGCGGGCTCATGCTCCACCCCCAGCTCGTCGACGTCCGAAGCGTGGTCCAGGTCGCGGTCGATGCCGCGGCAGGAGACGCGGCCCTCAAGGGCCGGTCCCTCGCCTCGGCGCAGGGGGAGGTCCCGATCTGGGTGAGCGGGGACCCCGGTCGGCTGCAGCAGGCCCTTTCCAACCTGCTGTCGAACGCCATCAAGTTCACCCCGGCCGGAGGGCGCGTCGAGGTCTCGGTGGACACTGTCGACCAGCAGGCCCGGCTCCGGGTTGCCGACAGCGGCGAGGGGATGAGCCCCTCCTTCCTGCCGTTCGCCTTCGAGAGGTTCCGGCAGCAGGACAGCACCAGCACCCGCGCCCACCACGGTCTCGGGGTGGGTCTCTACGTCGTGCGTCACGTGATTGCAGCCCATGGTGGCTTCGTGAGCGCGGAGAGCCCGGGACCGGGCCGGGGCTGCACGTTCACGGTGCTGCTTCCCCTGGCGGCCGAACACGATCGGGCCGCGAGGCCTTCGCGCCTGCGCCAGCCGGGCGAGGACGACGAGCGCGTCCCCGACGGCCTCACGGTCCTCCTCGTCGACGACGAGGAGGACGCCCGCGAGGCCCTGAGACTGACCCTCCAGCAGAATGGGATGGTCGTGACGACCGCCGCTTCCGCGCGGGAGGCGTTCGAGCTCGTCGAGCGGGTACGACCCGACATCCTCCTGAGCGACATCGCAATGCCCGGGGAGGACGGCCTCTCTCTCATCCGTCGCGTGCGCCTGCTGCCCCCGGGCCAAGGCGGTCTGATCCCGGCGGCGGCGCTGTCGGCCTACGCGGGGGCGGGAGACCGTCGAAGCGCTCTCCTGGCCGGCTTCCAGCACCACATCGCCAAGCCCGTGGACCCGGCCCATCTCCTGGCCGTGATCGCGAGAATGGCCGCAGATCGGGGCCGACATCAGTGAGACCGAGGTGTCGGTACGTCGATGTACGCTGTACAATCTGCGCGGGGTCGATCTGTGGATGTGACTGACAGCTCGCCGGCCGGACCGCGGCTGACCACGATGAAGCCCCGCGCCCTAATCGTCGACGACGACCCGGATTTTCTGGCGGGACTGGCCGAGCTCGTCAAGCGCGAGGGCTTCGAGGTGGCCACCGCCGGCACCTTGAAAGAAGCCCGCGCAGAGCTCGCCCCGAATCCCCCCGACATCCTGCTGGTGGACCTCTACCTGCCCGACGGCAGCGGGCTCGCTCTCATCGAGGGGCTCGATCCCATCTCGGCCCCCGAGGTCGTCCTGATCACCGGCAGCGCGAGCGTCGAAACCGCGGTGGACGCCCTTCGCGGCGGCGTCGCCGACTACCTGACGAAGCCGGTGGATTTCGCCCGGGTCAAGATGGTCCTCGGCAACGTGAGCCGCGCCCTGGAGATGAGGGGTGAGATCACCACGCTGCGGGGCGAGTTGCGCAAGCTGGGCCGATTCGGGTCGCTGATCGGGGCATCCCCCCCGATGCAGACGGTCTACGACCTGATCGGCCGCGTGGCCGGAACCGACGCCAGCATCCTCATCAGCGGCGAGACCGGCACCGGCAAGGAGCTGGTCGCCGAGACGATCCACCGTCTGAGCCGCCGTGCCAAGGCGGCGTTCCTTCCCGTGAACTGCGGTGCCCTGTCCGTGCACCTGATCGAGAGCGAGCTGTTCGGGCACGAGCGCGGCAGCTTCACCGGCGCGGACCGGATGCACAAGGGGTACTTCGAGCGAGCCCACGGAGGGACGCTGTTCCTCGACGAGATCACCGAGACCGTCGAGATCCAAGTCAGGCTGCTTCGGGCCCTGGAGACGTCCACGATCACCCGCGTCGGCGGAACCGAGCCGATCAAGGTCGATGTGCGCATCGTCGCCGCCACCAGCCGCCGCGTCAAGGACGCGCTCGCGGCCGGCAAGCTGCGCGAGGATCTCTTCTACCGCCTGAACGTCTTCCCGATCCCGCTTCCGCCGCTGCGGGAGCGAGGCGACGACGTGGAGCTACTCGCCGAGAAGTTCCTCGCCGAGCTGAACCTGGCCCAGGGGACGGCCAAGCGCTTCACGCGAGCGGCCCTCGACCGGCTCCACCGGCACACCTGGCCGGGCAACGTGCGCGAACTGCAGAACGTCATCCACCGCGCCTTCATCCTCGCCGAGGACGACCTGGGCGTCGATTCCCTTCCCCTCGCCGTCAGCGAAGAGACGCCCGGCGCGAGCCTGGTGACGCGGGTCGGAACCCCCATCGCGGAGATGGAGCGCCGCCTGATCCTGGCCACTCTCGAGCACTGCGACGGCAACAAGAGGAAGGCGGCCGACCTCCTGCACATCAGCCTGAAGACCCTCTACAACCGCCTCAACGAGTACAAGACGGACTGACTTCCGTTTCGGCCGGAGCCGGCGCGGGTTCGCCTGCCCGCGGCCGCGGGCCTGCGGGCAGGAGATCCCCGGCAGGCACGGGCGTCAGCCTTTACGCGCGAGCAGGACCCCGCCCACGATCGCGGCTCCCAGCCCGGCCCAAAGGGGGATGTTCACCCTTTCCCGGTCCTGCACCTCGATGTGGATGGGTCCGAGGTTCACCGCGTCGGTGTCCTTCGTGTAGGTGAACCCACCGTACGCCAGGGCCAGGATGCCCAGGCCGAGGAGTATCGCTCCCACCAGCTTCGTCCCTTTCATGCTTGCCTCCCTTTGGTCTCCGAGGAAGCAAGCAGCGTGCCATCCGGGAGCGCGGATGGCGCGCGTTTCGGCGCACCGGAGGCAGGCGCCGCCGAATCCTCCTCGTTCACGACCAGGACGCCCACGTCCTGGAGCGACGGGGCGGGCTGCCCCTGCTGCTCGCGATGGTCGGCGGGCGCGCTCTCGTGGGCCGCCCGGCGGTCGGCCGGGGCGCCGGGCCGCCGCGGCAGCCGGATGATCAACACTGCCCCCGGTCGGTCGGCGCGGTTCCGCGCCTCGACAGTTCCCCCGTGCAGCTCGACCAGGTGCCGCACGATGGCCAACCCGAGACCGAGTCCCGCGTGTTGGCGAGTGCTCGAGGAGTCGGCCTGGCGGAAGCGGTCGAAGGCGTAGGGCAGGAACGCGGGTTCGATCCCGGGGCCGTCGTCCGTCACCGACAGCTCGATGCCAGGGCCGGCCACCTCCAGGCGCACTTCCACCCGCCCCCCCGCGGGCGTGAACTTGACGGCGTTGGAAAGCAGGTTCCAGACCACCTGCTGCAGCCGGCTCGCGTCACCCGACACCGGACCGGCTGCGGGATCGATCACCAACTCGACCCGGATGTCCCTGGCACGCGCAGCGGGCCGCACGGTGTCCACCGCCGACTCGATCACGTCGGACAGCCGCACCCGGCCCCAGCTCATGTGGAACCTGCCGGTCACGATCTGTGACACGTCCAGGATGTCGGCCACGAGCTGGGTCTGGGCCCGGGCGTTGCGGTCGATGGCCTGGACGGCCCGGCGCGTGGTGGCGGGTTCCAGGCCAGGCTCGCCCAGGACGTGGGACCAGGCGACGATGGCGCTGAGCGGCGTGCGCAGCTCGTGGGACAGGGTGGCCAGGAACTCGTCCTTGAGCCGGTTGGCCTCCTCCGCCTCGGTTCGGGCGCTTCGCTCGCGCTCCAGGAGCTCGGTCCGATGCGTCTCGGCCAGGCGCAACGACTCCTCGACCCCTTTGCGCCGCTCGATCTCCAACCGGGCCGTTCGGGTCGCCTCCTCTGCACCCGCTCGCGCTAGCTGTTCGCGTTCGAGCTGCGCCCGCTCGTCTTCCCGGCGCCGGCTCGCCGTCAGCTCCGTGACGATCATGCAGGAGAGCGCCGGGCCGAGGGACAGCCGGGTGAGACAGACCTGAATGGGTACCGACCCTTCGCCCCTTTGGAACGAAACCTCACCCCGGCTGGTCCCGCTGCGGGCGGCCAGCAGCAGCACGCCCAGGGAAGCCGCTGCCGGCTTCCCCAGGAAGTCCGAGAGCCGCCCCCCCAGCACTGCCTCCACGGGCAGGTCGAGGAGCGCGGAGAGGAACGGGTTGCAGTAGAGTAGGACGCCGTCGTCGGAGAGCATGGCCACGCCCTGCTGCATCTCTTCCACCATCAGGCGGTAGGTCTGGTCGGCGCTTTGCCGCGTGAAGACCTGCTCTTCCCCAGCGGTCTCCACGACGCGCGCGTCCACCTCGCCGCCGCGGACGGCTCGCAGCGTCTCTTCCAGCTCCTCCAACCGGGCCCGCAGCCTCTCGTTCTCCTCTCCGAGGGGGCGCTGTGCCTGGGTGGACATGGCTAGGTTAGGTGCGCGCCACGAGTCCCGGCCTCGGCCGCTGAAGGCGAAAACCCCGGCTTGTCCTCGCCGCTGTCGATGCCTCGCCTCGTGATGCCGAACTGCCGGATGTCGTGGGCGTGGCCATCCCGGGCGAAGTCAAGCGCGCTGCGGTTTCCCGTATCCATCTTCTTGCCACTCCAGTCGTAGCAAGGGGCGTGCCGCTGCGCCTCACTGAGCACTTTCTGCACCGTACAACTCAGCGGAGGCGGCGATCGCCGGCTCATCTGGCTCCAGAGGCGGCCGAGGAGTCTCACACTGACATCACCCTTGCAGCGTCGTCGCCAGCCCCTGGCAGGTCGCCGCGGCTGTCCCGGGAGGCGGTTTGTACACCTTGCCGCCTGAACGAAAGAAGGCCACGGAGGAAAATCCCCCGTGGCCCTTTGCGGTCGACCGTTCAGTGGCCGGAGGTCTCTTCGCTGCTGGTCGTGATGTAGGTGATGGTGCGCGCGACGGGGTCGCACGAGGCGGTGTCGCCCAACGGAACGATCTGCACTGCCTTGCCGATCACGAGGTCAGCGGGCACGGTCGAGTTGGTATCGATCAGGTAGGTCATCTCACTGCCGTCAGCCCGGGTGACCGTGAGCGTCCTGTCGACATCGTACGCCGCCACCGTTCCGGACACGGCGGTCGTCGTGGTGCTGGTGGTCACACCCGAGGGTAGCTTGCGGGTCTCCTCGGTGCTGCGCTTGACGTTCCCCTCTGGCGTGACGCTGGTCGTCGTGATGCGAGTGACCAGTTGAGGCTTCCCCTCCGCACCAGGCTCGGTGTAGAGCTTGACCTGGCGCCCGATCGCGACGTCCTCGGACAACACGGTGCCCGGCGCGAGGGTGTAGGCCACTTCCTTGTCGTCCGCTCCGCGCAGCACGATCTCGCGCCCGACGCTGTAACGAACCACCTCGCCGTCCACGGTCACGAATGTCCTCTGGGTCGGAGCGGACTGTGCGAGAGCCGCCTCGGGCGCGAAGACCGCCACGCTGATGCAGAGCCCTGCGATGAATCCAATCGTTCTCATATGATTCGGTACTCCTCATTTGGCATCGTGCGGGAGACGGTTTCAGCCTGATGGCTGCCTTCGCACCCCGGCTTTTGTTCTCGAGACCTGCCGAGCCTCGCCTCTCATCGTGCAAGAACCATGCGAGGGGCGCTGTCAGCGCTCCGCACCTGCGAAGTCGGCCCGAGAAGCTCCGTTCCGGGACGACGAATCTACAATTGGCCCGGCGGTGCCGCGGGTTCAGGCCAAACACCAGCGCTAGTCGTTGACCGTTTCCCTCCTGCGCGCGGTCCGAGCGGTTGGCCTCGGTCTTGCTATGGAGAACAACACCAGCGATTGCCCGATCCGCCAGAGTAAGGACGGGAGAACCCGGCTGGTTCATTCATTCAACCGAATCCGAGCGTTCCCAGGAGGCCTCATGGAAGACATCACATCCGAACACACCACACACTGCCTGTCCCCGATGGCCATCACGCTGCCGTTCATCGTCGGAGGCATTGCCGGCGCCGCGGCAGCTCTGCTCTTCGCTCCACTATCGGGCGATGCCACTCGCAAACTCGTGCGGCGCAAGCTGGACGAGACCGTGGGCTCGGCCCGCGACCTCAAGGATCGAGCGACCCGCCGAGGCCAGGCCGTCAAGGACGAGGCCACGTCCCGCGTGCAGGGGGCGGCTTCCGCGCTCGCCGGCAACGGCGGATTGCACCGGCACGAGGCGCTCTAGCCCGTGCTGGAACCGCGCGGCGAGCGAGAGCGAGGGATTCCTCGTCAGATCGACGCGGAGGGCCCGCCGAGTAGCGGAGACTACGAGAGACCGATGACCAGCAGCTGGCCAAGAAGGGCGCTCTCGTGAGACTTCCACCAGGGACTGCGAGCGGCTCCTGTTCGTCCAGCCGCGCCACGCCATTATCCGAGGTGTGGCGCGGTCCTGCGGCGCCATCAGTGATGGGCCGCTGAACAGAGTCGTCGCCTGTAGCTAGGAGAACGCGATGAAGAAATACGTGCTGCCGGATCTGCCCTACGCCTGTTCGGCGCTCGAACCCCACTACTCAGCGCGGCTCCTCGAGCTGCACCACGACGAGCACCACGCGGGCTACGTGGCCGGAGCGAACGCGGCGCTCGAGAAGCTGGCGACGGCACGCGAGGAAGGGGCCTTCGAGGCGATCAACCAACTTCAGAAGGACCTGGCTTTTCACTACTCCGGGCACATGCTGCACTCATTGTTCTGGCGCAGCATGAGCCCGCACGGGGGCGGCCAGCCGGACGGGGACCTGGCCCGGGCCATCCAGGACTCGTTCGGCTCGTTCGATGCTTTCGCGGGTCAGCTTTCGAAAGCGACGCTCAGCCTGCAGGGCGCGGGTTGGGGGGCACTGACCTGGGAGCCGTTGGGCCAACGGCTCGTCGTCGAGCAAATCCGTGATCACCAGAACAACATCAGCAGCGGCACGCTGCCCCTGCTGGTCCTCGACATGTGGGAGCACGCCTACTACCTCCAGTACCACCAGGTGAAGAGCGACTGGGTCACGGCATTCTGGAGACTCGTCGACTGGGAGGAGGTGGCGCGGCGCTTCCACAAGGTGCGCACCCTGGACCTCCCGCTCTAGATATTCACCAGCCTTCCTACTGCGGCGCGGGGCACCCTGCCTGCAGCTTCTGCCTGAACGTTCAACGCGTTACCGAAAAGGCATCGACCCAGACCCCGAGGCGGTTCTCAATACCAGGTCGTGCCCGTCCAGTATCTCGGAGGGCGGTTTCGTCGTCTCTCGCCCGAGCAGGCCGGCCAGCAGCCAGGCGACGCCCTGGGGCACGATCCCGCCGACCATGACGGCTGCGGGCTCCCGCCGCCGAGCAGGGCGGCCTGGTCCCACGCCAGGAGCGAGGGAACGCGCGCGGTGATTGCGACACAGACGGCGATGCCGGCGGCGATTGAGCGCGACGAGAGCGCGGACGGGGCGGCGGCGTCAAGCAGGGCGTCCGCGGTCGGGATCAAGGCGCCATGCGCGCCAGCTTTCGAACAGTGCGGCAGCACAGGCGAGCGCAACGGTGGTGAACCACAGCGTAATCGAAGTGAGCAGCGGTACGACCAGGGTGGTTGCCAGTCCAACGAGCCCACCCCAGAACAGCACGCGACCCAAAGAGCGATGTGCTCTATCCCAGGCGAACCGGCTTTGCAGCGTCCAGGCCACGCGCAGGCCCATCGCACTGCCCGGCTTCAGCTTGCCGACGCCCGCGCCTTTCAGGGCGATGATCGCCCACATCAGGACGAACAAGGTCTGGGGGATGAGTGCGGGGGCGGGGGCGGCCTCCGGCACGAGCCGATAGAAGCCGATCGCCAGCGTGCCGAGCGCGAGCATTGACAGCGCCGCCGCACGCGAGGCGAAGATCCACTGCGCTGCGCCGCGATTGGGTGGCCTGGCGGCGAGCTTGCGCTGGCTCGCGACGAAAAGCCCCGTGGCCATGATGAGGATCGGAAAGTTGTCCGTCGCGCGATCGAAGCCGAGGTCGGTCCACAGCTTGGCGAAGATGGCAACCTGCAGAGCGAGCAGAACGAGACCCGCCTTCTCCAGAAAGTCGAACTCACGTCTTGCTGCTTTCGTCATGCCGGTTTCACCCTTTTTGATGCCCGCGCGGTACGGCGCGCCGGCTTTGCCGCCTGCATCAGGCCGAGCAGGAAGCCCACTGCTTCTTCGGCCGCCGAGATGTTGAGGCGGTAGCGCACGGCGTTGCCGTGGCGCTCAGCCTCCACCAAACCCGCCTCCTTCAGAGCCGCCAGATGTCCGGTCACCGACGGCCACGCCATATCGAATTGGGCGGCAATCTCGCCGGAGGTCAGCGAGCCCTTCTCCAGCATGGCGATGATCTCGCGCCGCGCCGGAT
>Ga0214472_10003602_pt1 | contig 16371 bp, 18 predicted proteins | sample RVTome_6_FD_207662 | JGI IMG/M metagenome (GOLD analysis project Ga0214472, IMG submission 207662) | Soil microbial communities from uranium-contaminated site in the Upper Colorado River Basin, Wyoming, United States - RVT140D175 | ecosystem: Environmental > Terrestrial > Soil > Contaminated >... | reverse complement strand
GTATGGCTGAGATATTGTGGCACCGCCGGGAAACCAGGCGGCAAACGGAGAAAACAAACGTCATGCCTGTAGCACTGGAAGGTCTCATTTCTACTCGACTGAAATCATGGGTGTGAAGTCAATGTGCTGACCATCCTCATCAAAGTAATAGCCGTGAGACAAGATAAACCTATCGACATGGCCTAAACCCAACAATGGTGCTATCAGGAGCGAAAAAATCTGGTTGCGGCTCGAGCCCCTACCAGGACTTTGCGGGCTCCCCGTTGTCAAAGGGTGGCATAGTTTTCTTCATCACCTCTTCGCCAGACATCAGATAAACCTCAGGGGGAGCGGTACTCGTAGTTGGGGGCAAACTTTCATCGAAGTATACGGCGGCCATAATCTCTTCTAACGCGTATGGATGTCGATCATACCCCCCGCGCAAGGTAGGCGTCCGAGCCACAAAGAAGGTTGAAAATGCGTTTATGTAGTCAGTGGGAAGCAGGTGGTCAGAGTTTTGGGGGGAGGGTATCCATTGAGTGATCCTTGAGCCGTGATCACCATGAATCACCACATGAGTTTGGGCTTGCTGCATAGAGTGCTCTAGCTCGCCGAGTATTGCTGCCACCGTTTTGTGAGCACATTGCATTTGCTCCAGATACTGTTGGTATCGCTCGTGGCGAGATGCAGGGCTATTCGCCCTGCCGTCTTTGGTTTCCATATTGTAGGATAACCACGCAGCCCCATTATGTCGAACCGTGCAATTGTCATAATAGGCATAGGGGTGATGAGGCAACAAGAGATGGATCAGGTAAAAATGCCCTGGTTTTGCCGCTTTCAGCATCCTGGCTGACTGCTTCGCGGCGGCCATGGAAGTGATAGGTGAGACACGAGTATAAAGGAGATTCGGAAGTCTGGGTAAGTGCAGTTTCTCTGCAACAATGTGATAGTAGTGGAAATAGCGTCCCCAGAAGTGCTTGTAGCTGCCCAAAATAAAGTAGGTCTTTTGTTAGCGACTGCGTGAACGTGTACCAAAACGGCCAGTTTGAAATCGAGGCATTTTTCGGGCATGAAACTTGCTAACTCTCGTCTATGAAAATACTCTAAAGCCTTAAGAATCAAGAAAAATACGAAGAGGAAGAAAATACAGCAAAATTTATACAGCGATTTCAGGAAGAAAAAGCAGCACTTTCAAACCGACGATATCCGTGCATTTACAGGTCGCTGCTGACAGTCTTTTCCAGAAAGCTCAAAGAAGACTGATAAATGGGCTGTAAGGAGGCGTAATCATATACATAACGTTTCTCCACTAACTGTTTTGACGTTAGTGGACTAAAAGCGAGATGGCTGCTTTCCAAGACATGGATTTTATATCCCCTCGCTTTCAGACGCTCGAAAAGAGCATTCTTCGTCAGACGATAGATCGTATCCGTTCCCTTCGTCACGAATTGTTGCGGGGAATCTGTGTTGGCAAAATTAAAAAGTGCAGAGAGAGAAAAACCGGTGGACGTATACCGGCTATAGGCGCGGCTAAATACCGTAAAGCCCTGATCAATATACCGTTTTCGAAGCCAACGGGCGACATGGCCATGCGGGTCAACCGCTTTTGGTATGCCTTCTATGCCAATGTGTTCATCCAAGATGATGTGGACGAGAGGCGGTAGGGTTTTGTCATACCCACTATCCGTGGCGTTGTCCTCTATCTTCCAGAAGGATTTTGGGGGCGTCATCAAAGAGGAGAGCCACAGCACAGAGAAGATAGCGAGTAGAATCCGGCCTAGATGAGTCCGCAGCCCCCAGCATATGAGACATATTCCCGACATGGCCAGGAGCAAGTAGAAATAACGAGTAAGCCAAAGAAATTGAATATCTACGTAGAGCGTCATCAGACTCGCCGCGGTGAGCAGTCTTAGCCGAGTTCCGCCATACGCCATGAGAAGGCCGACCACTAGGCCCAGAAGCCCAACGCCGACAAAGAGGACACCCACTTCGGGGCTAAATAGTGGATAGCTCTTGTCTCTGAGAAATCTCGTCAGAGGTGTCCACAAGACCAATGGGCCGACAACAAGAAACAAGACGTCTGGGCCAAGTCGTGGACGGGCTTCCGTGGCGCCTGCTTTCATCGCTTGCGCTTGAAAAGATAGAGCGTGCGCTCAGACTCTTTTACCGACGCGCACTCCATAAGCTCAAAATAGTGGCCAAACTCCGCCTCAAAGTTTTCTTGAGTATAGGCTTCAAAAATATCTTTGCGCGTGGCCAACAGACGTTGAACTTGTGAATCCGTTTTTGGCACAAATTCAATCAATAAGGTCTTTCCAAGACGTGAAAAAAAGGCGGCGATGAGGTGGAGCGGCACGTGGTTGGAGATCACGAGGTGGTGGATCAGGGCCAGGGCCATGACGAGATCTACCGGTCCGCGAGCTTCAAGCGAGTCCCGCTCTGCATTGGCCCAACCCATACCGCCATTGGGATTGGCCAAGTCGAGCACGAGGGGCAAGATGGACCCCTGGTCTTTTTGGCGCAGCGTTAAATAGTGTTTTTCGACGGCCACGGCATCGACATCCCAACTGATCACATACGCCCCCTCGTTCGCAGCAATCTCGCTGAAAACCCCCGTATTTGCACCCAGATCCCACACCAGTCGGGGGGCCACGCGTTGCACCATGTGTCTCACCTGGTGCCTCTTGTGTGCAAAAGCTCGAGGGGTATAGTTGGTCTCGTCGTAATAGGCGCCCCATTCGCTGCCATGCATTTGCCATTGCATGGCTTCGATCGCTTTTTGCAAACTGTCTAATAGTCCCAGAAGCCCTTTTTTGCTGACCCTAAGCCACCCCGCTTTGATCCTTTGCTTGCTCGTGTTGGCATATTGTCTCTGGCTTTTAGCGTGAAGATGGAGATGGCTCATGAGTGGGAAAGAGAACCAGGTTTTGTACGGCAGCAGGGTGCTGGTCAGATCCAGTGGCGCCCCATCGATGTAGATGCGGAAAAGCTGGCTGAGGCGGTGATCGGTATATGCGATGAGGCTCAAGGGGGCCAAAAAATGTTGGCAAAACTGTCGATAGGCGACCCAGGGAGCGCCTTCATGGTACATGTCAAAGGAGAGTGTATCGATAAACGTTGGCGTGTTGTGATGGAATTGGACATTGTAGGCGCTGGCATCTTTGAGAATCATACCGTGTTGGAGGGAACGTCGGCAAATGTCCAGAGTCAGGAGACCGGCGCTCTTTAACTGAGAAAAGGACCATTCATAAGGGTATGAGATAAAAAAGCCTTTAACCTGATTCCAGTATAATTTTAGCGTGTAAGCGACACCAACCCCTACCGCAATAAGGCCTTGAATCAGCATGCTGCCCATACCCGGATCGAGGTAGGCATCAGCCTGGTTCAGATCTGCTATTAAGATCAATAGGATCAATAGGCTAAAAACTTTTTTTGTCATTTTGCTGCCACCGTGTGAGTCGAAAATGCCGCTGCGGAAGCATCAACCCTATGCATGGGTTCATGCCATTGATGCCAGCTGCCAAAGTTCTCACGTAAAATGCCTCGACCTTCTCCGGGCGACGGTAAGCCCGCTCTTTCCAAGTCGGCATCCACCATAATCCGTACCAACTCCGAGAACGTCACTCTCGGCTTCCATCCCAACGCTGTGTTGGCCTTGGTGGTATTGGCTAGGAGGGCTTCCACCTCCAAGGGGCGCAAATATCGCGGGTCGGTTTCGACATAGTCTCGCCAGTCCAGGTTCATATAGGCGAAAGCGCCTTCTAAAAATTCCCGGACCGTGTGCGTTTCTCCTGTCCCGATGACGAAATCGTCCGGCGTCTCTTGTTGGAGCATTTGCCACATGGCTTCCACATAATCCGGTGAGTAGCCCCAATCGCGCTTGGCATCGAGATTTCCCAAGTACAGTTTGGCTTGTTGATTCGTTAAAATGGCAGCGAGGCCACGCGTGATCTTGCGCGTGACGAAGGTCTCTCCACGACGAGGTGACTCATGATTGAAAAGGATGCCGTTCACGGCAAAGAGGTTATACCCCTCGCGATACAGACGGGTCATCGAGAACGCATACACTTTCGCCGCGGCGTAGGGGCTTCTGACGCAAAAAGGGGTGAGTTCGTTTTGGGGGGGCGGACTATTGCCAAACATTTCAGAGCTGGCGGCGTTGTAAAAACGGGTCGTCACGCCACTTCGGCGAACCGCCTCTAACAGACGGGTGGTGCCGAGGCCCGTGATGTCTCCCGTGTATTCAGGGGTCTCAAAGCTCACTTTGACATGGCTTTGGGCGCCTAGGTGGTAGACTTCATTGGGTTGAATATTATAAACCAGGTTCGTGATTTGTTCACTGTTCACCAGGTCGCCATAGTGTAAAAAGAGGCGGGCTTGTGAGTCGTGCGGATCATGGTAGAGATGATCGATCCGTTGCGTGTTAAACGTGCTGGCGCGGCGGATGAGCCCGTGGACTTCGTAACCTTTATCGATTAAGAACTCAGCTAAATACGACCCGTCTTGACCCGTAATACCGGTAATGAGTGCACGCTGAGACATGGTCATTCTCCTCTCTGTGATCATTAGTGCAGCTCTCTTGATGCGGCAGTGGTGGATTGAGGGCTTTCACGTTCGAGGACCTTCACGTCATAGTCGACCATTTCCCTAAGCATGGCCTCAAACGGTTTTCGAGGAGACCAACCTAGTTTGTGGCAACCATAGGAGGCGTTACCGATAAGCGGTATAGGCTCTGCCTCTCGATAGAATGAGGCATCAGAACGCACGTAGGCGTCCGGATCCAACTCCAGGTAATGAAATACAGCTTCGACAAACGCTCGGACGGTTCGCCCCACGCCGGTCGCAAGGATCAAATCATCGGGTTGCTCTTGCTGCACCATTCTCCACATGCCTTCTACGTAATCGGGTGCATATCCCCAGTCCCGAATGGCGTCAAGATTGCCAAGCAGTAGTTCGTTCTGGAGTCCAAGCTTGATGCGAGCCGCAGAAGAGGTGATTTTTCGGGTCACGAATTGGTAACCGCGTCTAATGGATTCATGGTTGTAGAGAATGCCGACGCAGGCGTGAAGTCGGTTGCGCTGGCGGTAGCTACGAACGGCGTGATAGCTTGCGACTTTCGCGATCCCATAAGCCGATTTCGGGTTAAACCAGGTGCTTTCATCCTGGGGCGATAGATCCGGAGTCCCGATCATTTCACTTGAGCCGGCAAAGAAAAACCGACAGGACGGAACCAGTTCTTTAAGCGACGACAGCAGATAGAGCGTGGAGTGAAAATTGGTGTTCATCGACGCGAACTCGTCCGAGAAATCGTAGCTGACAAAGCTTTGTCCAGCCAAATGGTAGCATTCGTCTGGTTTGACCAATTGAATAATTTTGTAGAGTCGAAGATGGTCTTCAATGGAACCGAGATGCACTTCAATCTCGTTGATACATTTTTCTAGGTTCTGAAGACCATACTTGTGTTTTTCGTAAGTTTCACGACGAACGATGCCATGAACATGATACCCTTTTGACAGTAAGAGCTCAGCAAGGTAACTACCATCTTGGCCCGATACCCCGGTGATGAGTGCACAACGAGTTCTTTTCATATAAATGATCAACCTATCTTGCTAAGTTAAGATTATATACTTAGTGTTTTAGGTATAATGAAGCAGCCTTACGGGATTGATGCGACAGGCATGTCACGTATACCCCAGAGAGCTGCCTGGCCATCCTCGTCATAGAGAATTGAGATTCCGCAGAGCGCCTGGCATTCTGTGATAATGCTGCTCTCAGAGACGGCGCTGCAATCAGGCGCCCAATAGCGTTGGACATTTCTCTAGCGTCTCCACACTTATAACCGATCGCGTCGTGACCCGAGGTAAATAACTCCACGGCCCCACCCGCTTCCGAGACCACCACGGGTCGGCCGCAGGCCATCGCTTCTGCAATCGTCAAACCGAAGGGCTCGGGCTGCGTACTACCATGGACCACGATATCCAGCGCTCGATACACCGCTTCTACGTGTGACTGGAAGGGAATAAAACCTACTTGAGCGGCGATCCCCAGGGAGTCTGCAAGCCGCTGTAACTCGTCGTATGAGAACTGAGAGCCGTGCGTGTCGTAGATGGGCCCCCCCACGATATAAAATCGAAGTTGCGAGCTGGGAAACGTCCGGGTGAGGCGTTCGGCCGCTTGCAAAAACACCTTTTGCCCTTTCCATTTGGCATAGGTCGCGACGAGGCCGACTCGCATACAGCCCGGTGGTGTCGTTGACAGGTGAGCCAATTTGTCAAGCGCCCTCCCGTTGCCCACGCCAGGTGCGAAACGCTCTGTATCAATGGCGTTATAAATCGTATAGGAGGCGACGCCAGGCAACACGACCGCCGCGTCCCGGGCCACCGCCGCCGAGACCGCAATCGTGGCTTGTGTGGCCGAAGCACACCATCGCAAGGCGCCTGCCACCAGTGGGCGAGTACCGCAAAAATCGTGCAGGTGCCAAACCGTCGGACACGACAAACGCATCAGGTAGCCAAACAAATGCCCCTTGATGCCGTTTGAATGCATCAAGTCCGGCTGTAGGCCAACGATGAGGCGGCGCAACTGCAGAAGATAAGCGGGACACATCGCCCCTGCCTGAAGAAGACTCCCCAGCAACGCTAGCGCGTGTCTCGCCTGCGACCCCTGCCGTAGCCGACTATCGCCCAGGCGGGCGAGCTGCCATGGCATGGGACACTCGGTGACGTCGACATCGATGTCACGCAATGCGTCGCCTAGGGGTCCCCTGGACAGCATGATGACGTGCGGATCGATCTGCTCATCTAGACGCCTTAAAGACGTCAACATGTTGAGTAACAGACGTTCGGCGCCGCCCAGACCGCCGGACGGACTCAGATAAACAATTTTCATTGAGGCATTGCTTTGCACACCGGCTCAGAGGGTGGAAAGGACATCCGAGTACACCTCCATCATGTGGGCTGCATATCGCTTCCAGCTAAACGCCGCAGCTTGCGTCAGACTGGCGAGTACATCGGCATGCCGTCGGCTGGGATTCGATTGCCACTGGTCCAATAAAAACGCGACCTTGTCGCCCCAGGCAACCACATTGCCCGACGGACAATAGGTGACGGCGGACCCACCGACCTCCCGCAAAACCGTCAGGTCCGTCGCCACCACCGGAACGCCGCAGGCCAGCGCTTCGATGATCGGCAAACCAAATCCTTCCCTGTCGGAGGGTTGCAGGACCAAGGTCGCCTGCCGGTAGACGGCGGCCAGCACGCGACGCTCTAGAAAGGGGAGTTCAACCACCGTATCTTGCAGGTGAAGTTGTCGCAAAAGCCTAAGCTGGCTGGCAGTAAACCGCCCACCCGCGCGAATCAGACGAGCCTGTGGAAACTTTTCCCGTACGGCGGCGAACACGTGCAGCAACACATCGATCCGTTTTCGTGGGATTGTACTCCCCACATGCAAAATGCGGATGTCCTCGGGGTTGATTGCTGGCAACAGCTTAGATGCCTGTTCGTCTGCAGCGGGGTCCGCCTTGGGCGAAAAGTCGTCGTCCACCCCGAGGTGCACGACGACGGTTCGATCTGGAGCGACGAGACCACGCCGCAGCAATTCGTCACGCGTCGCTGAGCTGATACAGGTCACGCAGGCTGCTTTCCTCAGGCCATTCAAGATCCGCCGCGCCATCAGGCGCAATATCCACGAACGCCGTTCTAGCGTGGGATGCAGCAAACAGCGAAACGTGTCCAGATCATTGCAGCTCACGATGGCCCGTTCTGGTGGCAGTTGGTGCACCAGCTGCGCGTAGCTATGATCGATGAGGTGGAACAAATCGAACTCTTGACCTTGTCGTTTTAACCAACGTGGATAATCCCAGTGTCGATTTAGAGCGCGGTCGATATTCTGGCTTGTCCGGTGGCGACCGGCCAACGGCATACGGGCGACCCGAGGGCGAAAAGACGGGCAAATACGCCTGGGCTCAATCGCCTCGGCATGACCAACGGCAAGGCTTCTGTGCAGCATTTCCGCGCACAGGTCCATACTGGCCCAGCCCTCTTCAGGATAGTCGCAGACCACCGCTAAACGAGGTTTACTCACTTTGTTTGGCTACCCTCCTTGCAACAGGGGCGGCAAATAAACCACGCTTGGCTATTCAAACCGCTGCCGAGCCAGTGGAGCGGCGTGAATTGCAGGGACTCAACGTGAAACCGTGCCGTGAGTTCTGTGCGGAGTGCTCGCCAGTTAAATCCCTTATGGCCGTGATAGGGAGCGACCGGGCTGGCCGGACCCGTCTCATACACCGGACGGTGAATGGACGTCGCCGCACCGGCAAAAAGCATTTTCCACAGTTCGCCCAGGGTATAGCGCTCGCGATATTGGTAATCGCCTAACCCACGCCAACCGGCCAGGGTTCGGGCCAGATGTTTGACCATCAGGCTCGGGCCGATCTCAATTGGGACGCTGATGATCACCGCGGCATCCGGGGCGGCCAATCGCCATAGATCGGCCAGCACCGTTTGCCGGTTGTCGGCCGTGCAATGTTCGAGAACTTCCATACAGACCAGGACATTAAAGGCGGCGGTGAAATCAGCGCGTCCCAGGTCGTTGGTCAATCTAAAGGACACCCCGGTCTGGCCTGAGAGTCGCCGGATGCAATCGTCGATCTGCAGCCGGTCGACATCCGCCCCCATGGCGTCGTCAAACGACTCATGGACCAAGGTGAGAAACGTGCCATCGCCACAACCATAATCGAGCAGTCGGCCACCAGGTCGGGCGGCGATGAGCTGGCGGGCAAACGCAAACCGCGATCGATGGCTCCAGGCAATCAACGTGCTCTTGCAATGAATTTGTTTTTTGGCGTAATGGCCGTCGGCAGTCCATGCAGCACTCGTAGTCCTCATGGTGTGATCCTCTTGAACGGGTTTAGGCCCCACGGGTGTCGAGCAGCTCGTCGAAAAAATGCAAATGTTGCCGTGCAATCGTGGGCCAAGAAAACACGCTGTGGGCCCGTTCCAGTCCGCGCTGTTTCAACGCATCGCGTCGGCACTCATTCTCCAGCAGGTCGCTTAAGGTATCTACCCAGTCTGGCTCGGCCCTTTCGCCAATAATGATGCCCGCATGGGCCACGACATACGGGATTTCCCCGCAGTCGCTGGCGAGCACCGGCACGCCGCAAGCGAAAGCTTCCAACAACATCCGGCCCAATTGCTCACGCCATTGTGGGGCGGTCTGACTCGGTGCACACATCACATCCATCGCGTTTAGATACGCGGGCACGTCGTCGTGCCGCACCCCGGTGACCACGCGAACCCGGTCGCCGTGCCGGTCGCCCCAGTCGCGGAGTTTGCTTTCCAACGGCCCGCCACCCACCAGTAAGGCGCGCCACGGCACCGACAGTGCATCCAGCGTGCGCATCAACAGCGCCAAGCCTTTTTCCGGGACAAAACGCCCGAGAAATCCCACGACCAACGGGGTTGAGCCAGTCCAGCCAAGCTGAGCGCGAATGGCACGGCCCGCAGGCGTATCTGGGCAAAAGCGTTCCGTATCCACTCCCAGAGGGATGACCCGCCGCGACCGTGCCGCATACAGTTCGCGCCTGACGAGGGTTTCTTCAACGGTATGACCGAACGCAATCCAACCCTGGGCGCGGCGCATGGCGTATTGTTCAATCCAATTGAACGGGGCTGGATAGCGCTTATCCAGGTTTTGAAAGGTAGAATACACCAGTCGGGCGCGACGCGGGCTTAGCCACGCAGCCTGTCCTCCAGCCAGAATGAACGGCTCCTCCCAGCAGTGCACCACATCCCACGATTCGCGCAGTAGACGGCGCAGGCGATCGCCGTAGAACATGACATGAATATGTTTAGACCAATGGGCGGGTACCGTCTCTAAGCGATACAGTTCATCCGGATCATGTTGGATAGTAATATGGCTGAGATCCCCAGAGAAAGACTCGGGTGCTGCGACGGTCACGTCCCATGCATCTGTTCCGACGCGCGCCATTTCCTGAGCCAATCGCCGGTTGAGCGTGACACAATAGGAATGGGCAATCGAGAGAAGTAGGCGTTTTTTTTTAGACATGCGAGGAAATCATGTGTCGGGCTCGAAGCACTTGGATGTTTTGATGGTACCAGTAAGGGACATCGATTTTGCCAAACTCAGCGCGAAACAACTCATTGTTTTCCAAAAGATCGAACCCAAGTTTCTTGAACTTTTCGATCCAGTAGTCGGCAGGCTGCTCATTGACATGAAGCGTTCCGCCTTGTAGCGGATGAGCCGCTGAAAATATGATCGTGTTGCAATGTGTCAGAAATCGTAGGAGCTTATGAGAATACCAGGGAGGAATGTGCTCGATCACCTCGAGACAAATTGCCAAGTCAAAAGGACCAATTTTCTTGTAAAATGCATCAATATCCAGCTCTCTAATACTAACTAGATTCAAGTATGTAACAGGTAGATCTATATTTTTTGCTTTATTAAGTGCAGATATAGAGCTATCAAATCCGTGCAGCTTCAAACCAGAGTCTATCTGTCGCAATGCACCGATCAACTTGCCATCGCCACAGCCTAGATCCATCACTGATTTTGGCTGAAACCAGTTCAATAATAATTGGGCAACTTGATTCCAGTCGCCGGAGTCATGCAAATCCCAAAATTGATCATCATAAGGGCTCGCTAATGTGCCACTGTCAGATCGCTGAAAAAAACGGCGCCAGTACCATTCTCCTAATGCCAAGGTATTTCTAGCTTTCCAATATATATTTGGGAAACGCGTTTTTAGGCCATCACGGAGATCATGTAGACGCATCATTGTTCCTTGAATCAGGATTGGACAACGAGAACACCGATGCCCATGCCCTGGCCTTTTCCCCGTATACTGGGATCGACGAATTCGTGAGCCTCAAACTGGCGCCAACCAGATACCTCTTCCCAAAATCTATAAACTTCCAGGTCAGGCATCGCGGGGTTATTTTCGATATCGTGAAAGGCGATGAAGCCGCCTTGCCGTACGAGTGGTGCATACATTTCAAAGTCTGCCTTGCAGCCGTGGTAGCTATGATCTCAGTCGATAAACAGAAAATCGATTGCCCGTCCATCGAGGTATTCAACGACCTGATCGTGTGTTGTGGAGTCGTGCGAGTCAGCAAGTATCTGCTTGTAGGATTGAGATGGCAGTAGAAATCCTTCTATAGACTTTCAGAAAATGTTTCGTGAAGCTTCTATGCCGCTTTGTCCACTTGCCCGAGCTTCTCGCAGTAGCGCGCCATGAGCGCCGTAATTTCCATCGGGGTTTGGGCAAAATGTAGCAAGGCCCGATCCACTTCTTGTTGCAGGTCCGCGAAATCGGGGAAATGTTTCAGATGTGTCGCCTCCTTTTTCACTTTTTTCCACAGATGCTCAATCGGGTTGAAGTCTGGGGAGTAGGACGGTAGTTGTTCAATGGTTAACCGATCGATGTGGGTATCGAAAAATGCTTTCATGGCCTTACTCGTGTGATAACGAGCGCCATCTTGTCAGCGGCGACCATAAACTGCTATTGAGCGGCCAGGTTGAAATTGTAAGTTAGGCCATTCCGTCTTCTTCTCCAAAATTTGATATCAATCCCTTTCTTCGATCTTCTTCGATCTTCTTCGATCTTCTTCGATCTTCTTCGATCTTCTTCGATCTTCTTCCCTCTTCTTCCTCATGCCATTTATATTGCCGGTTCTCTTCCTTACCAACCGCCATTTTTGCATCATAGGCTGGAGGAGATCCAGACCTATGGCACACCCAGCCCGCAAGCGTAAATGTCTGCACTGTAAAGGTTTCTTTCATCCCGACCACCGCAACGTGGGGCGTCAACGCTACTGTTCCAAGCCCGAGTGCCGCCGCGTCAGCAAAACCGAGAGCCAACAACGCTGGCGGCAAAAACCCGACAATCTTGATCACTTCAAAGGCGACGTGCATGTCCAACGCGTCAGGCAGTGGCGACTCGATCACCCTGGCTACTGGCGCCGCAAGGCCTCCAAGGCTCCCGAGACGACGGATGCGTTACAAGAGACCATAACACCGGAGCCCCTTAAGAATGAGTTGGTTGAGCCCACTTTGAAAACGTCGCCAAAAGATGCGTTACAAGATTCCTTGTCCCTACAACATGCTCTTCTCATTGGACTTATCTCGCATCTAACGGGACATACGTTACAAGATGACATCGAAATGGCGGTGCGGCGTCTGCAACAATTGGGACGCGATATTTCGTCGGCTTCAACCCTTCAATCAGGAGGTCCCTCGGATGCACAAACGCCTCATCTCTTCAGCCAAGCTGCGGCACGTGCCCAGCCAGTTCAGTTGGATCGATCAGCGCCTGGTCCGTGAGCGCTATATCGATCAGCTCAGCCCACACGCCTGTGCCCTCTATCTCTTTTTGCTCACCGTCGCCGATGCCCAGGGCTTGAGTTACTACGCCGATCGCTCCCTCGGTGAGCGCCTCTCCATGACCCACTCCCACTTGCGCCAGGCCAGAGACTCTCTCATCAAGCTCGGCTTGATCGCCTATAGGCCGCCGCTCTACCAAGTCTTAGCCTTGGACCCAGAGCCCAACCGGAGGTCTGAGAGCCGGGTCGAGGAGGACGACACCCCCCTCGACATCCAAGCCCTCTTTGCGCCCATCTGGGAGGCACTGTCATGATCGATTATCACGCCTTCTGCCAGATCAAAGACCTCCATGATCACCAGGGACTCAGTGCGGCTCAGATTGCCGGCGCCATGGCCCTCGATCCCCGAACTGTGGCCTACTGGCTGCGTCAAGAGCGCTACCGACCAAGGCAGCCCACACCCAAGGCCAGCAAGCTCGATCCGTTTAAACCCCGCATCCACGAGATGCTCGAAAAATACCCCTATAGTGCCGCTCAGGTCTTACAGCGTCTGCGTGAGCAAGGTTTCGACGGCGGTTACTCCATCGTCAAAGCCTATGTGCGCAAGGTGAGGCCCAGGCGCCAGCCCGCCTTTCTCAAACTCGCCTTTGCCCCTGGGGAGTGTGCCCAGGTCGACTGGGGCTCCTTTGGCTCGGTGCCCGTGGGGCAAACCACCAGGCGCCTGAGTTTCTTTGTCATGGTGCTGTGCTACAGCCGCATGATCTATGTCGAATTTCACCGTCTCCCAGACCATGGAACATTTTCTCGCCTGCCATCAGCACGCCTTTGAGGGTTTTGGTGGTACGCCCTCAAGCGTCATGGTCGACAATCTCAAATCGGCCGTGCTCAAGCGGGCGCTGGGGCAAGCCCCGGTGTTCAATCCCAAGTATGCCGCGTTCGCCGAGCACTACGGCTTTCGTATCGTGCCGTGCAATGTCGGCAAGGGCAATGAAAAGGGACGGGTGGAAAACGGCGTAGGCTATGTCAAAAAGAATTTCCTCGCCGGCCTCGACATCGCCGACTTCAGCGTTCTGGGTCCGGCTGCCAAGCACTGGCTTGACACCGTGGCCAATATCCGCATGCATGGGGAAACCCGCCAGCGGCCGGTCGATCTGTGGCAAACCGAAAAGCCTTCCCTCAGTGCCCTGCCGGCGCATCCCTTCGATATCGCCACCGTTTCCCAGGTTCGCGCCTCCAAGCAGTTTCGCATCACCCTGGAGACCAATCGCTACTCGGTACCGGCTCAATTTGCCGGACAGGCCCTGACCCTCAAAACCTATCCCGACCGGCTCTGTATCTACCGCGATCAAAACCTCATCGCCAGGCACCTGCGAAGCTACGACCGCTATGGCGACTTCGAAGACCCCGACCATCCCAAACCCCTCCTTGAACAACGCAAAAAAGCCCGTGATCACCAGCTCTTCAGGCGCTTTTTAGCCCTCTCGCCCGAGGCCGAAGTCTATTACCGACAGCTTGAACAGCGTCGTCTTAATCCTCACCATCACGTGCGCAAAATCGTCGCCTTGAGTGACGTCCATGGTCAACCAGCCGTGGCCCGGGCCATGGCCGATGCCGTGCACTACGGGGCTTTTTCCGCCGACTACATTGCCAACCTCCTGGAGCAACGCGCCCGCTTCACCCCGGAGGCAAGCCCTCTGCATCTGACCCGGCGTGAGGATCTCCTTGAGATCGACCTGGCCCCTCCCGACCTCAGCCTCTACCCAGACGACATGTCACCACACAACCCCCTACAAGAGGAGACGACCTCATGACCCCATCCCCACTGGCCCTAGAGTCGAGCGTGGCTTTCGACCGTCTCGACCCCCATCTGCGGAACTTGAAGCTCGCCTTTATCGCCGAGCACTATCAGGACCTCGCCAAGCAAGCCGCACTCAAGCAGACCTCTCATCTGGAGTATCTCAGCGAGCTGGTTGAGGGGGAGGCCAAGCTCAAACGCGACCGCGCTACTCAGAATCGCATTCGCCAAGCCCGCTTTCCGGTGATTAAAACTCTCGATCAGTTCCGCTGGGACTGGCCCACTCGGATTAATCAGGCTCAGGTCAAACATCATTTCACCCTGAGCTTTCTCAGCGATCACATGAACTTAATCTATCTGGGGACGGTAGGTCTCGGGAAAACTCATTTAGCAACGGCCTTGGGCTACGCCACTTGTCTCAAGGGCCATGCTGTCCTTTTTACCAGCGCCATTGATGTGATCAATACCTTGTCCGCCGCCAAGCATGCCGGGCGACTCAAAGTGGAACTCAAGAAATACGCCAAGCCGTCGCTGCTTATTCTCGATGAGCTTGGCTATCTCCCCATTGACAAGTCTGGAGCGGACTTGCTCTTCCAAGTGATTAGCCTGCGTTATGAGAAAGGCTCCACCCTGATCACCTCCAACCGAGCATTTAAGGAGTGGCCCAAGATTTTTAACAATGACAGTACCTCTTAAATGTTGCTCGAAATTTGAATGCGCGTCCATAATGGCATGTAAAACAATGGGTTCGTCATCCTGATGCCTTCTAAGACCGAGAATTACTGGCTTTCAAAATGAGCTTGTTGTTTTACAAAGGCTTACAGGCTTCAATCAGCTAGACGGAGACCATCGTTTCTCAATTATGGACACCCGAGGAAGTCCAGCATTTCCGGGCGTTTCGGACATGGTATTTCGTGTAGTCCCCTGATTCTAGGTGTTTGCGGCTATTAAAGGCTGTTAGCACTTATTTAACAATTACTTATAGGTGAAAAGTACGATTTCGAGAAACTTTTAAGTACCTTGACGTCGGCCATTCTCGATCGGCTACTACACCACGCTGAGACGGTGGTCATTGAAGGCAAGAGTTTTCGTATGAAGGGAAAGCTCGAACCGTAAAGTGTGACTCACAGGATGTCGCCAGAAGGGGCCAGTTTCGCCCCGGCGGCGTCCTCTCATGCCTCGTTTGTCCCTCACATTTTCAAACTAACGGTTCTCATACAATTTCACGCAGTCGGTCACACCATCTTGAATGACCACAATATGACGCGTCGTTTGAGACAGCTCGACAGTCGTAAGTTCTCGTAAGTCATTGAAATAATTGACTCTTGTTCAGGAGCCAAATTGACCAATCTCAAACAGATAGAGCCTTTATTTTCAAAGACTTACGATTTTAAGACACGAAGCATATGCCTCCGTAACGTGAGAACTTACGACTCACGAGGAGACAGGACATCAAGCAAAAATGCAGCATAACTCTCCGAGTTGAAGCGACCTTCATGAGCCTTGTAGAAGAATTGACCGGAGAAATAGTCGATGAGACCGAAAACCTTGTAGCCCTTGCGTTTGCCACTGGTGGGAACCTCTGGTTGCTGCCCTTTAGGCGCCCATGTATAACTCAACGAGCCCCATTGAGCGAAACTGGCCTCATCGCCAAAGAGCAGCAAAACCTTTTTCTGTCGGGCTTGTCGTAAAATCTTAGGCCACCGGGTCTGGCGCCATTCGAGTCGCTTGGCCTCGTTAAGATGATCCGAGACAAAACGGGCTTTCTGGTAAGAAAAGCCCATATTCTTGAGTAAAGTACAGAGATAGTGGGGATTGTATTCAACCCCAAACTCTCGCTGGATAAGGTCTTGGATCATCGGTGAATTCCAGCATCCTGACGTATAGCCGGCGTCTTGTGGGGGCCTTGATCGCCGGATCGGCCACTTTCGGCCAACCAACACAATTACCGCACGCGTTCACAGAGAATAAAACCAAATAAGTAGATATTTATCAAATATTTGTGAGGTTATACGATTTTGAGTTGGAAATCGATTATGTAGTAAAATCAATGACTTACAAACGAGCAGGAAAAGATATCAAAGAAAATGAAGATATTGATTTTCAATAGGTTACCCTGCGATCGCTCATCCATTAACGAGGTGTCAAGCGTGTCAAGTGGCCGATCCGGCGTTGCGCCAAGCAAGCCTAGGAGAAGGGGATTGCAAGTCGAAGCTTGAAACTTCTCATCGGAACCCAGTGGGTAATCACTCCCAACCC
>Ga0214472_10003600_pt1 | contig 16378 bp, 13 predicted proteins | sample RVTome_6_FD_207662 | JGI IMG/M metagenome (GOLD analysis project Ga0214472, IMG submission 207662) | Soil microbial communities from uranium-contaminated site in the Upper Colorado River Basin, Wyoming, United States - RVT140D175 | ecosystem: Environmental > Terrestrial > Soil > Contaminated >... | reverse complement strand
TCGCGGGTATTCTCGGGTATCTTCATATTCGGATGTGTCAGGATGAATTCACCGATATTCTGGTCAAGCGTAAAACCGTTGACCCCCTGGCCGGTACTCATCACCACGATGGTTGAAGGGCCATACAAGGCATAGCCCGCGCACACTTGCCTGGTGCCGGGCTGTAGGAAATCACTTTCTGCTGGATCGGTCACCCCGTCAGGACAACGCATAATGGAAAATATGGTCCCCACGGATATATTTACATCAATATTGGAAGAACCATCGAGCGGATCAAAGACCAGCAGGTACTTTCCTTTCGGATACTTATCGGGTATTGGATAGACCTCTTCCATTTCCTCGGATGCCATGCCCGCCAGATGGCCGCCCCATTCATTGGCCTTGATCATGATGTCGTTGGATACGACATCCATTTTCTTTTGTGTCTCGCCCTGGACATTTTCACTGCCTGCGCTGCCAAGCACCCCTACCAGGGCGCCTTTGTTGACGGCGTTCGATATCGCCTTACAGGCGGTAAAAATATCATTTAATAATGATGTAAAGTCACCGGTGCCGCCCAGGCGGCGTTGTTCTTCTATAATAAACTGGGTAATAGTATGACCAATCTCCATAACCTCATCCTTCTTTTAACTGCCATTAACGAAAATATATCACCACCGCCGTTGCGGTAGACGCCCGGCTTGCCATATCCAGTGCCGCAGGAAACACATCGGAACCGCCTTTGATCACTGCCGTAGTTGCGGGGGCCGCCATTATCCATATTTTCAGCTACAAAATAAAGGGTGATTCGTCCATAACGCTGTTTAGTCGTTCATTGATGCTGTAATTTCCCTGATATACTTGATAGAAGCCCTAATGGGCCCGGATTATTGGAATATTCAACACTCAATATCGAATAATGTATTCATATAACGGGAAGCGCTAATTGCATTCTGACTCCGCTCAACAACCGCCTAAATCCGTTATCGCAAGATATCTCATTAGCGGGCTGATTCTTGCCGTATTTATTGTCTTTGTGGAAACTTATTTCGGATGGTCAACGCTGCTTCGTCCCTGGCGGCAATTACCCTACGACAGGATCATTGTGGCGATTGTCCTGATGTTCGTTAGCTATTGGGTCAGGGCCATGCGATTATATGATTATTTCCGCAACGAAATGCGTGGCGCATTTATAGTGTGCTTCAAATTGATGCTGCAACATAATCTGCTGAACAATCTGTTGCCGATGCGAACGGGAGAACTCAGCTTCCCTTTATTAATGACACGCTATTTCAATGTGCCGATGATGCGGTCCATCCCGGTATTGCTGGGTTTTCGCCTGCTTGATCTGCACACGCTGGCATTGTTTGCGTTGATAGCGGCAGCGGCTCATTGGCTGGGGACCATAACAGGCCTTGTACTATTACTTGCATGGGGCGCGTTGCCCGCCATCGCATTCAAATACAGCAGACGATTTGTTTTAGCGCTTGATCACCTTCCCGATAGAAAATTAAATGTGTGGTTAAAACAGGCCTTGGCAGGCCTGCCGCAAACGCCCGGCAGTTTTTATCTGGCCTGGATATGGACACTGATCAACTGGGCGGTCAAACTCGGCGTATTTGCATGGGTATTGATGTTATTCATCGATATCCCCGTTGCAGCCGCCTGGATGGGGGCCATTACGGGTGATTTGACCAGCGTGCTGCCGATCCATGGCCTGGCCGGTGCCGGTACATATGAGGCCGGCGTCATCGCCGGATTGGTTCCGTATAACATTGCGGCATCTGCGGCATTGCAGGCTGCCATCAACTTACATATTTTCGTGCTGGCATCGACACTCATCGGCGGCGCGATAAGCCTGTTACTCGGGATTAGCAGAACACATGGATGAAACAGTACTGTTATGGATAAACCAGGGGTGGGCGCACCCGTGGCTGGATCCGTTTTTTATCTGGCTTTCACAACGCGCCGGTTTCTCTTTCCCGCTGCTCGCCGGTATTTTATTTTTCTTAGCCTGGCAATTTAAAAAAGACGGCGTGAAATTATGGCTGCTGTTGCTGGCGGTCATCATCTGCGGTGATTTGCTTGGCAAGGAAATCAAACACCTGACCGCGCAACCGCGTCCTTGTTATGAGTTGCATGATATCGTCAGACAGCCAGGGCGTGCCTCATCCGGTCCATGCGGTGATAATCTGAAAGCCATGCCCTCGAATCATGCATTGAATTTTTTCGTTACCGCGGCCTTTCTGACAATGATTGTCCGCAGACGCACCTGGGGTATCAGCCTGTTTATTATCGCACTGTCAGTCGGCGTCTCGCGTATCTATCTGGGTAAGCATTATCCAAGCCAGGTGCTTGCCGGCGCGGCCATCGGTGCCTTGCTGGGATATCTTGCCGCCTGGTTGGCGATTAAATATCTTGCGTTCATTCAGCGGGTGCATGCACAGCGGCAATCAGGGTAAAATCAAGCTCACTTATGACACAGATTGATCAGACGTCGCAGCCTCACCGGCTTTCCATCATTATCCCGATGTATAACGAGGCGGAAAACGTTGCGCCGATGGCCGAACGTATTCATGAGGCGCTTGCCGATTATAAGCATCCATGGGAACTGATTCTGATCAATGACGGCAGCAACGACGCCACCGAAGAAAGGATGAAGGCGGCGTCGCAGGATTATGGCGCTCATTTGCGCGTTATCAATCTGCAACGCAACTTCGGCCAGACGGCCGCACTTCAGGCAGGTATTGATGCTGCGCGTGGAGATGTTATAGCAACCCTGGATGGCGACCTGCAGAACGATCCCTTCGATATTCCACACATGGTCAAACGTTTGCTCGAAGAAGAACTCGACCTTGTCGCCGGCTGGCGGATATCACGCAATGATTCGCTGATGCGCAAAATACCTTCTTTCGTCGCTAATCGCCTGATTGCGGGCATTACCAACGTCCATCTGCATGATTATGGTTGTACGCTGAAGGTCTATCGTGCGCACGTCATCAAAGGCGTGCGTCTCTACGGCGATATGCATCGTTTCATTCCCGCCTGGATCGCCTCGACAACGTCGCGGTCACGCATCAAAGAAGAGGTCGTGAATCATCATGCCCGCAAGTTTGGCAAGTCCAAATATGGCCTGTCGCGCGCCTACCGGGTTTTACTGGATCTGTTATCCGTCTATTTCTTCATGCGTTTCCGCAGCCGCCCGGGGCATTTCTTCGGCAGGATCGGATTGTTATTCGGCGCATTCGGCGCCCTCGCCCTGGGTTATCTGTTTATTATCAAATTCTTTTTGGGCGAAGACATCGGTACCCGGCCGTTATTATTGATCGGCGTGCTTTGCCTCATCATGTCCGTGCAGTTCCTCACCACCGGCGTATTAAGCGAACTGGTGGCACGCACCTATTTTGAATCCAGTGACAACAAGGCCTATATCGCACGTAATCCCAAAAGTATCGATGACGTCACGGATACGGACTGGAAGTATCCTGTGTGATCTGGTTTAAAAACCGCCCCGACTGGCAGTTACTCTGCGGCCTTATCATTTCGCTCATTGCCTTGAAAGCCTGGCTGACTGCTGCGGCGGGTTTTGAGCTTCATTACGATGAAGCTCAATATTGGGAATGGTCACAGTATCCGGACTGGAGTTATTACTCCAAGGGGCCTATGGTTGCCTGGCTCATAGCGCTGGCTGAATATTTTTTCGGTCATGGTGAATGGCAAACACGGTTATTTGCCTGGTTGTCGCACGGTATTTTTTTGCTATTGATCTTTGTGCTGACACGGCGGCTATGGGATAGCCGCTCCGCCGCCTGGTGGGCCGTCCTCATTGTGTTGACGACACCTCTTTATTTCACGCTGGGCCTGGTGATGACAACCGACGTCTTCCTGTTTACCTTTTGGACCTGGGGGCTGTGGGCGGCACACCGGGCTTTAAACCAAAATCAACCGCGCGCCTGGTATGAACTGGGTGCTGCAGTTGGCGTCGGCGCGCTTGCCAAGCTCAGTATCGGCCTGCTGCCTGCAGTCATCGGCCTGCTGGTCATCATTATTCCCCACTGGCGGCGGCATCTGCTGAACCCGCATGTATGGGCGGGGCTGTCTTTAATGTTGGTGTGCATGAGTCCGCTGATATTATGGAACTACCATCATGATTGGGTAATGTTGCGACACGAACTAGGCCACGTCAGCCATCAAGAATGGTCACTGCTTCGTTTGATTGAATATCTGCTTGGCCAGTGGCTTGCGTTATCACCGCTCATTGTCATTATCGCCCTCCCTCTTCTGGCACGTTTCCCGCGCATTCCGCGCCACCGGCTTTTTTGGTTGATCTCGCTGATTTGTTCGATATTTTTTGTGCTCAAGGCGGGTGGTGCAAAGGTGCAACTGAATTGGCCCGCGCCCGTTTATATCGGTTTTATCGTCTTGTTTGCCGGTGCCATTCCAAATTTTTCCAGCTTGAAACGGCGTATATTGTTACTCGGCATAGGAACATCCCTGGCATTCATGGCCGTGGGCTACTTCCCTTATTTCTTTGGACTTCCGGCAAAACTCGATCCGTTCAAGGTTGTCAAATCATGGTATCAACCCATCACCGCTATCAGCAACATGGTGCCAACGGCCGATTTTATTTTGACAGACAAATATGAACTGGCAGGGGAACTGGCCTTTTACTGGCCGCAAAGACTGCCCGTTTATATCACCGGCAGCGCGGCGCGGCGTTTCAATCAACATGATCTATGGCCTGCCATTGACCGTGAGGCCGGCCGTAACGCCGCTTATATCAGCACTGATCCCAACCCGCCCGATGAGCTGGCACGGGCATTCAGACAATGCACCGGGCTGCAGCCGGTCACTGTCCACGCCCATGATGGCAGCCTATTACGCACACTGTATGTAAGACATTGCCGCCATTATGTGTCAATCGTTTGGCCCAAACCGCAGTTTTATTGACGAACAATCCAATTGATCCGGCGGCGGCCCAACCCTATTCATGTCCCATCACTTGAGTGTTATGGCATTAATATTGCAGAAATAATTTGGTCAATATATAGAGAATCATTAAAACATGGATGATGTGACAAAGGCCAATACACTTCTTGCCTTGTGGAATACTTCGCATTTAGCAGGCGGCAATGCCTCCTATCTTGAACAGCTTTACGAATCCTACTTGAGCGCCCCGGATTCGATAGACCCGCACTGGAAAGACTATTTCGATACCCTGCCTTACCCGGATACAACGACACATGATGTCTCTCACTCCGACATCAGAAACACCTTCCGCAAACCGGCACGGTATGGCGCACATCTTCAAGCGCCGCTCGCAACCTCAGCCGCGGTAAACGACTCCGAGCAACAATCGAAACAAATCCGTGTCCTGCAACTCATCAATGCCTTCCGCTTCCGCGGCCATCAATATGCAAAATTCGACCCGCTGGAACTTGAAGAACGTCTTGCAATACCCGAACTCCATCTTGACTATCACGGCCTGTCCGTGTCAGACCTCGATTCGGTGTTCGATACCGGATCACTGGCCGGTAAAGACAAGGCCAGCCTCGGTGAAATTATCGAGATCCTTACCGCGACCTATTGCGGCAACGTCGGCGCCGAATATATGCATATCACCGAAACAAATGAAAAGCGCTGGATTCAAAACCGCCTGGAAAACAGCCGCTGTACTCCCGATTTTGCCGTGGAGACCAAGCAGCGGCTGTTGAATCGCATCATTGCGGCAGAAGGCCTGGAGCGATATTTACATACGAAATATATCGGACAAAAACGTTTTTCGCTCGAAGGGGCCGAATCTCTGATTCCGACGCTGGATGAACTCGTGCATCGCGGCGGCAAACAAGGCATACAGGAAATCGTGATTGGCATGGCGCATCGCGGCCGGCTTAATGTGTTGGTCAACATCATGGGCAAGACGCCGGCCGAATTATTTCTGGAGTTCGAGGGAAAGGCAAAGGGCAATGGCCAAAGCACCGGCGACGTCAAATATCACATGGGCTTTTCATCCAATATTAAAACGCCCGGTGGCCCGGTACATGTGACACTGGCCTTTAATCCCTCGCACCTGGAAATTGTCGATCCGGTCGTGGAAGGTTCGGCGCGGGCGCGTCAAGAACGGCGCAATGACAAAGACGGTGGTCAGGTCGTGCCGGTGCTCATCCATGGTGACGCCGCCTTTGCCGGGCAAGGCGTGATCATGGAAACCATCAATATGTCGCAATCACGCGGCTACTCGACCAAAGGCACCGTTCATATTGTCATTAATAACCAGATTGGCTTTACCACCAGCAACCAGAGAGACGCGCGATCGACGCTTTATTGTACCGACGTTGCAAAGATGGTTAATGCACCGGTATTTCATGTCAACGGCGATAATCCTGAAGCCGTGCTTTATATAACCCAGTTGGCGCTGGATTACCGTATGGCATTCCGCAAGGATGTGGTCATAGACCTGGTATGCTACCGGCGCCACGGTCATAGTGAGGCCGATGAGCCTTTTTGCACGCAACCGTTGATGTATAAAAAAATCAAGGATAAACCTACCGCTGTATCCATGTATTCTCAAAAGCTTATCGATGAAGGACACATCGCCAGCGATGAAATAGACATTATGGCGAATAATTATCGTCAGGCACTCGAGGCCGGTGACAGCGTGGTCCCCGAACTGATCCGTCATGATCAGGCCAGCTATTCATATGATGAGGCATGGAAGCCATATATCGATAAAGACTGGCTGGTTGCCATAGATACGTCCGTTCAAATAGACGCCATTCGTGACCTCGCCCAACAACTTTCACAGTTGCCGGAAGCCTTCGTCTTGCACACCAACGTGACCAAGATCTTTGATAACCGGCGTAAAATGGCCGCCGGCGCCCTGCCCATCGATTGGGGCTTTGCCGAAATCATGGCCTATGCCACCCTGCTCAAAGAGGATTTCAACGTCCGTCTGTCAGGGCAGGACTGCGGACGTGGCACTTTTTTTCATCGCCATGTGGTAGTACATGATCAAAAAAGCGGGGAAACCTATATCCCGCTGCGTAATCTCGTCGATACCAATGCAAATTTTCTGGTGATTAACTCCTTATTGTCCGAGGAAGCGGTGCTGGCCTTCGAGTATGGTTATGCAACGACCGATCCGAAAACCCTGGTTATCTGGGAGGCCCAATTCGGCGATTTCGCAAACAATGCGCAGGTGGTCATCGATCAATTTATCAGTGCCGGCGAACAAAAATGGAACCGCCTGTGTGGCCTCGTCATGCTCCTGCCTCATGGCTATGAAGGCCAGGGACCGGAACATTCTTCAGCACGCCTTGAACGCTACCTGCAACTGTGCGCGCAACACAACATGCAGGTGTGCGTGCCCACCACCCCTGCCCAGATCTTTCATTTGCTTAGACGCCAGATGCTGATGGCCAGCCGCAAACCTCTGATCGTGATGTCGCCGAAAAGCTTGTTGCGCCATCGCCTCGCCATAAGCTCATTGGAAGATCTATCATTCGGTCAGTTCCAGCAAATTATTCCTGAGATCGATGAGCTGAACAACCGCAACGTAAAACGCATCATTCTATGCAGCGGTAAGGTATATTATGATCTGCTGGAAAAACGCCGTAAGGACGAACGCAACGATATTGCCGTCATACGCGTTGAGCAGCTTTATCCGTTTCCAAAGGAAGCGTTGCAAATGGAACTTGAACAGTACCAAAATGCCACCGAGCTTGTCTGGTGTCAGGAAGAACCCATGAACCAGGGCGCCTGGTATTCCAGCCAGCATAATATGCAGGCCATACTGGGCGGCAAGCTGTCTTTATCCTATGCCGGCAGGCCAAATTCCGCCGCACCCGCCGTCGGCAATGTTGCCCTGCACATAAAACAGTTACATGCCTTTCTTGATGAGGCATTTTCAACCGGTTCATGAATGGATAGCGCGCCATCAACGATGCATGGAAAGGAACAGATATGTTGATTGAAATCAAAGTGCCCAATTTTCCCGAGTCTGTCGCGGACGGCACCATCGTCAGCTGGCACAAGCATCCTGGCGATGTCGTCAAGCGCGACGAAATCTTGGTGGAAATTGAAACAGACAAGGTCGTTTTTGAAGTCCCTGCGATCTCGGATGGCGTGCTGCAGGAGATACTCGAGAATGAAGGTGCAACCGTCGTCTCCGGACAAGTGCTGACACATATCGACCCCTCCGGTGCCGGCGCATCCGCGGCTGCGGCCGATGCGGCAACAAGCGCCGGTCAGGAGGCAGCGCAAGAGCACGTGATTACGCCCTCGGCGCGTAAATTAATTGCCGAACACAACCTTGATGGCGCCGACATCACCGGTTCCGGCAAAGACGGCAGGGTACTCAAGGAAGATGTGTTGCGTGTCTTGGACAATACCCCGGCCAAACCATCGCCGGCCAGGCAATCATCTGCGCCGGCAACTGCCAGCGCCGTTGTGACTCAAGGGGTCGCACCGCTGCCACCGGGTGACCGCCCTGAAAAACGTGTGCCGATGACGCGGTTGCGCGCGCGTATCGCGCAACGTCTGGTCGAAGCACAACACACCGCCGCCATCCTAACCACCTTTAATGAAGTCAATATGCAGCCGGTCATGGACCTGCGGCAAAAATACAAGGACAAATTTGAAAAAGAACATGGCGTACGCTTGGGTTTCATGTCGTTTTTCGTCAAGGCGTCAATCGAAGCGCTGAAACAGTTCCCCGAAGTGAATGCATCTGTCGACGGCGGTGATATCGTCTATCACGGCTTTTTTGATATCGGGATCGCCGTCGGTTCGCCGCGCGGACTGGTAGTGCCCATCCTGCGCAATGCCGATGTGCTCAGCATGGCAAAAATCGAGGCGCAAATCACCGAATACGCCGCCAAGGCAAAAGACGGCACGCTTGCCATTGAAGAGATCACCGGCGGCACGTTCACTATCACCAACGGGGGCATCTTCGGTTCTTTGCTGTCCACGCCCATCATTAACCCGCCGCAAAGCGGCATCCTTGGCATGCATAAAATCCAGCCGCGGCCCGTCGTTGAGGACGGCAACATCGTGATTCGTCCGATGATGTATCTGGCGCTCTCATATGATCACCGCATCATTGATGGACGTGAGGCGGTGCAGTTCCTGGTCACGATAAAAGAACTGCTTGAAGACCCGGCACGTATTCTACTGGATATCTAAATCTTCATGTCCATGGAACACAGGGATATTGCAACCACACTAAAGGAGTGATACCGATGGCAAAAAAATTTGATGTGATTGTCATCGGTGCCGGACCCGCCGGTTATGTGGCAGCGATACGGTGCGCTCAATTAAAGCTCAACACGGCGTGTGTTGATGAATGGTTAAGTAAAGACAATAAGCCATCGCTCGGCGGCACCTGTCTAAACGTGGGCTGCATTCCATCCAAGGCGTTGCTCGAATCATCGGAGCACTATGAGTACATTATCAAAGAGGCTGCCACGCACGGTATTCAGGTCAAAAATGTCTCGTTGGACATCGCTGCCATGATGGCGCGTAAAGACAAGGTCGTGACGGAGCTTACCCAGGGGATTAGCGGCCTGTTCAAGGCCAATGGAATCACTTCGATTAATGGACGCGGAAAGTTGCTGACAAAGCATCAGGTGGAAATCACCGTTGCCGGTTCGCACAAGACTGAAATCATCGAGGCGGAACATATTATTCTCGCACCGGGCTCGGTGCCTGCTGATATTTCGTCCGTCCCTTTACACGAAAACATCGTCGTTGACTCATCGGGTGCCCTGGCCTTTGACGAAGTGCCTGAAAGGCTGGGAATTATCGGTGCCGGCGTGATTGGCCTGGAACTGGGCAGCGTGTGGCACCGCCTCGGATCGGAAGTGACCTTGCTCGAAGCGCAGGAAAATTTTCTCGAAATCACCGATCAACAGATCAGTAAGGAGGCATTACGTCAGTACACGGCGCAAGGACTTGATATACGGCTTGGTGCGCGTGTCGTGGGTTGTGAAGTAAAAGGTAAAAAGGTGGAAATTGAATATCAATATAAAAATGAAACACATCGACAGAAAGTCGATAAACTGATCGTCGCCGTCGGCAGAAGGCCTAATACTGTAGACTTATTCACCGCAGAGTCGGGATTATTATTGGATGAATGGGGTTTCATTCACGTTGACGAACAGTGCCATACCAATCTGCCGGGCGTCTATGCCATCGGCGATGCCGTGCGGGGGCCTATGCTGGCCCATAAAGGTTCCGAAGAAGGGGTGATGGCGGCCGAATTGATCGCCGGCCATCATGCACAGGTGAATTATGCCACCATCCCTTCCGTGATCTATACTCAACCTGAAATTGCCTGGGCCGGCAAGACCGAACAAGAATTGAAGACCCGTGGCGAAACGTACCGTTGTGGCACCTTCCCGTTTGCCGCCAGTGGCCGCGCCCGCGCATCAGGCTATACCGCCGGGATGATTAAGGTGCTTGCCGATACCAGGACCGATCGCGTGGTGGGCGTGCACATGATCGGCCCGCATGTATCGGAGCTGATCGCGCTGGCGGTAACGGCCATGGAGCTGGGCGCCAGCAGTGAAGACATTGCCATGACCGTGTTTGCGCACCCGACATTAGCCGAAAGTCTGCATGAGGCAGCGCTGGCGGTCGACGCGCGCGCCATTCATGTAGCCAAGTCACGCAGATAATTATTCGCTGCAAAGATATAATGCGTTTGGATTTCGATCGCCAGCAACAGGAGCCGCCATGAATTTACATGAATACCAGGCCAAGGCATTGTTTAACGAGTACGGCGTTGTTGTGCCCGATAACCGGGTGATAAACAATGCCGCCGAGGCGGGCCGGGCGCTGGCGGATCTGGGCGGCGAACGCTGGGTCATCAAGGCCCAGGTGCACGCCGGCGGGCGAGGCAAGGCGGGCGGCGTCAAGCTCGTTAACGATAAAAACGCGGCGCTTGGGGTGATCGATGCGATGTTGGGCACGCGGCTTGTCACTTATCAGACGGATGCCAACGGTCAACCCGTCAATCAGATATTGATCGAACAACCTTGCGAGATTGCCAGAGAACTTTACCTCGGCGCAGTCATCGATAGAGCGCTGCGCCGCGTGGTGTTGATGGCATCAATCGAAGGAGGCGTGGAAATAGAAAAGGTTGCAGCTGAGACGCCCGCAAGGATCCTGCGTTCAACCATCGATCCGATGGTGGGCCTGCAACCTTACCAGTGCCGTCAATTGGCCTTTGGGTTGAAGCTTGAAGGCGAACAGATAAAACAATTTACCAGACTGTTAACTGGCCTGGCGCGGCTTTTTACCGAAAAGGATTTGAGCTTGCTGGAAATCAATCCGCTGGTCGTTACCAAAGATGGCAACTTATTGTGTATCGATGCCAAGATCAACATCGATGACAATGCGTTGTACCGCCACCCGGAGCTTGAGACCCTGCGTGACGTAAGCCAGGAAGATGAGCGCGAAAACCGGGCAAAGGAATGGGACCTCAATTACATCGCGCTCGATGGCGATATCGGCTGTATGGTCAACGGCGCAGGTTTGGCCATGGCCACTATGGATTTAATAAAATTACATGGCGGTAATCCTGCAAACTTTCTCGACGTCGGCGGTACTGCAACCAAGGAGCGGGTGGCCGAGGCCTTCAAGATCATCTTGTCCGATCAAAATGTCAAAGGTGTGCTGGTCAATATCTTCGGCGGCATCGTGCGTTGTGACATGATTGCGGAAGGGATCGTCGGCGCCGTCGCAGAAGTCGGTATTCAAGTCCCGGTCGTTGTGCGTCTGGAGGGTAATAATGCCGATCGCGGCCTGGCGATACTGGCTCAAAGCGGTCTTGCCATTATCACCGCCAAAGGTCTGAAGGAGTCGGCGGAAAAGATCGTGGCGGCGGTAAAGGAATCTGCATGAGCGTCCTGGTTGATAAAAACACCCGTGTTATCTGCCAGGGATTCACCGGCAAACAAGGCACGTTTCACTCCGAACAGGCGATCGCCTATGGCACCCGCATGGTCGGCGGCATCACGCCAGGCAAGGGCGGGCAGTCTCATCTTGGTCTGCCGGTGTTCAACACCGTGAAAGACGCTGTTAACGAAACATCTGCCGATGCCTCGGTGATCTATGTGCCGGCACCCTTTTGTAAAGATGCCATTCTCGAGGCCGTTGAGGGCGGTATAAAGTTGATTGTCTGTATCACCGAAGGCATACCGACACTTGACATGCTGGAGGTCAACATCGTTGTCAAACAGGCAGGCGTGAGATTGATTGGCCCCAATTGTCCGGGCATTATCACGCCCGGTGCATGCAAGATCGGTATCATGCCCGGCGCCATTCATCTGCCCGGCAAAGTGGGTGTGGTATCCCGGTCGGGTACGCTGACCTATGAGGCGGTCAAACAAACGACCGATCTGGGTTTCGGACAAAGCACCTGTATCGGTATCGGCGGCGATCCACTGCCGGGCACTACCTTTGTCGACTGTCTGCAACTGTTTGCACAAGACCCGCAAACGCAGGCCATACTGATGGTCGGTGAGATCGGCGGTACGGCAGAAGAAGAAGCCGCGGAGTTTATCAAACATCATGTCTCAAAGCCGGTGGTCGCCTATATTGCGGGTGTCACCGCGCCCAAGGGTAAACGCATGGGTCATGCCGGCGCCATCATCGCCGGCGGCAAAGGCACTGCGGCAGAAAAATATGCCGCCCTCGAAGCCGCCGGCGTCACGACGGTCAAATCCCCTGCAGAAATGGGTAACGCACTTAAAAAGTTTTTTACCGCCTGAGCTGAGATATCAGCCCCACTTTTTGTAGCCGCGGAATGTTATACTTACGCGCATGTTGACATACCCTGAAATCGATCCTGTCGCCATTAGTATCGGTCCGATAAACGTACATTGGTACGGTATTATGTATCTGGTCGGATTCGCCGCCGCGTGGTGGCTTGGTCAAAGACGTGCCTCTTTCCCGGACAGCATTTTGCGCGCCGAGCAAATCAGTGATTTGATCTTTTATGGTGCCTTGGGCGCAGTACTTGGCGGACGTCTCGGTTATGTGTTGTTTTATGACCTGAGCGCCTATCTGGCTGAGCCGCTGAATGTCTTCAAAATATGGCAAGGTGGCATGTCATTTCATGGTGGATTACTGGGAGTGTTGCTGGCAATGTGGCTATTCGCCGGAAGATCCCGGCTAACATTCTTTCAGGTGACGGATTTTCTTGCGCCGCTCGTTCCGATTGGCCTGGGCGCGGGAAGAATAGGGAATTTCATCAACGGAGAATTGTGGGGACGTGTCAGTGATGCGCCATGGGCAATGGTATTTCCCGACCCACGCGCCGGTTCTCTGTCTCGCCATCCATCACAGCTCTATGAGGCTCTCCTTGAGGGCTTGGTGTTATTTATTATTTTATGGTTATATTCCAGTAAACCACGGCCAACGATGGCCGTTTCAGGAATGTTCCTGCTTTGTTATGGTATGTTCCGTTTTATATTGGAGTTCGCCCGCATGCCTGACACACAGCTTGGCTATATCGCTTTTGATTGGCTGACGATGGGACAAATTTTGTCTGCGCCTATGGTGCTGGCGGGGGCTGGTCTGGTATGGTGGGCATATAAATATAACGTTCAAAAATCTTAGCGGCGGTCATTCATAACAAATAGATCATCATGAAACAATACCTTGATTTGATCCGGCATGTTAAGCAACACGGTGTACGTAAAGATGACCGTACCGGCACCGGCACCTTGAGCGTCTTCGGCTATCAAATGCGTTTTGATCTGGCACAAGGCTTTCCATTGGTCACCACTAAAAAAATTCACCTCAAAAGCATCATTTATGAGCTATTGTGGTTTTTATCCGGCGCTACCAACGTCAAGTATCTGCACGATCATGATGTATCGATTTGGGATGAGTGGGCGGATGAGCAGGGCGAGCTTGGACCGGTTTACGGCTATCAATGGCGTTCCTGGCCTGCTCCGGACGGGAAGCACATTGATCAGATCACGAACGTCATTAACCAGATTAAAACCAATCCCGATTCGCGCCGGCTCATCGTCAGCGCCTGGAATGTCGCCGATATCGAAAATATGGCGCTGCCGCCCTGCCATGCCTTTTTCCAGTTCTACGTGGCCAACGGCAAACTCTCCTGCCAGCTTTATCAGCGCAGTGCCGATATCTTTCTCGGCGTGCCCTTTAATATCGCTTCATATGCCTTGCTTACGATGATGGTCGCCCAGTCCACAGGGTTACAGTGCGGCGAATTCATCCATACCCTGGGTGACGCACACCTCTACTTAAACCATTTGGAACAGGCCAATCTGCAATTGCAGCGCAGCCCCTACAAATCACCACAAATGTGCCTTAACCCGGATATTAACTCGGTATTTGATTTTGGCTTTGACGATATCAAACTGGCGGGCTATCAGGCACACTCGCATATCAAGGCATCCGTTGCCGTATAACACTTCCGGCACATCCGCTCTCGCCAACGCCCAAGTGATCATCTCCATTATCGCGGCAATGTCGGAAAACCGGGTCATCGGTCACCACAATAAGTTGCCGTGGCATTTGCCGGCGGACCTGAAGCACTTCAAGCGCTTGACCATGGGTAAGCATATCGTTATGGGGCGCAAGACCTTTGAGTCTATTGGTAAACCATTGCCCGGGCGTACCAATATTATTATTACCCGGAATCCGCGATTTCAACCTGATAACTGCATAGTGGTGCATTCCATCCAAGAGTCTTTTGATGAAGCAAAAACCGCCAACGAATTAATGGTGATAGGCGGGGCCTCTTTCTACCAACAAGCATTGCCGCTCGCGGACCGCATGTATTTGACATTGCTCCACCATAGCTTTCAGGGTGATGCCTTTTTCCCGCGTTATGACGAGAATGAATGGCTGGAAATCGAACGTTCAGACCATGGAGCGGATGATATTAATCCTTATCCTTACAGCTTTATTGTCATGGAGCGGCGCCATTAGTTCGCAGTATATCGTGCATTACCGGGCCATGGACGTGAACATTTTATAGCGGGCTAGTGGAACCTGTCATCATGCTCTGTGCCTTCTTCATCGGCATCTTGTGAGCTGCTTTCAAACCAACCTTGTTCTGTATTTGTTTCATTACTCTTGGCGTCTGACGACAACAACGGATCGGCCGTGTTGATGGTTTCGAGCTTGAGTGCATCGCTGTTGGAAAAGCGTTGCGCACCCTCCGCGAGATGACTATAAACCGAGCGGTAATTCGCCGTCAGGGAGCTTACCAGCTCCGCCGTCTTGGAAAAATGCTGTGTCACCTGACCTTTGAAGGCGGCCAGTTCGTCCCGTGTTTGCTTTAGCTCTGCCTCCAGTTCATTGGCGCGCTTTATTGCAGAATTACTCGCGCGCGCCAAAATAACACCGCTCACGCCCCCGAATAACAATCCAAATACCAACGTCACGATGATCACATACCAGTCCACCATTTCACTCTCCCGCAGTATCTGCCATTGCGCACCCAGTGACAGCTTATGCGTGTTAGGTTTGGGGGTCAATAAAGGTATGTCAATTGCATCAATATTCTCTCAAGTTTATATACAGACTAACCGCAATATTATCAGACGGATAACAACATAATGTCATTACTTAAGGACTTGACCCATGGCGGTGGCCAGCGCTGCAGAAACCCTGAAAATCATTGAAGATCGGATTAAACAGCTGGGGGATCTTCCTATCTTCAGTGCCAGCGTCAATCGTGTGCGTCAAGTGAGCTCGAATCCGGATGCCACCGCGATGGCCTTATCCAACGAGGCATTAAAAGATGCCAATCTGGTCACCAAATTACTGCGCCTGGCCAATTCACCCTATTACAACCGGGGTAACGGCAAAATAAAAGTCATTTCCCGCGCCGTCGTTATACTTGGCTTTAGCACCATCAAAAATATGTGTATTTCGCTCAAGCTGGTTGAAAGCTTTCAGCATGAACACCCCTCTATCGACATGAATAAGATGCTTGTCAACGCCTATCTGGCCGCCGGCTTTGTGCGAGAGATCTCGCTGAAGTGTGGAATCAAGGACGTCGAAGAATCCTATACCTGTGCCCTGATGCATAATCTCGGTGAAATTGTAATTGCCTATTTCCTGCCGGAAAAATTTACCGAGATGAAAGAACTCCATGAAAAGGAAGGGCTGCCATGGAAAGAAATCGAACAACGTATTTTAGGTATCAGCATAAAAGAGATCGGGCAACACCTTGCAACAAGCTGGGAATTTCCCTCCACTATCGTCAAGACCATGGAGGCCTATGACCCGGATCAATCCACCTCCCCCAAAGGTGACGTTCAAATGAATCGCGCGCTGGCCTCCTTGGCCAATAATGTCGTGGGGACCTTGTATCAGAACAACCATCAGACAAAAAAAAGCTTTCCCGAGC
>Ga0214472_10003599_pt1 | contig 16378 bp, 15 predicted proteins | sample RVTome_6_FD_207662 | JGI IMG/M metagenome (GOLD analysis project Ga0214472, IMG submission 207662) | Soil microbial communities from uranium-contaminated site in the Upper Colorado River Basin, Wyoming, United States - RVT140D175 | ecosystem: Environmental > Terrestrial > Soil > Contaminated >... | reverse complement strand
ATGGATCGAGTTCAAAGGGCGGGAGTGGTTGTTCATCATCACCGTGTCGCTGCTGGCGATCCCGCTGCAGACGTCGCTCATCCCGCTCCTGCGGCTGTATTCGACCGGCGGGCAGTGGACGATCCCGATCTTCGAGAAGACGATGAGGTTGTTCCCCGACTTCGACCTGGCAGGAACGGTGACGGCGGTGTGGCTGACCCACACCGGTTTCGCCCTGCCCTTCGCCATATTCCTGTTGCACAACTACATCAGCGGACTGCCGAAGGACGTGTTCGAGTCGGCCTTTATCGATGGCGCGGACCACTTCAAGATCTTCTGGAGGCTCGTCCTGCCGCTGTCGACGCCTGTGCTGGCGGCGTTCACGATCTTCCAGTTCCTCTGGACCTGGAACGACTACCTGATCGCATTGACGATGATCGGCTCGGGCACCGATGCCCTTCCGATCACCGTGGCGCTGGCATCGATCGCAGGGGAGTTCGGACAGCGGGAGCACATACTCAGTGCGGCGGCCTTCGTCTCCACCGTTCTCCCGCTCGTGGTGTTCTTCGCGCTCCAGCGCTACTTCGTCCGGGGAGTCCTGGCAGGCTCGGTCAAGGGCTGAGAGAGGTCCGGCGTCCGCACGGGCGCTGGACCTCACGGCCGCTTTTGCTCTGCGTTGCGGTGCATTCATGCACCGCAACCCCGCTAAGAACCCAGGATCTCGCTGAGGTCGACCCAGGTCCCGCGGGCGATGCTGGTCTGGGCGGCGAGGCCCATCGCCACCGCCAGCAGCCCGTCCTCCAACGTGACTTCGGGCGTGGCGCCCGAACGGCACGTGTGGATGAAGTCGAGATGCTCGAGCTGGCTCGAGCCGTGGTGGTGTCCCTCGTAGGTGATGCGAGCGTCGTCGGCCCGGTACTCCTCGACGTCTCCCACGAAATGGGTGCCTCGTCGCCCGATGCGCACCACCTTCTCAGGGAGGAATGCCTCGATCTTGCCCGAGGCGCCCACTGCGACGACCTCCTCCTGGTTCTTGGTGGCCTCGGCGAACATGCACAAGTCCAGCATCGCCCTCACCCCCGAGTCGTACTCCACGATGACGTACGCGTTGTCGAGCACGTCGGGCTGCTCGCCGTCGTAGAGCTCGTCGAGGTGGTTGACGTCCTGTCCTCCTGAGGCAACGAGCCTCGTGGGGGAGCCGTCGATGATCTCGTTCATCAGGTCGAAGAAGTGACAGCACTTCTCGACCATCGTGCCACCGCTGTTGCGGTTGAATCGGTTCCAGTCGCCGACCTTGCGTAGGAACGGGAAGCGGTGCTCGCGGATGGCGACCATACGCAACTCCCCGACGGTGCCGTCTCTGACTTCGCGAATGAGCCGATCCACCGGCGGCATGTAGCGGTACTCCATCCCGACCCAGGTCACGGCGGTGCGGCTCTTCGACCACTCGATCACCCGCCGGCAGTCCTCCACGGTGATGCACAGTGGCTTCTCGACGAGGATGTGGACGTCGGTCTCCATCGCTGCTTCGAGCACGTCGACGTGGGTGAAGTTGGGCGTGGCGATCACGACGGCGTCGACAAGGCCGGACTCGAGGAGGTCGCGGTAGTCCTCGAAGCCGACGGCCCCATCGGTCAAGGTATGGGCCGCCGCCCTGCTGTCTGGGTGAGGGTCGGCGTAGGCCGTCACCGCCGCGCCCGGAATGTGGTTGACGTTCTCGATGTGCTCGATGCCCATCATCCCTGTGCCGATCACGCCGTAGCGGAACGAAGCTGTTCGGTCAGCCATCTTGTCGGCTCATCCCTGGGAACCTCCGAATCGGCCCCACACTAGGGTCCCGGAACATGGTCGACAGGATGCAGGCGTGACGTTGGACATCGCGTCACAACGCACTCTCGGGCCCCTCGGCGAGGTCGGACCACTGGCGTTCGGGCAGTGGCGCTTCGTCGGCCACGACACGGCCACCGCCACCCGGCTGGTCGAAGCAGCCCTCGACGCGGGAATGAATCTGATCGACACCGCGGACGTCTACGGGCTCGACTGGGGAGGCACGGCCTTCGGTCAGGCGGAGCAGTTGCTGGGCGACGTGATTGCCGCCAGCCCGCGCATACGCGACCGCATGGTCCTCGCCACAAAGGGCGGCATCACGCCTCCAGTTCCATACGACTCGTCGCCCTCCCATCTCACCGGGGCGCTTGAAAATTCCCTCCGGCGTCTCAGGACGGACCGCATCGACCTCTATCAGATCCACAGGCACGACATGTACACCCACCCGGCGGACGTGGCGGCCACCCTCGACGGCTTCATCGAGAGCGGGAAGGTGAGGGCGGTCGGCGTCTCCAACCACACGCCGGCACAGGTCGAGGCGCTCTTGGCCCATCTCCGTCATCCCCTGGTGTCCAATCAGCCGCAGTACTCGGTGTCCCACCTGACCGCGCAGCGCGACGGCACGCTCGACCAGTGCATGAGACTCGGTCTGGTTCCGCTGGCCTGGTCGCCGCTCGGTGGGGGAGGTGTCGTGACCGGCGACGGCATCAGAACCGAACTGTTGGTCGCCCTCGACCGTCTGGTGGCGCGCGAGGGCGTCGATCGGGCCTCTATCGCGCTGGCCTTCGTACTCTCACATCCGTCCAAGCCGGTGGCGATCGTCGGATCCCAGAACCCCGAACGGCTCATGGCATCGACGGCGGCGCTCGCCGTCTCGCTCGATCGTCGAGATGTCTACGAATTGATCCAGGCCTCCGAGGGCGAAGCGCTCCCATGAACGAAAGGAACTGAGCTGGCGATGGAGATCGCATGGTTCGGCGCCCTCTGCGACGACGACTACGAGTTCCTCGGCGTGCCCGATCCCGAGCTGCGGAGCTCATGGGAGCACTGCCGCGACATCGTGCAAACGGCCGACCGCCTCGGGTTCGACAACATCCTTCTCCCCAGCGGATACGAACTCGGTGTGGACATGACGACTTTCGCCGCCGCCGTCGCCACCCACACCGAAACGATCAACCTGCTCGTCGCGGTTCGGATGGGTGAGACATGGTTGCCCGCCAAGCAGATGTCCTCGATCGACCGGGGGGCAGGTTGACCATCAACATCATCTCGTCGGACATGCCCGGCCAGAAGCTCGACTCGGCGCCCCGCTACCGGCGCACCATCGAATGGATGCAGGTTCTGCGCGCCCTCCTCGACGGTGAGCGGGTCGAGTTCCACGGAGATTTCGTCGACCTCGAACTGGACCCGGCCCGGATCCGCACGGCGACGGGGACATGTCCGCCTTTCTACTTCGGTGGCTTCAGCGATGACGCCAAGGAGGTGGCCGCCGCCGAAGCCGACGTGTTCCTCACCTGGCCGGATACCGTGTCCTCGGTGCGGGAGACCGCCAAGGAGATGAAGGATCGGGCAGCCGGCCACGGCAGGGAGCTGTTGATCGGACTGCGCAGCCACGTGATCGTCCGCGAATCGGAGGGCGAGGCCAAGGCCGCCGCCGACCGGCTGATCTCTCGACTCGACGAGGAGACCGGGGCCGCAATCCGCGGCAAGAGTCTCGACGCCGCCTCCGTCGGTGTCCAACGTCAGGCTGCGCTGCGGGAACGGGCCGATGAGGCCGGGTACGCGGAGCCGAACCTGTGGACTGGAATCGGCAAGGCGCGCTCGGGTGCCGGCGCCGCGATCGTCGGAGATCCCGACCAGGTGGTGGAGAAGATCGAGGCCTACACCGACGCCGGCGTGTCCGCCTTCATCCTCAGCGGGTACACGCACATGGCGGAGGCGGAGCGGTTCGCGGAGATGGTGTTACCGCGGCTCGACCACGGAAAGATCCACCAGCCGTCAGGCTGAACCTGTCTCAACCTTCCCTGGTCTGGTTCCGTTGGCTGTTGCGCTCTACCCAGCGACGGATCCACCAGCCCTCGGTATCCGAGGTTCCTGCACCGGGGATGGGCTTTCCGGTGCCGGGAAGATGATCGAACTCCCCACGCTCGATGGCTTGGCGGATGATCCGCTCGACGAACGACTCGTTGGGACGCAACTCGTCCATGAGCCAAAGGCTACTGGGTCCGGGGGACGGGGAGGATATGCTGTCTGCATCGTGCGCCGGGCAGAGGGGACTTCGTGACGCAGACCAACGCCGAGGAGCGACGCAGGACCGTCATAAGGACGGCTTGGGGATTCTTCGCGAATTCGATCCTCGCCGCCGCGCTCGGTGTCGTGTTCGCACGGATCATCGAGCAGTTCGGCATCGCCGTGTGGGGAGCCTTCGCCGGACTTGATCCGGTGCTCACCAACGTCGTGACCGACTTCCGGGACAGCGGAGGAGGCACGAGTGACTTGGCCTATCTCGGCGGACCGGTCGCTGCGATCGCCGCCGGGGTGTTCTTCCTCCTGATCTATCCGGGTGCCAAGGATCGTGGCGTCGGGAAGCTCACCGTCCTGTGGACGATCCTCTTCTGCTTCCGAACAGGGTTCGTCGACGTGGCGATGGTTCCGTTCTCGGAGGAGTCGAACACCGCCCGGGCGCTGGCGACGATCGAGATGCCCGAAGGTCTTGACGTGATCATCGCCACGGCCGGCGGGCTGGGTCTGATACTCATCGCCATGGCCGCCGCACCGGCGTTTCTCGGATTCAGCCGCCACCTGAGCGAGGTGAACACTCCGCGCGAGCGATTCCGATATGTCGCCTCCATCGCACTCGTGCCTGCCATCGTCGGCCCACTGCTGTCCGTCCCGTTCTTCCTTCCCGACCAGGGATCGGATTTTCTGACCGGCCTCCCGTTCTACGGGCTCTTCGTGATCGTGACGTTGCTCGCCGCGCCGCAAACGAAGCACTTCCTCGCCCCGCAACTTGCGGAGGAGAGGACGTTGTCCTGGGGACTCGTGATCGGGTTCTTCATCGTCTTCCTCGTCGCGCGCTTCGCTTTGGAGCCGGGAGTTCCCATCCCGCCCTGGGATGAGAACTTCCAGTGGTCGTTCCGCCCCTGATGCACGCGGCGGCGGTCGTCACCGTCAGCGACGGGGTGAGCGCCGGGACGAGGGAGGACGCATCGGGCGAGGCGGTGGTCGGGATGCTCGCCGACGCCGGGTTCGAGATCCGCCACCGGACGGTCGTCCCCGATGACGCAGGTCACATCGCGATGACGGTGCGCGGTTTCGTGGACGAGGTGGATCTGATCGTCACGACCGGAGGAACCGGTTTCGGGCCACGCGACGTTACCCCGGAGGCGACGTCACAGGTGATCGAACGGGAGGCTCCCGGGATGATGACGCTCATGGTCATGGAAGCCAAGACCCCGATGGCCGCCCTCTCCCGCGGGGTGGTCGGCTCGGCCGGGCGGACGCTTATCGTCAACCTCCCGGGGTCGCCGAAGGGAGCGACCGAGAATCTGGCCGCGCTACTGCCGATCATTCCACACGCGCTGCAACTCCTCGGCGGCGACACCGAGCACTGACCCGGGCAGCGGTAGTGTGCGCCGATGAACGACCCGGTCCTGGAAGCCGTTCGCTCGTGGTCGGCCGAGGAGACGCCCTTCGCACTGGCGACGGTCGTCGGTGTGCGGGGGTCGACGTATCGCGGCCTCGCCGCCCGGCAGCTGATGAGCGCCGACGGCACGTCCGTCGGGACGGTGTCGGGGGGATGTCTCGATTCTGATCTTCGTCGGGTCGCCGCCCGGGTCATCGAAACGGGGGCAGCCGAGGAGGTAGAGTTCGACCTGACGGCTGACGACGAAGCGATCTGGGGATGGGGCGTCGGCTGCAACGGCGCCACCGATCTGCTGGTCGAGCCGGCCGGCTCGGCCAGTGCCCTGGTGGAGATGGTCGGGCACGCCGGCGCCGAGACGTTCTGCATCGTGCACCCCGTGCCTGTCACCTCCGGTCGGCGCCTGGTCACCGCCTCCGCCGACCGAGACGATCGGGTGACCGCCGCCGCTCTGGCTGCCATCGGAGCCGGTCGTCACCGGGTCGAGATCGTCGACGGCATGCGGTATCTGCTCGAAGTGGTGGGTGCTCCTCCCCGGCTCGTCGTGTTCGGCGCCGGACACGATGCCGCGCCGGTGGTCGCCCAGGGCGCCACACTTGGATTCCGGACCGTCGTCGTCGACGACCGCCGTCAGTTCCTGACGTCCGAGCGGTTTCCGGAGGCTCACGATCTGATCCATGCCGACCCGGTCGACCTGGCGAGGGCCATACGCCCGGACTCCAAGACGGCCGTCGTCCTCATGTCGCACAACTATCTGCGGGATCTCGACGCGTTGGCGTCGTTGCTCGGCTCCGACGTCGCCTACGTCGGAGCGTTGGGTCCGGGCGAGCGACTGCAGCGCATGCTCGACGATCTGTCCGAGCGCGGCGTCGAACCGAGTGCCGACGATCTGACGAAGCTGCACGGCCCGGCGGGTCTCGACATCGGAGCGGAGGGTCCCACCGAGATCGCCTGGTCGGTGCTGGCCGAGGTGCTGTCCGTTCTGCGGGGAAAGGGGGGAGGTCCGCTCAGGTCACGGAAGGGTCCGGAGGCGTTCCGCCCCTGACCGCCGGTCTACCCTCGGCGGCGAGAGGAGCAAACATGAAGATCGAGAACGAGTTCACCGTGTCTCCGCCCGTGGCCACGGTCTGGGAGTTCTTCCAGGATGTTTCCTCGGTGGCCCAGTGCCTTCCCGGAGCGGAACTGACCGAGGACCGGGGCGACGGCACCTATGCCGGCAAGGTATCGGTCAAGCTCGGTCCGATGGCAGCCAACTTCGAAGGTGAGGCGACCGTCACACCCGACGAGTCGACTCGGAGCGGCTCGATCGACGGCAAGGGTGCCGACCGTCGGGGCGGGAGCCGGGGCCAGGTGAAGGTGGAGTACACACTCACCGAGGCGGACGGCGGGACCAAGGTGCGAATCGAAGCGGACGTCACCCTGTCCGGCGCCGCCGCCCAGTTCGGGAGGACCGGGCTCATCAACGAGATGTCGAGTCGCCTGATCGGTGACTTCGTCAATTGTGTCGAGGGAAAGCTGGCAGCGGAGACGCCCGAGGCGGCTGCCGAGGTGAAGGCGGCTGATGTCAAGGGTTTCACGTTGTTTCTCGAGTCCCTCCTCGCCTGGCTGAAGAGGCTGTTCACCCGTCGATGAGTCCTCAGCGGGGGTTGCGCAGTCTCGCCTTGCCTGTGCTGGCGTGGGCGCTGGTGCTGGCAGGGTGCGCTTCGGAGGGCGGTTCGGTGCTGACCGGAGACGACCTCGTGGTCGAGATGTTCGACAATCGGTTCGCGGCCGAGGAGCTGCACGTACCGGTCGGTGGAACCGTCACCTTCGTGGGCGCGGGTCTCGCCCCGCACAACGCGATGGCGGCCGACGGCGCTTGGTCGACGGAGACCGTGTTCGGCAGCCTGGAACAGTTCGAGGGCGACGAGGCGACGCTGACGTTCGATCAGCCAGGCAGATACGAGTTCTTCTGCACCTTCCACGGCCACGCCGACGGGAGCGGGATGGCGGCGACCTTGATCGTCGGCGATGCCGGGGCGTCGGCGGCCGCGCAGGGATCGGGCGCGACCGCAGCACCGTCGGAGTGGTCCGGGACGACCCTGCTCGTTCCACAGGACCACACGACGATCCAATCGGCGGTCGACACCGCCGCCCCGGGCGATCTGATCCTCGTCGAAAGTGGCGTCTACCCCGAGCAGGTCACCGTGACCACTCCGGGACTCGTCATTCGTGGCGTCGATCGCAACGAGACGATCATCGACGGGGAGTACGTGCGCGAGAACGGTATCGAGGTCTTCGAGGCCGACGGGGTCGTCGTCGAGAACCTGACAGTGCGCAACACCCTCGGCAACGGCGTGTTCTGGACGGGAGTGCGCGGCTATCGGGCGTCGTACGTGACCGTGGTGGACGCCCGGGTCTATGGCATCTACGCCTTCGATTCCTCCGATGGGCTCTTCGAGCACAGTTACGCCAGTGGCGCGTACGACGCCGGGTTCTACATCGGTCAATGCGACCCGTGCGAGGCGGTGATCGCCGACTCGATCGCCGAGTGGAACGGGCTCGGCTACTCCGGTTCGAACGCCTCGACCAACCTGTATCTCGTCCGGTCCGTGTGGAGACACAACGGAGCCGGCATCGTCCCCAACACGATCGACGGAGAACTCCTCCCTCCCTTCCACGACGTCACGATCATCGGCAACCTCGTGCATGACAACGGGAACCGTGACAACCCCACCGGAGACAGCGAGTGGGCGGGGTGGGGCAACGGGATCCTGCTGGCGGGCGGAAACACGTCCACCGTCGAGCGGAACCGGGTCGTCAACCATCCCGTGGCAGGCATCGTCATCCCGCCGAACCTCGATCGAAACTTCTGGACGAGCAGCGGAAACGTCGTACGCCACAACGTGGTCCAAGGCTCGGGACGGGCGGATCTCGCCCTGGCGGGCCCCGCCGGGACAGGCAACTGCTTCGAAGACAACGATCACTCGACGTCTCTGCCGGTCGGGCTCGAGGTGTTCCAGTCGTGCGACGGTCTTCGTCTGCCGTGGCTGTACGAGCTCGGAGGCAGCACCGAGCAGCTCGGACGGATCCTGGAGAACGGTCTCGGGCTGCGGCCCGATCCGGCCCACGGATCCGCCCCGAAACCGGGACCCCAGCCACAGCTGCCCGGTGGTGCGGATGCTCCCGTCCATCCCGCAGTCGGCGTCCTCGCTTCGTATCCGCTCGATCTCGCCTCCCTCGAAGTTCCCGAACTTCCCGAGGGTCTCATCGTGTCCCAGACGAAAGGATTCACCATGTTCGGCGTTCTGTTCGCGTCCGCAGCTTCGGTCTTCTTCGGCCTGTATGCCTACTTCCTCCCTTTCGTGCTCTACGCCGCCTGGGTTGCCATCGCGCTGTGGGACCTGACTCGTCGAGAGGACCTCGGCAAGGGGGCGATAGTCGGATGGACCGCGATCGTTCTGGTGGTCCCCTTCGTCGGCGTGATCGTCTATCACGCTTTCGGGGGATCGCCCATCCCTGGGTGGCAGCGAGCCACGTTCGTGGGCGGCGGGCTCGCCGCGTACCTGGTCATCTTCGTCGTCGGGGCGGTGGTCGGTGGAGTCGTCTGATACCCCGGAACGTCCCGTCACCCGGAGGGGATTCCTCCGCGGGGTCGGCCTGGGTGGACTCGCCGGTGTCGCCGGGATCGGTGGCAGCCACGCCCTGTCCCAAGGGAACTATCCAGGCGGCGTCGGGACCTCCGAGGTCCACGAGGATCCCGGCTACGGCGGGATGCACGACGTACCGTCCGACATCGGAGCCGACGCGTTGGACGGGATCACCCATCCGCCCGTTGGCGGATCGGTGGGTCCAGACTACGAGTTCGACGTGGTCGAGCGGCGGATCGAGGTCGGAGCGGGGGCGATCGTCGATGCGTGGACATATGCCGGAACCGTTCCCGGACCGACGATCCGAGCGACTGTGGGCGAGATCGTCCGCATCAGGCTGAGATACCTCACCGACCATCCGCACAATCTCCATCTGCACGGCAGCCACGCCCCGACGATGGACGGATGGGAGCCGATACCGCCCGGCGGTGAGTTCGTCTACGAGATCGAAGCCGGCCCGGTCGGGGTCCATCCGTATCACTGTCACACGATGCCTCTGGCCGAACACGTCCGCAGGGGCTTGTACGGAACGATGATCGTCGACCCTCCCGGCGGGCGTCCGCACTCCCAGGAGGTGCTGCTGCTTCTGTCCGGATTCACGGTCGACGGGTACCACAACGCCGTGGTCGCCTGGAACGGCGTCGCCGGTTTCTATGCGCGTCATCCGATCAAGCTCACCGTTGGTGAACCGGTGAGGGTCTAGGTCGTGAACATGATCGAGTCCGAACCGATCGCATCCTTTCATCTCCATGCCCAGACCTTCGGAGTGATCCCGGCAGGCATGGGCACGGATCCGGTGTGGCGCTCGGATGTTGTCACCCTCGCCCAGGCCGAGCGCGCCATTCTCGAGTTCGAACTCTCCGATACCGGTCGCTACATGTTCCACCCCCATCAACATCATCTGGCGATGCGAGGCGCCATCGGGTGGCTCGCATCGCTCTGACGAGGAGCGTCCGGTCAACCGACCTCGATGCGAACGGCGGCGCTGTCACACGATCCGCCGGTGCCGCAGATCGTGTACGAGAAGGTCGCCGTGCCGGTGAATCCGGGGGCGGCGTCGAAGCGGATGCGGCCCGAGTTCCCGAGCGTCGTGACCGACCCGCCCGAAACCGGTCCGATCTGGAGTGTGGAGCCGTCGACGGGACCGGTGTCGTTGGCGAGTATCGACATGTTCACCGAACCCTTGGCGTCCACCGAGCCGCTGTCGTCCACGGCGACCACCGGACCGGCAGCCGCCGAAGTCACGGTCACGGTGACCGTGGCGGAGTCGCACAATCCACCCGGGTCGCACACGGTGTAGCCGAAGTTGGCGCTTCCGCTGAACCCGGCGGCCGGAGTGAAGACGACCGAGCCGGCAGACACGGCGGTCGAGCCCGAGGACGGTGCCGAGACCGACGCCAGGGCGAGGGAATCGCCGTCCGGGTCCGAGTCGTTGGCGAGAACCGGGATCGAGACCGCCGAACCGTCGCTCGTCGCCGTGTCGTCGACCGCCACCGGTGCAGCGTTGACACCGTTCACGGTGATCGTCACGGTCCCCGTCGCTTCCGTGGTCCCGTCGCTCACCAGGATGGCAACGGGCACGACGCCCTCGTGGTCTGCCGGCGGCGAGTACCGCAGCTCCGTGCAGTCGGACGGCACCGTGGCAGCTCCGACCGAAGGAGACGTCGCCAGCGTGCAGCGGAGGGGATCCCCATCCGGATCCGTGTAGCCGAGCCGGACGGTGACGACGACACCCGCATCGGTGATCGCCTCGCGGGGTGGCGCCAGCGGAGGATCGTTGACGGGGGTGATGGTCACGGTCACGACAGCCGTGTCGCACCTCCCCCTGGTGTCACAGACACGGTATGAGAAGGCGTCTGTGCCGTTGAAGTCGGCGTCTGGTGTGTAGCGGACCGATGTGCCCGATGTCGAGGCGCTGCCATTCGCAGGCGTCTCGACCAGGGCGAGGGTCGTCGCATCGAGGTCGTCGTCACCGTCGCCGTCGTTGGCGAGGACCGCTATCGAGACGGGGTGGTCCTCGAGGGTGGTGGCCGCGTCGTCCTCTGCCACCGGCGAGAAGCTCCCGGCAGTCTCGGTCGTCGTCGACTCTTCCGACCAGATGTCGAACGGGGGAGACGGTTCCTCTGCCGCCAGCGTGACGTCGGATTCGGGAGCATCGACGTGGCGCAGGCCGCCCCCGGCGATTACCACCTCGATGATCTCCGCTGGATTCATGATCACGCCCTCGGGTGCCGGAATGGCGCCGGTGACGAATCCGGTGGTGATGACCGCCGACGAGGTGAGCACCATCGCCACATCCCTCCCGATCTGCGGGAGTCCGCGTAAGAAGGGGATCTGGGCGATGGCGGCGAGCGGTCCGGCGCTCCGGCGCAGGTGCCCGAGCGAGACGTTCATGAGTGCGCGGGCAGGCGTCGGATCGAACTGCACCCCGGCCATCGCTGCGATCTCGGCGCGGGCGGCCGCAGGTGACTTCGCGTTCTGATACGACCGGCCGCTCGTCATGACGTCGAAGGCGTCGGCGACGGTGACGATTCGGGCACCAAGACAGATCTCGTCTCGGGCGAGCCCGTTCGGATAGCCGGAACCGTCGTACCGCTCGTGGTGATGCTCGATGGTGTCGGCCCACTCTCCCAGCCAGGGGACCAGTGGAGCGACGAGACGCATGCCGTGGATGGGATGCTGTTTGACGATCTCCCATTCGGCGTCCTCCAAGGCCGAGTCCTTGTTGAGGATCTCGCTCGGTACCTCGAGCTTGCCGACGTCGTGGAGAAGTGCCGCCCATCGGAGCCGGTCCCGATCCCCGGCGGGGATTCCCATCTCCGTTGCGATCATGTCGGTGTACGCCCGCGTTCGCTCGGAGTGGCCGCGGGTCTTCCGGTCGTGATTGGAGAGAGCGGTCGAGAGGGCGAGCACCAGTTCGGCCATCTCCGCCAAGTCGGTGTCGCCGTTGCCGGTGCCCGCTTCGACGATGCGGCGCCGGAGCTCCGAAACGTTCCCGGCGCGACGCGCCGTCCGCAGGCGAGAAGGTGCGGCGTCGGGGAACAACATCGTCATCCGGAGGAGGACGGTCAGGGGCAGGAACCTGCGGGCGATCCGGTCGACGGCGGTGGACGTGACCGTGGCCACCGAGATGATCGCGATCCACCAGAGGGCGACTTCGTAGACCGTCGCCGGTTCGGGAAGGACGGCGGCGACCATGCCTCCGACGAGAAAGCCGGCACCGATGGGAACGATGAAGATGAGAACGCGCAGAACCGCGGCGGTGAACCGCCGCGGGCGCCAACGTCCCTCGATGGACCCCATCTGGAATGCTCCCTCGTGGATACCCGTTACATCGGCGCGTCGGAGCGACCGACGAAGGGATTTGCGGTGTCGTCTCAACGGATGGGTCTACTGACCCATCCGTTCCGTTCCGTTGCGTCTTTCAGCGTGTCCAGGGAGGCGGGGAGTCGGTGTCGATACCGAAGCGGTCCGCCGCCGCCGCCACCGTGGATCCGTCGACACGTCCGGCTCGGGCGAGCGCCGACAAGGTGGCGTAGATGACGTGGGCGGAGTCCGTCTCGAAGAACCTGCGAAGCGCCGCTCTCGTGTCCGACCTGCCGAAACCGTCGGTCCCGAGAACGACGTAGTCGCCCGGCACCCATCTGCCGACCTGGTCGGGAACCATCCGCATGAAATCGGTGACGGCGACCTTGGGGCCCTCGACCGAAGACAAGGTCGAGGTCACCGCTGGCACTCGTCGTTCGGCCGTCGGGTGAAGCAGGTTCCATCGCTCCACCTCCATGGCCTCTTCGCGCAACCGCTTGTACGACGTCACGGACCACAGCTCGACACCGATGTCGTAGTCGTCGGCGAGGACCTTCTGGGCATCCCGCGCCGCCAGATTCGCCGTTCCTGAGAAGAGAACCGCCGCAGCCGCTTGCCGATCGTCCGGGGCGGGTGCCCAGCGGTAGATGCCGTCGAGGATGCCGCGGTCTACATCCGCCGGCTTTGGAGGCTGGACGTAGTTCTCGTTGTAGGCGGTCAGGTAGTAATAGACGTCCTCACCGTCTCCATACATCCTCTGGATGCCGTCTTCGATGATCACACCCATCTCGTAGGCGAACGCCGGATCGTATGCCCGGCAGACCGGCACGACGGATGAGAGGACGAGTGAGTGACCATCCTGGTGTTGCAGCCCCTCTCCCTGGAGCGTCGTGCGTCCGGCCGTGGCCCCGATCAGGAATCCCCGGGCGCGGGCGTCCGCCGCCGCCCACAGCAGGTCGCCGACCCGTTGCCACCCGAACATCGAGTAGTAGATGTAGAAGGGGACGAGCGGGACCCCGCGGGTGGCGTACGAGGTGGCGGCGGCGAGCCACGACGCCGTCGACCCGGCCTCGGTGATTCCTTCTTCGAGGATCTGGCCGTCCCTGCTCTCGACATACGCCAGGAGCATGGCGGCGTCCACCGACTCGTACAGCTGGCCTTGCGATGCGTAGATCTTGAGCTCGCGGAAGAGCGAGTCCATCCCAAAGGTTCTCGCCTCGTCCGGCACGATGGGCACGACCTTCGGCCCGAAGTTCTCGGCGCGTGCCATGTTGCGGAGAAGTCGGGTGAATGCCGTGGTGGTCGACGCCTCGATCTTCCCGGATCCCTGATATGTCTCGGTGAACACCTCGGGTTTCGGCAGGTCGAGCGGGACTCTCACCGCAATGCTTCGCGAGGGGAGAGGGCCGTTCAAGGCTCCACGCCGGCTCGTCAGATATTCGTGCTCTGGTGAGTCCGGCGCCGGTCGGAAATACGGTGGATCGTGATCGCCCTGCAGGGACTCCTCCGGGATCTCGTCTTCCAGGTGGAGTCGCGACCGCAGATCCATGAGCTGTTTGTTCGTGAGCTCCTTGATCTGGTGGGTGGCGTTGCGGCCCTCGACGTCGGGGCCCAGGGTCCAACCCTTGATCGTCTTGGCGAGGATGACCGTCGGGGCTCCCGTCAGCGACGTGGCCGCCTGATAGGCGGCGTAGACCTTGCGCGGGTCGTGACCGCCTCGCCGCAGCTCCCAGATCTCGTCGTCGGTGAGGTGATCGACGAGGGCGCGTGACCTCGGGTCCTTTCCGAAGAAGTGCTCACGGACGTAGGCGCCGTTCTCGGCCTTGTATCGCTGGTATTCGCCGTCGACGGTGCTGTTCATGACCTCGACCAGGGCACCCTCGTGGTCGGCCTCGAGTATCGGATCCCAATTGCCACCCCAGATCACCTTCACGACGTTCCAGCCGGCGCCGCGGAAGATCGCTTCCAGTTCCTGGATGATCTTGCCGTTGCCGCGGACTGGTCCGTCGAGGCGCTGCAGGTTGCAGTTGACGACCCAGGTCAGATTGTCGAGGCCTTCGCGGGCGGCGAGCGAGATCGACCCCAGCGTCTCCGGTTCGTCGCATTCGCCGTCCCCCAGGAAGCACCACACCCGTGAATCGGACGTGTCGTCGAGACCCCGGTTGTGGAGGTACTTGTTGAAGCGGGCCTGATAGAGGGAGTTGATCGGTCCGAGACCCATCGACACCGTCGGGTACTCCCAGAAGTCGGGCATGAGCCGGGGGTGCGGATAGGACGAGAGGCCCCGGCCCCCGATCTCGGTGCGGAAGCCGTCGAGTTGGGCTTCGTCGAGGCGTCCTTCGAGAAACGCACGGGCGTAGATACCTGGAGCCGCGTGTCCCTGGATGTAGAGGGCGTCACCCGGGGTGCCGTCGGCCTTGCCGCGGAAGAAGTGGTTGAAACCGACCTCGTACAGAAGGGCAGAGGACGCAAAAGTGGAGAGGTGGCCCCCGATGCCCTTCGCCTCGTGATTCGCCTTGATCACCATCACTGCTGCGTTCCACCGGATGAAGCGGCGAATCCGCTTCTCGAGCCACTCGTCTCCCGGATACTCGGGTTCTTCTTCGACCGGGATGGTGTTGATGTAGGGCGTCGACACCGAGCCAGGAACCCCGAGGGCGCGCTGGTGGGCACGCTCCATGAGCTTCGCCATGATGAACCGGCCTCGCACCTCACCGTGGTGGGCGACGACCGCATCCAGCGAATCGACCCACTCTTGGGTTTCGGTCGGATCCGAGTCGTGGAGCTGGTGGACGAAGCCGTCGATGTAGGTGAGGTTGGGCTGGCGGTCCATGGTCCGAGCCTACCTACGGACGGCGAAGAGTCCCCACGCCGGAGCGACGACGCCTTAAGCGCCGTCCGGCCCGGCCGACGGGTTCTGTTGCCCGAACTCCCCGGAGTACCCCCTTCCTCCGGGGCGTTCGGGCACGTTGTGTGCGCGGGGGCGCATCACAGGGTTCCTGTCCGTGACATCAGCCTGTCGACTTCCCGCACGACCAGGTCAGGCCGTTCCAGCATCGGGGTGTGTCCTGTCTCCGGCACCTCGAACGATCGCCAGGCGGGCCGGTGTTCGGCGAGCCATCGCAGAGCGGTCGCTCCGACGACCTGATCCTCGGAGCCGAAGATGAGAGTGGCAGGCGCCTCGATGGCCTCGAGCATCGCCAGGTACTCGGATCGCTTCAGCAAGAAGCGCCGAATCGAGGCGAGCGACTCCGCAACGGCGCGGCTCGCCCACGGCATGGTGCGCCTGAGCCGGGCGAATGCCACCGCCCTCTCGTACGCCTCGGCGGGCAGTGTCGTCGGATCGTGCATCACGATGCGAAGCGTTTCATCCACTTGTTGGCGGGGCGAGAGTCGAGAGGTGTAGTGCGACGTGGCGAGGGTTCCGATCCAGGGAAGGGACTGAATGGCCAGGCGGGCGGCGACCGCCGGGTTCGACGGGACGACGCGAGCGGGAGGAGCGGTGGCAGGAGCGAGCAGGAGGATCGCTGCGACGAGGTCGGACCGGGTTGCGGCCACCATCTTGGCGACGAGACCGCCCATCGAGTTACCGACGAGCGTGACCGGGCCGGTCTCCTGCCTCTCGATCAGTCCGATGACGGTGCCGGCATGGGTTGCCAGGTCGTGACGTCGGGCGGGACCCGAGAGGCCGTGACCGGGTAGGTCGAGGGCGATGACCCGCCCGAACGTCAACCGGGGCGCGACGAGACTCCAATTGCCGGCGGATCCTCCCAGGCCGTGCACGAGAACGATGGGAGGGCCCTCGCCCCCGTAGTCGTCGATCGTGATGGCCGTTCCCGAGATGGTTTCATACCGTCGCTGCATCCCGGAACCGTAAACTCTCCCATGGACGTAGAGTCCGGCGAGTGCGCGTCCTGCTGATATCCACATACGAGTTGGGACACCAGCCGTTGCAGCTCGCCTCCCCGGCCGCCGCCCTCGAGGCCGCCGGCCA
>Ga0214472_10003598_pt1 | contig 16380 bp, 18 predicted proteins | sample RVTome_6_FD_207662 | JGI IMG/M metagenome (GOLD analysis project Ga0214472, IMG submission 207662) | Soil microbial communities from uranium-contaminated site in the Upper Colorado River Basin, Wyoming, United States - RVT140D175 | ecosystem: Environmental > Terrestrial > Soil > Contaminated >... | reverse complement strand
AGACCGGGAACCGCAACATGAGGCTTGAGACTATAGACTGGGATCCAATGACTCGGGACTTTGAATTTTAGACTAGGGACCAGGGACTAGAGACCAGGGACTATGGACCAGGGACTAGAGACCAGGGACTAGAGACCAGGGACCATGGACCATGGACCAGGGACTTTGAACCAGGGACATATTTGTTTGGGGAGAGATTACATGGCCAAGATCATCGAAGGCAAACTGAATGCCGAGGGGCAACGGATCGGCATCGTCATCAGCCGTTTCAATAGTTTTATTTGCGAGCGGTTGCTCGAAGGGGCGATGGACGCCCTGATCCGGCACGGCGCCGACGAAAATGATATTGAAGTCGTACGTGTGCCGGGCGCCTTTGAAATACCCCTTGTTGCCAAGAAAATGGTTTCATCCGGGCGTTACGACGGGCTGATCTGCCTGGGTGCCGTTATTCGCGGTTCCACGCCCCATTTCGATTATGTTTGTGCCGAAGTGTCCAAGGGCATAGCATCCGTCAGCCTCGATGCCGGAATGCCTGTCGGATTCGGCGTTCTGACCACCGACAATATCGAGCAGGCCATCGAGCGGGCGGGCAGCAAGGCAGGCAACAAGGGTGCCGAAGCCGCCATGGCCGTAATCGAAATGCTGAACCTTTTCAAGGCTCTGTGAAAACCATGCAGATCGGACATCGTCGCCAGGGCCGTGAATTGGCCATAAAGATCCTCTACTGTTTCGAGCAGGGGAAAGGGAGCATAGATGCCGTTCTCGAGCTGTTCTGGAATAATTTCCGGTTCAGCAATGACGTTCTGGGTGATACTCTTGATGACCTCGACGTGCCGGTAGTGCCCGAAACCAGGGAATTCGCCGAGACCCTCGCCCGCGGTTTCTACCAGCATCGGGAACAGATCGACCGGGTGATCGACGAGTTTTCCACCAACTGGTCCCTGGGGCGGATTGCCAAGGTCGATCTGGCCATTCTGCGCATGTCCTGCTACGAACTCCTCTACTTGCCGGAAGTCCCGATTAACGTCGTCATCAATGAAGCTGTCGAGATCGGCAAACGGTACGGGACCGCTGATACACCCTCCTTCATCAACGGTCTGCTCGACAAAATTTCGCGGATTTACCGGGCCCCGGCGCCATGAACCGGGTGCGGGTACTCGATTTCGCTCCCGACCAGATGACGGGAGATGTCGTGGCCGCCTTTTTCTTCGTGGATCAACGTCCCTTGCGCGGCCCCGCGGCGCTCCTCGACTGGCGACTCAATGGTGCCATGACCCGTTTGTTGCTGGAGGACACTGCCCAGGGCAACCCCGGAGAATATGTTCTGATCAGGGATAACGGCAAGCTCCAGGCTCCCTGGGTCCTCTTTGCCGGGGGAGGGAAACGAAGCCAAATGGCGCCCTTCACCTATACCGGATTGATCGGAAGTTTGCTCGAACATTGCATTCAGGCCGGATTCCAGCGTATCTGCCTGTGTCTGTCGGCACCGGAAGGTGAAGGATCGGGCTGGGCGGAAAAACTGGCCGGGGATCTTGAAGGAGCCGAAGGAAAGGAACAAATTTTTCTGACAATTCGGGAAACGCCCGGCTGATCGATCCCGTCAGGGGTCGCGGCTGCCGGGTCATCGTTGCGAAATTTACAGCAGGCGGGGGGACGCATGAAGGAGATCAAGGTAGGGCTTCTGGGGTTCGGAACCATTGGAGTCGGGGTCGTCAAGGTATTTCAACAGAATGCCGAGTTGATGGCTCAACGGCTTGGGGCGCCGGTGAAACTGGTGCGAATCGCCGATCTGGACATCAAAACCGACCGGGGAGTCAAGGTAGCTCCGGAGCTGCTCACCACCAATGCCGACCAGGTACTGACCGATCCGCAAATTGACGTGGTCATCGAACTTATCGGCGGTTATGAGCCGGCACGTTCCTTTGTGCTGAAAGCCATTGACCAGGGCAAACACGTGGTCACCGCCAACAAGGCCCTGCTGGCCAAGCACGGCGCGGAGATTTTCGCTGCCGCGGCCGCCAAAGGGGTCGAGGTGATGTTCGAGGCTTCCGTGGGCGGCGGCATTCCGGTCCTCTCGGCCATCAAGGAAAACCTCTGCGTCAACCGATTCCGTTCGATTTACGGGATTCTCAACGGCACCTGCAATTACATCCTGACCCGGATGACCGACGAAGGGGCCGACTTTTCCGCCGTGCTCAAGGACGCGCAGGCGGAAGGATACGCCGAGGCCAATCCCACCTTCGATATCGAGGGGGTCGATACCGCCCACAAACTGGCCATTCTGACTTCCCTCTGCTTCGGCACCCGGATAAATTTCGACGATATCCATATCGAGGGAATCAGCCAGATCACAGCCCTCGATATACAGTTCGCCCGGCAGTTCGGCTACAAAATCAAGTTGCTGGCCATCGGCAAACAGGTCAACGGACAGGTGGAAGCCCGCGTTCATCCGACCATGGTTCCGGCTGACAATCTCCTGGCCAAGGTGGATGGGGTTTTCAATGCCGTGCGGTTGGTAGGCGACTTTGTCGGTCCGGTGATGCTCTATGGCCGGGGGGCCGGCATGGAGGCCACAGCCAGTGCCGTCATGGGTGATGTGATGGCCATCGGCCGTGATCTGCTGGCCGGTTCGGCCAACCGGACCCCCGCTCTAGGCTGTCTGCCGGAATTTCTGACTGATCTGCCGGTGCGGAAGATGGCTGACATCGTCAGCCATTATTACCTCCGTTTCACGGTGCTCGACCAGCCGGGAGTGCTGACCCGGATCTCCGGGGTCCTGGGAGATTCCAAGATCAGTATCGCATCCATGATTCAACCCGAACGGCAGGAAGGAGAGCGGGTGCCTATCGTCATCATGACCCACGATGCCCGGGAAAGCGATATCCGTTCAGCCCTCAAGGAAATCGATAATCTCCCAGCGGTTCAGGAGAACAGTCGCTTCATACGAATCGAAAACGAAATCGAGTAAAAAAAGGCGCCCTTCGGGGCGCCTTTTCGGTTTTGATCCCAAGCCACGGTTCCCCGGATTCTTTTGGACCTTGGATAAACTCTATTCGTTTTCCAACCGTCCCGTCTGGCGCAACGCTTCATAAAGAACGATGCCGGCGGCGGTGGAGAGATTAAGGCTGCGCACCCGGTCGTTGAAGATCGGTATGCGGATGGTTTGCTCGGGGTGTGTGGCAAGGATCGATTCGGGGAGGCCCATGGTTTCCTTGCCGAACACCAGAAAATCACCTGGCCGAAACTCGGCTTCCGTATAGGGCCGGGGCGCCTTTTTCGAGGTATACCAGCAGCGGCCGCCGGGGTGTCGGCCCAATAATTCCTCCAGGGACTCCCAGCGTCTCACATCGACCGCATCCCAGTAATCGAGACCCGCCCGTTTCAGGTAGCGGTCATCCAGGGAAAAACCGAGTTTGCCGACCAGGTGCAGAACCGTCCCGGTGGCGCCGCACAGGCGTGCGATATTTCCCGTATTAGGCGGGATTTCCGGTTCGATCAGGACGATGTGAAAAGGGGGATTGGTCATGAAACCCGCAATGCGTAAAGGGTAAGGCGTAATGGGTATAAACCTGTTACGGTTTTTCCCATTACGCCTTACGGATGTCAGGAGCTTAGCCCTTGCTGGCCGCCAGGGCTTGATCGAAATCGGCGATGATATCCTCGATGTCCTCGATGCCCACCGAAACGCGGATGAAATCGGGACTGACTCCCGCGGCAAGTTGTTGCTCCGGTGAAAGCTGCTGATGTGTGGTCGAAGCAGGATGGATGACCAGGGTTTTGGCATCGCCGATGTTGGCCAGGTGGCTGGCGAGCTTGACAGAATCGATGAAGCGCGCTCCGGCTTCGGTGCCTCCCTTGATGCCGAAGCCGAGAATCCCTCCCTGGCCGGCGGGCAGGTAGCGGAGGGCACGCTCATGATCGGGATGGTTGGGCAGGCCGGGGTAGTTGACCCATTGGACCAGGGGATGTTTTTCCAGGAAACGAGCCAGTTGCAGGGCGTTGTCGCAATGTCTAGGCATGCGGACATGCAAGGTTTCCAGTCCCTGGAGCAGGAGAAAACTGTTGAAGGGGGAGATGCACGGTCCCAGATCCCGTAGCAGGGTGACGCGCATTTTGACGATGTAGGCCTGGCGACCCAGTGCCTGATGATAAACCAGTCCGTGATAACTCGGATCCGGCGTGGTGAATTCGGGAAAACGGCCGCTGGACCAGTCGAAATTGCCGCTGTCGACCACTGCACCGCCGAGTGAGGTGCCGTGGCCGCCGATGAACTTGGTCAGGGAATAGCAGACGATATCGGCGCCGTGTTCAATGGGGCGGAACAATACCGGCGTGGCCACGGTATTGTCGACGATAAAGGGCAGACCGTGGTCATGGGCGATTTTGGCCAGTGCCGCGAAATCGTCGACATTATTTTTGGGATTGCCGATGGTTTCGGAGAAGACCGCTTTGGTCTTTTCATCGATGGCCGCGGCGACCCTGGCCGGATCGGAGCTGTCGACAAAGGTGACCTTGATACCCATGCGAGGCAGGGTATTGTTGAACAGGTTGTAAGTCCCCCCATAGAGAAAGCAGGTCGAGACGATATTGTCTCCGGCCCGGGCGAGGTTGAGAATCGCCAGGAGAATGGCGGAGGTTCCGGAGGAGACCACGAGCGCTCCAACGCCGCCGTCCATGCCGGCCAGGCGTTTTTCCAGGACATCGGTCGTCGGATTCATGAGCCGGGTATAGATGTTGCCTTCTTCTTCCAGGGCGAAGAGTCGGGCGGCATGGGCCGAAGAGTCGAAAACATAAGACGAGGTCTGGTAGATCGGAACCGCCCGGGAATTGGTCGCAGAATCGGGAGCCTGGCCGCCATGCAGGGCCTGGGTACCGATACGGTAGGGATTTTTTGCGGACATGGATGGCCTCCTTTGGCTCGGCAGGGAGTGAAAAGCATTTGACCTGAGCTGGCAATAATAGCAGATTGCGCCGATATTGGATAAATTTTTTCCCGAGCCTTTTTAACCCCAGCTTGTCTGAAAATACCATGGATAGCCTGTTCATCGAAGCGATCATGAATGAATTGCGGGAGCAATTGGTCGATGCCCGGATCAGCAAGATCCATCAGCCTTCTCCGGAGACCCTGATCTTCAAGCTTTGGACCGGTCGCGAAACCCACCGTCTGCTGGTTTCCGCCGCTCCCGGCCGGGCGCGAATCCATCTGACCCGATTTTCCTATCCCAATCCGCCCGCTCCGGCTCGTTTCTGTCAGCTCTTGCGGGCCCGGCTTTCGAGACTGCTGGCCCTGGAGCAGGTGCCCGGAGACCGGATTGTGCGGCTGGATTTTTCCGCTGTGGATTCTACCCCGGACCCTTCCGGGTGCCGGTCCCGTCTCTCTCTGGTAGCGGAATTGACCCCCCGGCACGGCAACCTGATCCTGCTCGACGGACAGGGACGGATCATTGACGCGCTGAAACGACGGGGGGATGAGGAAGAGGGAAGGGCGGTGCTCCCCGGGGGGGAATACCAACCGCTCCCCTGGTCCGGCGGGCAACTCCTGGCGGCGAATGCCATCGTGCCGCCACAGGTCCACACCGGAAAGGAATTCGAAAGCTGGTTGCTCCACGAAATCCGTCCCATGTCCCGCCTGATGGCCAAAGTCCTGGCTTCCCGGGTCGATGGCGGCGCTTCCCCGCAAAATGCCCTGGAGGATTTTCGCCGGGCGCGGGAAAATCGGGAGTTTCAATTTTTCACGGCCATGTTCGATGGCCGGGAGGTCCTTTCCGCCTATGACCTGGGGGCCTTGACGGTTGAGAAGGCTGCTCATTTCCCAACCCCGTCCCTGGCCGCGGACGCCTTTTTCGGCAAGCCGGGCGAGCAGAGCGACGGGATGGATCTGCGACGCCAGTTGCAGACGGCCGTTCAGAAGCGGCTGAAACGGCTCGGCAGCCGGCGGTCGAGGATCGGGGAGGAGCAGGAGGCCTCCAACAGGGCGGAGGAACTGCGGCAGGCCGGTGAATTGTTGCTGGGCCAGTTGTATCGGCTGCGGCCGGGAATGACCACCGTGGTGCTGGAGAATTATTATGCCGATCCGCCGACACCGTTGACCCTCTCCCTGGAACCCCGGCTAACCCCCCAGGAAAATGCCGAAAAGTATTTTCACCAGTACAAAAAACTCAAACGCAGCCGCGAGCATGTGGCCAGGCGGCTGCGGGAGACCGAAGAAGAAGGCGACTGGCTGGAAGGGGTCGCCCTGGCCCTGGAAGAGGCCGAAAATGCCGAAGAACTCGCGGAAATCCGGCGGGAACTGGTCGAAGCCGGCCTGTTGCAGGCCGCGCCTCGCGCCCCCGGTCCCCGAGGCGGTTCCGATCCCGGCCGAAGGGTCCGGGAGGCGATCACCCCAAGCGGCTATCGCCTCTATTGGGGCACCGGAAACCGGGTCAACGATCATGTCAGCCGGCATTTGTGCAAGGCCGAAGACCTCTGGTTTCATGTCCTGAACCTTCCCGGGTGCCACCTGGTGCTGAAAAAGGATCAAGGCGGCGAAGTCCCGGTCGCCGATCAGCTCTACGCGGCCGCCCTGGCCGCCGGCTATTCCCGAGGGAAAAACGAAGGGAAGGTGGAAGTGATGGTCACCGAAGGCAAATGGGTGAAAAAGCCCAAAGGCGCCCGGCCGGGCCTGGTAACGGTAAAGCAGTATCGAACCCTGCTGGTTGTCCCGAGGAGGATGGAATAAAGTCTTGGAGCCGTTATTCGTAATTGGTCTCTCATCACTCACCTATTCCCGCAGATGCCGCAACAGAAACAGCAGATTGCCCGGGCGTTCGGCCAGGCGACGCATGAAGTAACCGTACCAGTCCTTGCCGTAGGGCAGATAGACGCGGACCCGGTAACCCTTATCCAATAATATTTTCTGCAGATCCCGACGGATGCCGTACAGCATCTGGAATTCGAATTCGTTTTCCGTCAGGCCGAATATGAAGGCCATGTCGCAGGCAAATTCGATCAGGTTTTCATCGTGGGTGGCGATGCCCGGCCTGCGACCTTCCCGCAACAGGGTTTCGGCCAACCGCATGAAGGACAGAATTACCTCTTCATTGTCCTGAAAGGCTGCCTCGACGTTTTCCATGTAGGCCCCTTTGACCAGCCGCACCGAAATTCCCTCCCGGGTCAGGCGATCCACATCCTCACTCGCCGAACGCAGGTAGGCTTGAATGACGGTTCCGACATTGTCGTATTTCGCGTGAGCCCGCCGCACCAGTTCCAGAGTGGTTTCGCATAGATCCGAACCTTCCATGTCCACCCGTACGAACTGGTTGTGTTTCCGGGCGGTTTGCAGCACCTGCAGGAGATGTTCGAAAGCCTGTTCCCGATCGATGCGCACCCCCAGGTGCGACAGTTTGATCGACAGGCCCGCATCGAGATTTTCCCCCGCAATGTTCTCAATCAGCCCGGCATATTCCCTTACGGTCTCTTCGGCTTGTTCCAGGGCGACGACTTCTTCTCCCAGATAATCCAGGGTAACCCTGAAGCCTTCCCGATTGAGCCGACAGGTCGCATCCAGCGCTTCCCGGCGGGTTTCCCCGGCGATGAACCGTGCCCGGGTTCTGCTGCCGATCTGGTTGTCGCGAAACAACCTTTCGAGGTTCCTGCACTGGGAAAGGAAGAGGAACGTGCGTCGTAAAAGCATGGGTACCGGCCTTCTGCCAACAGATACGGGAACGGCCAGGAACGGTTGGTATTTCAATGGTATCAATGGCCGATGGGCTGTCAATCGCGAGGGGATGAAGTAAAGGCGGGGCTTGAGAACGGGGGAGGGGAATAGAAGTTTCTCCCAGGGCGACAGGCGCCTGGGATGTTACGGCGGAGACCGAACGGTGAGAAAACCCGGCAGTCCTTCCGCCATCGGGAGCCATTGAATGCTGAACCCTTTTGAGAAAGGGATGGTAGTCAGCGGTTGATTTTTTCTCGCAGGGCTTTGCCGACTTTGAAAAACGGCAGTTTTTTCGGTTTGACCTGGATGATTTCCCCGGTTTTCGGATTTCGACCGGTATAGGCTTTATAGTCCTTGACCATCATGCTGCCGAAACCACGAATTTCGATGCGGCCGCCGTCGGCAAGGGTTTCGGTCATGGAATGCAGGACGATATTGACGATCTCTTCAGCCTTTTTATAAGTTAACCCTTTTTCCCTGGCCAGCGCCTCGATCAGTTCGGATTTATTCATCGTTGCCTCCGGTAGTCTATGGATCGTTTTCGGCCCCCCTGATATTCGCTACAGGCGGTCCGAAGGAAATCCTGTCCCTCCACAGAGTTTCCGATCGACCTGCCTCGTCGGTATAAATCCTTGATATTACACTTTGTATTTAACAATATCCGGCACTGGCTGGGCTGTCAACGGAGGGGAAGCATTAGTTTCCGGCGGGGAGCGAGCCGGGTTAAAAAACCGAGGGAAATTGAGAAAGGGTCCAGATCATCCTGGCCTCTTCGTCTCCGGCATTTTCCCATGAATGAGGCAGGTGGGATTTGAAAGACAGGCTGTCGCCTGCAGAGAGTAAATAGATTTTGCCGGCGATATGTACCCTGAGGTTTCCTTCCAGAACGTAGATGAGTTCGTCGCCGGGGTGGTACATCGTTTGAGCGCCGCTATGGCCGCCCTTTCTTACGGTGCAGACAAAGGAGGAGAATTGGGGGTCGCGCAAGCCGTCGGTCATAGGTTCCGCCAGCAGATTACGTTCGTCCTCAAAGGTGGTCCCGAGACGTCCCGCCGGGCGGGAAAAGACGACTTCGCTGGTCGTCTCAAGTTCGGCGACGAAATAGTTGATGCTTTTTCCGAAGGCCCTGCCGAGTTTGACCAGAATTTCGACGGAGGGAACGGTCAAGCCGCGTTCGATGCGGGAAATCATGTTGGCGGATACTTTCGACAGGGTCGAAAGTTCCTGGATAGTCCAATCGCTTTTCAGGCGGATGGCCTTTAGTTTCTGGCCGATGAGTTTCCCGGTCTGCATAGGGTTCTCCGGATTTTGGGCGACAGGGGGCCGGCAGGGTCACCTGTCCGGGGGAGGCGAGATGACCCACAATACCCTGGATGGATCGTTGGCGGGATTGCGCCAACGATGGGGCAGGGAAGCCTTGAACATCAGCGAGTCGCCCTCCGCGAGAAGATAGGTCTGATCTTGGACCACAAACTCAAGGCTTCCCTCCAGAACGAAAACGAATTCCTCGCCGACGCTCACGATGTGGTTGCCGCCGCTGTCGCAGCCTGCTTCGATGGTGTCGCAAAGGACGGAAAATCCGGGATCGCGGATGCTCCTGGTGAGGCTGGTGATCTGGTGATGGTTTTTGAAAAAGAAGATCGGTTCCCCTGAGCCCCGGGGGGAAAAAACCACGGAAGTTCCGGTTTCCGCCTCTTCGACGAAATGGCTGATACTCAAGCCGAAAACCGCAGCCAGTTTCATGAGGATTGTGACCGATGGAATCGTCAATCCCCGTTCGATGCGCGAGATCGAATTGGCCGAAACCCCGGAACGCGCCACCAGGTCCTGAATGGTCAGGTCGTTTCTCAGTCGGGTGTCCTTGAGCTTTATTCCGATCAGTTTTTTCATCATTTTTCCCTGCAGGAATACCAGAAGTGTAAATTTTTATCATTTCGAACAGAACAATGTCAACCTGCGATCGGGGAGTCGGGATTATCTCTGATTGTCAACCGAAGAAAATACAGGTGTTGACAATCGGGCCGGGAACCCTATAATCGGGAGCACTAATTGGCCGGCTGGATCTCTGCCAGACCGGCCCGGGAGGGTGCGAGGAATGCGAGAAAAGATCAATCTATGGACGGACAGAGTACTGGCCGGGGGCAGTTTGACTGGTGAAGAGGGATTGGCCCTACTGAATCTGCAGGGGGCCGATCTCGGCTATCTCTTTGCTGGGGCCCAGTACCTTCGTGAAACATTTATCGGTCGGGAGATCGCTCTTTGTTCGATCATTAACGCCAAATCGGGCCTTTGCCAGGAGGATTGCGCCTTCTGCGCCCAATCGGCCCATCACCAGGCCGATCCGCCGGTTTACGGGCTGAAGCCCGTCGACGAAATTGTGGCCGGGGCTCGCGAGGCCGAAGGGCGGGGCTGCCGGTGTTTCGGTATTGTGACCAGCGGCAGCCGCATCGAACCGGGCGAAGAGATGGCAGGAGTGATATCGGCGATTCGCGAAATCCGCGCCACCACCTCGATCCGCCCTTCAGCCTCACTGGGCCTGCTGGATCGTTCCGCTGCCGATGCCCTGGCCGACGCGGGGTGCGTGACCTATCATCACAACCTGGAAACGGCCCGGTCCTTTTTCCCCGAAATCTGCACCACCCACGACTACGAACAGGACGTCGAAACGGTTCTTCTGGCCAAAGCCGCCGGGATGAAGGTCTGCTGCGGAGGGATTTTCGGCCTCGGCGAAAGCCTCCGGCAACGGGTCGAACTGGCACTGACCCTTCGCGAACTCGAGGTCGATTCGGTGCCCCTCAATTTTCTGGTTCCGGTGACCGGTACGCCTCTGGGGGCCATGCGTGACTTGACCCCCATGGACTGCCTGCGGATCGTCGCCCTCTATCGCTACCTGTTGCCCGATCGGCATATCAGTGTCTGTGGGGGACGGGAAACCAACCTCAGGGAATACCAGTCCTGGATATTCCTGGCCGGCGCCAGCGGGGTCATGGTCGGCAACTACCTTACCCGGCGCGGCCGGGAACTGGAGGATGACCTGCGGATGATCCGGGATGGGGAGTTGCAGCATGGCAGCCGTTGCTGACCGGAGACCGAGGGGGCTGTTTGTCACCGGTACCGACACCGGGGTCGGCAAAACCCTGACGGCGGCCGCTCTGGCCCGCTTTCTGGCCGGTCGCGGGGTCGATGTCGGGGTCATGAAGCCCGTGGAAAGCGGGGTTCCGGACCCGGCGGAGCTGGGAGAAGACGGCGCTTTGCTGTGCTGGGCCGCGAAATGCGATGACCCGGCCGACCTGGTGAGTCCCTATCGGCTGCCGGAACCCCTGGCGCCATCCCTCGCCGCCGAACGGGCAGGGGTGGAGATTCAGCTTTCCCGCCTGGTGGAAGCCGTCCGGCAACTGTCTTCCCGTCACGATTTTCTCATCGTCGAAGGCGTCGGCGGTTTGCTCGTGCCCCTGGCAAAGAATTTGCTGGTGGCCGATCTGGCCAGGCATCTGGGATTTCCGCTGCTCATCGTCTGCCGGGCAGGACTCGGCACCATCAACCATACCCTGCTGACGGTGGAAGCCTCCCGTCGGCGGGATTTGCCCCTGGCCGGGCTGATCATCAACGACATGCCCCGGCACCCCGGTACCGCGGAACTGCACGCACCGGAAATGCTCGCCGAATGGAGCGACCTGCCGGTCTGGGGAGTTCTCCCCAAAGTGGAGGGCCATAACCCCAGGGAAAAGGTTGCACTGCTGGCGGAGAGGCTGAGCGGCTTTGCCTGTTGTGAGCAACTGGCAAGCACGAAACCTCATGGAAAACCTTAAGTATTGAAACTTCCCGCTCCGAATGGATTGCCATATGACCAAGGACCAACTACTCGAACTCGACCGCCGGCATGTCTGGCATCCCTGTACCCAGGAAAAAGACCACGAGGATTTCCCTCCTGTTCCTCTGGCCAGGGGGGAGGGCGTTTTCCTCATCGATGTAGAAGGAAAGCGCTATATCGACGGCGTATCATCCTGGTGGGTCAACCTTTTCGGCCACAACCACCCCCGGCTCAATCGTGCCCTGATTGAACAGGCCGGACGGATCGCCCACCATATTTTTGCCGGCTTCACCCACGAACCGGCCGTGGAACTGGCCCGCAGGCTGTGCGAATTGGCACCAGGGGACCTGACCCGGGTGTTTTTCGCCGATAACGGCTCGGCGGCGGTGGAAGTGGCCCTGAAAATGAGCTTCCAATACTGGCAGCAGACGGGCCATTCGCAAAAAACCCGGTTCGTATCGCTGACCGGCGCCTATCACGGTGAAACGATCGGAGCCCTGTCGGTCAGCGGCTGCGAACTTTACCGGCAGATCTACCAGCCTGTCCTGCTGGATACCTGGCGGGCCCAGGGTCCCGACTGTTTTCGATGTCCCTACGGCAAGACGCGGGACACCTGCTCGGCGGAATGTTTCGAGCATCTGGAACGGCTGGTGAGCGAACGCCACGGGGAAATCGCCGCCGTGATCGTCGAACCCCTGATCCAGGGCGCCGCCGGAATGCGCATCTATCCGCCGGTCTACCTGCGGAAATTACGCCGGTTGTGTGACGCCTGCGAGGTACATTACATCGCCGATGAAATCGCCGTCGGCTTCGGTCGCACCGGCAAAATGTTCGCCAATGAGCATGCCGGGGTTGCGCCGGACCTCATGTGTCTGTCCAAGGGGATCACCGGCGGCTACCTGCCGCTCTCGGTAACCCTGGCCACCGAAAAGATCTACCAGGCCTTTTACGATGATTATCCGAGCCTCAAGGCCTTCCTCCACTCCCATTCCTACAGCGGCAATCCGCTGGCCTGCGCGGTGGCGGTCGAGGTGCTGAAGATTTTCGAAGAAGAGCGGATACTGGACACGCTGCCGGAGAAAATGGTACTCCTTGACAGTCATGCCGCCCGGTTCGAAAAACTGCCGCAAGTCGGAGAATTCCGCCGCTGCGGCATGGTCGCCGCGGTCGAACTGGTACAGGAAAAGGCCAGTAAGGTTGCATTCCCCTGGCAGGAACGACGGGGCTACCAGGTTTATAGGGAAGCCCTGGCCAGGGGCGCCCTGCTTCGGCCTCTGGGCAATGTCGTCTATTTCATGCCGCCATTGACCATTTCCTCCGGCGAACTGGAGACCCTGCTCGACATCGCCTTCGAGGCGATCTGTGCGGTGGTTTGAATTCGGTCCAAAATCTTTGGCCCCTTGTCCCTGGTCCCTGGTCCCTGGTCCCTGGTCCCGTACATAAGGACCGTATTCTAATCGTTTCAAAAGGGGATGACTGAGATGGTGCAGCCGAAAGAGATGTTCCAACAAGGCGATGGTTTGCTGGTAGTCGATGTGCAGAACGATTTCTGCCCCGGCGGGGCGCTGGCAATCGATGGGGGAGACGAGGTTGTCGCCGAAATTAATATCTGGATCGAGGGGGCCCGGGAACAGGGTCTGCCCATCTATCTTTCCCGGGACTGGCATCCTGTCGGCCATTCCAGTTTTTCTCCGCAAGACGGTCCCTGGCCGGTGCATTGCCTGCAGGATACCTCCGGCGCCCGATTCCATCCCGCCTTGGTCATCCCGGCGGCGGCGGTGGTTGTCACCAAGGGGGTCCGGTTCGACCAGGATCAGCTTTCGGTCTTCGATGAAACCGGTTTTGCCGCTAAATTGCGCCGGGACGGGATCAAGCGGCTCTGGGTCGCCGGGCTGGCTCTCGATGTCTGTGTGCTCGAGACCGTTCTGGACGCCCGGCAGCAGGGGTTTGAGGTGTGCGTGCTGCTCCGGGCCTGCCGGCCGGTGACTCCCGAAGGAGGTCAAAAAGCCCGGGAAAGGATGAAACAAGCCGGCGCGATATTGATCCCCTGACTTCCGGCGCTGGTGCACGAACTTTTTCTGGCCACGTCGGATGATCAACGTAATTTATTCCCCAAGAGGATTCTGGATGCATTATCGGACAAGGTTCGAAATTTTGAAAAAGGTATTTCTATTCGGCCTGCTGACGTTGCTGCTGAGTTCCGGTGTCGCCTGGGCCGAAATCAAGGTTATGACCTTGCGTCATGTTTCGGTCGACAGTGTGCTGCCGATGGTCCGGGAATTACTCCAGGGCCGCGGCCAGGTCAGCAAATGGGAAAATCGGCTGATCATCAATGCCACTCCGGATGAAATTTCAACCATCGAAGAGGTGTTGGGGAAGATCGACATCGCTCCGGTCATGCTGCGCATCGCGGTGCGCACGGAAAACCGTCCTGCTCAGGCCGGCAACCGGATCGGCACAGCCATCATGGGGCCGGGATCCTCTGTTGCCCATACGGCGAACGGTCCAGGACCCGGAGGAGAGGGCGCGAGTCGTCTTGCCGAAAGGTCCTCGCCCGCCGAGCGAAGGTTGGGCAATGCGGGTGAGGAAACGGAATATTACCTGCGGGTGCGCGATGGCGGACAAGGATTCATCATGATCGGCAAATCGGTTCCCTATGTCCGGGAAATGCTGGTGCTTGCCGGGCGTCATGCCGCGGGTTACGGCCAGTCCGTAGACTTTCAGGCCATCAACACCGGTTTTTGGGTACGGCCGGTTCTCGAAGGAGACACCGCGAGTCTCGATATCCGGCCCCATCTGGAAGGCTTTCAAAAAACCGCTGCCGGGCCGGGCGGATTGCCCCAATCGATCGACCTGCAATCCCTGGTGACCACCGTGCGGGTTCCCCTGGGCAGATGGGTGGATCTCGGCGGATTTCTTCGTGAAGCCGATGAGGTTTCCCGTGCCGTGGTTACCTGGCGGACAGGAAATTCCCGAGAAGAAAAAACTATCTGGATCAAGGTGGACCGTCAGCAAGAACCGTAAGCTTAGCCATCCCATGGATAGACTTCAGGTTTAATTTAGTTGCCATTAATTTATGTTTTTGTTATATGTCGTCACTTCTAGCTTGTCCGGGTCCGTCATGGTGGTTAACGGGCAAACCCGGATCGGTCATTCTAGGGGGATGACATGATCGACTGGCATTGCCATATTCTGCCCGGGCTCGACGACGGCCCGGAAACCATGGTTGAATCCCTGTCCATGGCCCGCCTGTTGGCCGAAACCGGCTTTCGAATCGTACACTGCACCCCCCATTGTATTCACGGCCGGTTTGAAAATACCCCCGAACGGGTTAAACTGATGACCGAGCGGGTGCAGCGAAATCTTCTCGCGGCAGGGATTCCCCTGTTGGTCAAACCCGGAATGGAATACTCCCTCGACGAATATTTTCCCTGGAACCTGGAAAATCCCCAACCCCTGGGTGATAGCCGGATGCTCCTGGTCGAGGCCCCTGCCCGGGGTTGTCCCGAACTGATCAGGGATAATATTGAACGGGTTATCGAAAGGGGTTACACACCGCTTTTCGCCCATCCGGAGCGCTGTGAACTGTTGAATGGCACGCTTCGACGAAATGGTGGCGGCGCCTGGAAAAAACGGGTCAGGCAATTGTTTGGAGTGGACCGCAACCGGCATCCTGCTGAAACCTCCATTTTTTGCGATGATCTGCGTCACGTACTGATGGAAATGGGTTGCTTGTTCCAGGGCAACATCGGCAGTTTTGCCGGCTGGTACGGTCCCGAGGTTCGGCAAGAGGCACTTAATTACCTGAGCAGCGGTTTTTACAGCCGTCTAGGCAGCGATGGCCATGGATTTCGTTCCCTGGAAATGGCCCTCAGTCCGGGATTGTCGCTCCTGGACGGAAACCCCGAAGGGTTTGCCCTCCTCCGGCGTCAGATGCCCACCGGTATCCACCTGAAGCTCGACAAGTATTTGAGCTGTTAACCTGGTGTTCATATGGAAACCATATGGACACAGCGACGTTTTCATATGGGAAACGAGCAATTTTTTCCAAGGTCAAGGAAATCAAGCGGTTGCGCGGAGGCGTAGTTGTTTACGCCGCACAAGCAAACGCGCAGATTGACGCAGAGATTGGGGAAAAGGGCCGTTTCCGGATGAAAACTGCGGCCGGGTTCCGAGCACTGAGCGAAGACCTGGCTGTTTCATGATTTTTTGCCAGATGCACATTTAAAAAGGAGTGGTACATGAACCTGACCGTCATCGGAACCGGCTACGTCGGCCTGGTAACGGGGATCTGTTTTGCCGAAATGGGCAACACGGTTACCTGTGTCGACACCTCAACGGAAAAAATCGATCGACTCGCCGAAGGAAAGATTCCCATTTACGAACCGGGGCTTGAGCCCCTTTTGCACAACAACCTTCGTGAAGGACGCCTGCACTTTTCGACTTCCCTGGCCAAAGCCATGGAGAACTGCCAGGTCTTTTTTATTGCCGTGGGGACACCAAGCAATCATGACGGCAGTGCCGACCTGCAGCATGTTCTCGATGTCGCCCGGGAAATCGGCAAGTTCATGACCGAATACTGCGTGGTGGTGGATAAATCGACTGTACCGGTCGGTACCGCCGACAAGGTCCGAGCCGTCATCCGCCACGAACTCGCCCAGCGCGGTGTCGAAATCGATTTTGACGTGGTCAGCAACCCCGAGTTTCTCAAGGAAGGTGGCGCCATCGACGATTTCATGCGCCCCGACCGGATCATAATCGGCACCGAGAGCGATCATGCCCGAGAAATGATGCGCCAGCTCTATGTGCCGTTCAATATGAACCGCGACCGGACCATCTATATGGGGGTGCGGGACGCCGAGATGACCAAGTA
>Ga0214472_10003597_pt1 | contig 16380 bp, 15 predicted proteins | sample RVTome_6_FD_207662 | JGI IMG/M metagenome (GOLD analysis project Ga0214472, IMG submission 207662) | Soil microbial communities from uranium-contaminated site in the Upper Colorado River Basin, Wyoming, United States - RVT140D175 | ecosystem: Environmental > Terrestrial > Soil > Contaminated >... | reverse complement strand
CCAAGGCGCTCGAGGGGCTTCGCCAGCTGCCCCTGGAGACGGGGATGGAGTGCGTGAGAGCCCTCGACATGGCCTTGAAGGCCGAGCGGCTCATCCTCGGCGAGCCCACCGAGCGGCACGCGACCGACATCGAGGCCATCATCAAGCGCGAGCACGAGAGGTGGCTCGTGTGGACCCGGCCGGAGGAGGCGGAGGGGGCGGGGTGAGATCCTGCCGCCCCGGCGAAACCGCTCGCCGGACGGTTTCCTCAAGATGCTTCCGTTACTACGTCGATCGACCGCTTGGGCGATCCTGTGCTCCCTCGCCAGGACTCCCCGTGAAGGAGTCAGAACAGGAGCTGGCCTTTGACATCGCCGTTCCCCTATCCAGCCGAGTTGGAGCGCCGCGCCCACGAGGTCATCATCAAGGAGCCGCTTCGCGATCCGGCGACAATGGCTCAAGCCCTTGTTCAGGCGAACGGTCAACCCCACGCTGTGGGTCCCATCTACGTTCGGATCCGCTTGCGACAACTGGAAGAAGCTGGTGGGCTGGAGACACTCAAGACGCAGATCCTGAAGGAGGCAGGTCATCACTGCTTCCTTTGTAGTGCTGTCAAGCCTCGATTAGCTACCCCGCGTGTTCCCACACCGGGCGAAGGAAATGCAGCCTGGGCTCATGGTCATTGTCTATGGCAGGATGTGATAGATAGAAACGGTTCCATCGATGACCTAGCATCGCTGGTGCCCGACCTCCGTCTGCGGTGCGTCGTTTGTCTTGCGCGACCAGTTGCCGAGGCAATCGAGACGCCAACTGGATATCAGGCGCACCCCCAGTGCCTTCGCGTCTTGCGCTCCTCACGAGTAGCCTGGTGGGAGATCCTGTGGCCTGCCAGCGCTCCGCCTGCTATCGACCGCTGCCTCATGTGCTTCACTGAAGCACCCCGAGCCTCATCAGTACCAACGCTCTATCGCGGACAGTGGTGGAACTCGTGCGCTCGATGCGCACCTCGCCGTCGCACTCTCCGGTGCGATCATTGCGGTGCCTTGGCGTGGAGCGCGTGGCGTCTCTCACTGGTCCTCGCAGATGGGGAGTGCCGAGCGTCACGAGTCCATTCGAAATGCATGGAAGCTCACAAGGGCGTATTGGAGCTGGCGGATCCCGCCGCTGCGAGGCGGTGCGGGAACAAGGCCATGACCGGCATGGATCGGAGTTAGGCCGCCCTCAAAGATTCACCCCCGGATTCCCCTTCCCTTCTCCCCGGCCTCGATGGCTCATCCTGTCCTGCGTCCCGATGGTGGGGCGCCCAACGACAGGAGGCCACACCATGGCCAAGACGACGAAGAAGGCCGCGAAGGCCACCAAGGCCCCCCGGGCGCGACGTGGCGCCCCGTCCCGCACGACGGCCACCACGGGGGACCAGGCGTCCCCGGATCCCGACCCCGCGCCCACAGGCGAACCTGGGCCGCCACCGGGGAAGAGCAAGGTCACCGGGCACGTGCTCGGCCTGGGGGATGACGGCGAGGCTGACACCAGCGAGGCGACCCAAACGAGCGGACCCCGCCGACGGCGCAAGCGGACCGGGCGATTCTCCGCGCCCCAGGACCCGGCCCCCACCGAGGAGAATCCGGACTCCCCGCCTCCGAAACCGCCCGCCAAGAAGAGGGGCGAGATCCTCTACCGCCACGAGGACGGACGGGTGGCCTGCGCCTACCACGCGAACATCCGGAACGACTCGACCTTCGGAACGGGGTGGGACCGGATCCGCAAGACTGAACGCCTGCGCCTCCACCACAAGGGCGAGACGCCCGTCTGCGAGGTGTGCGCGAAGATGGAGGAGAAGAAGCGGGCGAAGGTGAAGCCGGGCCTCTACTGGAACGAGCGCGGGATGATCAACTGCGAGCAGCACATCCCGTACCCGGGTTCGGACACCTGGGTCTTCGAGCACTGGAAGAAGATCGACCGGGGCGCGATGAAGGAGGCGGCCGAGAAGGGGATGGAGATCGCCTGTGAGACCTGTCGGGCGATCGCGCAGCGCCAGGAGAAGGCGGCCACCAAGGAGAAGGGGCGACGCAAGAAGAAGGCGACCGAGCCGCCGCCCCCCAAGCCCAAGACGAAGGAGGTCGACCCCGACCTGACGCTCGCGCAACTCAGCGCCGCCTACCTCGAGCACCTCCAGGCGGTGGGCAAGAGCCTCGCGACGGTCTTCTCCTACTCGATGGACCTCCAAACGGCCAAGAAGGCGCTCGGGGTCGACACGAAGATCGCCGACCTCACGCCCGAGCAGGTCGCGGAGTACTACGAGAGCCCGGCGGTCACCACGCGGAGGAACGGCAAGCCGAAGACGCAGGTCACGATCGACAAGTGCCGGCGGGTCCTGCGCCTCGCCCTGGTGTGGGCCGAGGAGACGGGCCTGATCGCCGAGGCTCCGCTGCCCACCACCGCGGCGACGGAGAAGGAGTGAACGACAACCCGGGGAGGTCGCGGGCGAGAGCACGTCCCGGCCTCCCCTACCAAGGAGAACAACGACCATGCGCAAGGCAACGACGAACCCGACCCCGGATCGTCTGGTGATCGAGGCCGAAGCCCGGGTGGCCCGCGAGAACCTGATCCGTGAGCTGCTTCGGAGAGCCGACCACGCGGAGAAGGCCCGCCTCCGGGCGTGGGATGACCGCAACGACGAGAGCCAGCGCCACTACACGGGCGCTCGGAACGCCTACCTCGACGCGACCTGGACGGTCGCCAACGCGATCCTCCCGCCCGACGAGCTCAGGGCCTTCCGCGAGGGCTGGGCGAAGGCGGGACGTCCGCCGATGCTGGACAAGAAGGGACGGGTAATCCGATGACCACCACCGACACCTACTGCGACCACTGCGGCGCCATCCTGGAGAATGATCCCGTGCTGGTCGCCCGGGACGAGGATGGAGACCAGATCGAGCTGACCGCCGAGGAGGCGGAGGACGTCGAGCACGACCGGCTCTGCGACGACTGCGCCTGCGACGCGCTGGAGGAGGAGTGACCATGCGAATCGACACCGACAGCGTGATCTACGTCGTCGCCGACCCCATCGGTGACAGCGCGACCATCGATGACGTCTGCTTCGAGACGACCCTCCGCGGCCTGGAGAGGCAGTTCCAGGGGGGCCTCCTCTGCGACGCGAATCCCACGATCTTCACGGATCGCGGCGAGGCCGAGGCGTACGCCCGCCGACGTCTGGAGGCGTGGCAGCGATACCGGGAGGAGGCCAGGGCAACCGAGGCCCGGCACCGGGAGGCGATGAAGCGGTACCGGGCCGAGATCGAGGGGCTTCCATGACCATCGTGGAGGCCCTCGACCGATTCCTCGTCCAGCTCGAGGCGGACGGGCGCTCCGGGCACACCACCCGTCAGTACGCCCGGCACGTGCGCGCGCTGGCCCGGTGGCTGGCGGCGGAGGGGATCCCCCTCGACGTCGGGGTCATCACCCACGAAGACGTGGCGCGGTTCGTCGCGTCCCCTGCGGCGCGCTGTCGGCCGGACGGGACCCCCAAGGTCGGGACCTCGGTCAACGCGATGCGATCGAGCCTTCGCGGGTTCTTCTGCTATCTGCACCGCGCAGGCGTGGTCCACCAGGACCCGAGCCGGCTTCTCCGGCGGGCCATCTGCTCGCCGCCACCACCGCGCGCCCTCACCGACGACGAGCAGAGGAGGCTCCTTGATGTCCTCGACGGCGACGACACCTACGAGGCTCGGCGGGACGCGGCGCTGGTGAGGGTCATGCTCGGGACCGGGATCCGGCTCGGCTCCGCGCTGGAGCTCCGCGTCGAGGACGTGGACCTGCTGGCCCGCGAGGTCACGATCCGATGCGCGAAGGGCAGCAGGCCTGACCGGTTGCCCATCTCCCGGGAGGTGACGCGGGTGCTCGCGGACTGGATCGGGGCGCGGACCGACGGCGCGCTCTTCTGCTCGCGGTCCGGGTGGAGCCTCTGCCCGCGGCACGTGCAGAGGAGGTTCCGGAGGGCTGTCGAGGCGGCGGGGATCACGCGGGCCGCGTCACCTCACGCACTCAGGCACACGTTCGCCACCTCCCTACTCAGGCGAAGTGGAGACATCGCAATCGTCCAGGCCGCGCTCCGGCACCGCAGCATCGCGAGCACGCTGGTCTATGCGAGGATCGACGGGGAGAGGCTCAGGGCTGCAATCGGGTGACCGCGACGACGTCTGCCTCGGCGAACAAGGAGCATCTCTCAGTGCCCGCGGCAGACCCTGTTTGCGATCTCGAGGAATGCCCTCAGAACCGGGGAAAGGTGTTTGCCTACGTGCCAGGCGATCGTGATTGGCCGCCGGAGGGACATCCCGATCACCGGCAGTCGCACGAGTTCACCTCTCTCCACCTCTCGCGCGATCCCGTGGACAGACAGGAACGAGAACCCGATCCCGGCGGCCACCAGGGCCTTGAGCGCCTCCGGGCATCGGACGACCATCCTCTTGCCCAGCGTCACCCCCTTCTTCCTGACCCACTCCTCGAACATGCGACGAGTCGCCGAGCCCTCCTCCCGGGTGACGCACAGCTCCGAGCAGAGCCGCCGGAGGGGCACCCGTCGCAGAGAGGCGAGCGGATGATGGGCATGCGTGAAGCAACCGATCTCGTCCCGGAGACAGCATCGGCCGACGAGGGCGGGGTCCCGGAGAGGGACGCCGACGAAGGCGAGGTCGAGGTCATTCCGCAACACCTTCTCTTCGATGACCGCGCTGTTGTCGACCTCGAAGTGAATGTCGACGTCGGGGTACTTCCGGTGGAACTCTCCGAGTGCGGGGGGAAGCAGGTAGTAGCCGGGCGTCGTGCTGGCCCCCACCTTGATCCGGCCCAGGACCTCCTCGGCATGAACCCGAACCAACTCCTCAGCCCGCCGGAGATTCCCGAGGATCAACTCGGCTTCGCTCCTGAAGGTCCGGCCGGCGTCCGTCAGGTGTACCGAGCGACCCAGCGTCTCGAAGAGCTTGACTCCCAGGCGGGCCTCGAGCTTCTGCACCTGCCTCCAGACCGCGGACTGGGAGAGGTGGAGATCGGTCCCCGCACGGGCGTAGCTCTCGTGCCGCGCCACTGCAAGGAAGGTCGCCAGAAGGTCCGTATCCACCGTCAATGCTCCTCGTGCATCCGACCAATGACAGGAATGCGATTCCAACATTCTACCCGGTCGCGTAAACAAGGAGGAGGCAACGGTTCTTCGACCGCCTCTCTCTCGGGTCGCACCGGACGGCGATCCGCCCTTGGAGATCACTCCGCGATGTCCCAGGGCGACTGTAGGGCGGGCACCCCAGGAGAGAGCTCCAACCCCCGTTCCGCCCGGGACGGCGGGTGACAGGACAAGGGCTCACCGGCCGTGATACAGATCATCTGGGACACCCGCGGGTACTTCTTCTGGCTCCTGGTGGTGTCCGCGCTCTGCCTGGTTCTGGAGCGCATCCGACCCTGGCGTCGCGAGCAGAAGGTGCTCCGCCAGAGCTTCTTCCAGGATCTGTTCTGGCTCCTCTTCAATGGCCACTACGCCGGGATCCTCGTCGCTCACTTGGCAGCGTTCGCCTTGGCTTGGGCCATCCCGATCATCGAGGAGGCACGATCGCTGCAGGTCCTGGCGGGGAGCCCCATCTGGCTCCAGTTGAGCGTCTTCTTCCTCCTGAAGGACTTCCTCGAGTGGGGCATCCACAACATGCTCCATCGTGTCCGGTGGCTCTGGGAGTTCCACAAGGTCCACCATTCGATCCAGGAGCTCGACTGGATCGGCAACTTCCGCTTCCACTGGATGGAGATCGTCGTCTACCAGGGCCTGAGCTACTTCCCGCTGGTGATCCTGGGCGTCGACCGGGACATAGTCCTCGTCATCGCCGTCGTGGCCACCCTGATCGGTCACCTGAACCACAGCAACCTTGACATCTCCTGGGGGCCGCTGCGGTACGTGCTGAACTCGCCGCGCATGCACGTCTGGCACCACGACCATGATTGGCCGGCCGACCGGCCGCATGGAATGAACTTTGCCGTGTGCCTGAGCCTCTGGGATTGGCTCTTCGGCACGGCCTACTGGCCAGACAAGCAAGAGTCGCCGGCCCAGCAGCCGCAGCGGCTCGGCTTCCCGGGAATGGAGCGGTTCCCCCGGAGCCTCCTCGCTCGTCTTCTGCATCCGATCACTCGGCTCTGGAGCCGGAGGAGAGAGATCCAGCCGATGGGCGGCCGCTCGGCCAAGGAGAGCAAGCGGCTACCGTCCATTCTCCGGTAGCCGGAGGACGGGGGCTCCCTCCTGGTCGCACAGGTCGAGGACCCCACCATCCTCCCGGGCCACGGCCACCACCCGCGTGTTCCCTCCCCACCCGAGGAGCATGACCCCGGGCTCGACCTCGGCCAGCGGCCCCCGGTCGGGATCGCCCACCTGGACCCGGGCTGCGCCGTGGGCGTCGATCTCCAGGACCAGGACCGCTCTCCCCTTCTCGGTGAGGAGCGAGATCCTCGGCGTCGCCTTTACCCCGCCGTTCCGGGGGTCACCAATTGCCACGACCTCCAGCACGACCCGTGGCAGGTCCTCCCCGTCCACCAGTACGAGCCGTCGGGCCCGGATCTCGTCGTGGGTCTGGCGGTCTCGGCGGTGGTCCATCACGGCGCTCCCTCCTCCCGCACCGGCACGCGGTAACGGGAGCGACAGGAAGCCTCGACGGGCGTGTGCCGTGTAACGAAACCTTGTCCGGTTTCCTAGGCTGAGCAGGAGAGCGCTCATCGCCTCCCAGCGGGCCCCTCAGGGGGTCCGGAGAGGAGAGGACGATGAGCAGAGGATGGTTCAGGTGGCCGAGACCCGGGGGCGCGGAGCCCACCGGGCGAGGCGCAGCGCCCCCGGGTCCGGAGGCCACTCCGGAGACCCCGGGAAAGAGGAGGCGGCGCTACTCGACGGAGCAGAAGCGGGAGATCGTCGCCGCATATCACCAGAGCGGGAAACCCCCGGACGACTTCTGTGCCGAGCAGGGTCTCTCCTGTCACAGCCTGGCCCGCTGGGTCACCGCCGAGCGCAAGGCCGCCGGGTCCTCCGACAAGCCCAAGGCTCCGGCCGATGGCCGGGTCGGCGAGCGGATTTTTGATTCTCACGGAGTTGAGCACCCGTCCCGACGCCGTGCAGGCACCACGAGACGGACCACCACGAAGAAAAGGCGCCGCCGCCGCCGTGCCTACACCCCGGAGGAGAGACGCCAGGCCATCGAGGCCTTTCAAGCGTCCAGTCTCCGCATCGACGACTTCTGCCGCACCTGGGGGGTGAGCACGGGGTCGCTCGCGACCTGGCTGCGCCGCTACCGGGACGAGGGCCCCAGGGGCCTCGAGCCGAGAAAGCGAAAGCCCTCGGCACGGGACGAGCAACGCCGCCTGGCGGCGCCCGTGAAGTCGGCCATCGTCGAGACCAAGGAAAAGCATCCCGACTTCGGCGTGAGAAAGGTGCGCGACACGCTGCTGCGCTTCTCGGGGATCCGGGTCTCGCTCGGATCGATCGTCAAGACGTTGCGTGAGGCCGAGATCCCGCTGCTGTCGAAGGGACGTCGCAAGCCCCGGCGTCGGGACAAGCCGCCCCGCCGCTTCGAGCGGGCACGCCCCTCCGAGCTCTGGCAGAGCGACATCACGAGCTATGTGCTGGCCCGGGAGGGACGGCGCGTGTCGCTGGTTGTCTTTCTCGACGACAACAGCCGGTACATCGTCTCGTGGGGACTGCACCTCCATCAGAAGCAGGACATCGTCATCGAGGCTCTGCTGGCCGGCATTGCAGCCTTCGGGAAACCGCGGGAGGTCCTCACCGACCAGGGCCGGCAGTACTACGCCTGGCGGGGCAAGAGCCAGTTCCAGAAGCTGCTCGACAAGGAGGGGATCCAGCACGTCGTCTCGCGAGCCCACCACCCCCAGACGCTGGGCAAAGCGGAAAGGCTCTGGAAGACGATCGGCGAGGAATTCTGGCAGCGTGCAAAACCGCAGGATCTCCAGGACGCTCGCGAGAGGCTCGCGCACTTCGTCATGCACTACAACCACTTCCGACCCCATCAGGGCATCGGCGGGCTCGTGCCCGCCGACCGCTTCTTCGGGGCCGAGAGCACGGTCCGCCGGTCGCTCGAGCAGCGGATGAGCGAGCACGAGCTCCGGCTTGCGCTCGACGCGCCACCGAGACGGCCGGTGTACCTCTTTGGCCAGGTGGGAGACGAGAAGGTCTCGCTCCATGGCGAGAAGGGACGGCTCGTGATCCAGACCCACGATGGAAGAAGGCAGGTCCTCGGGCTCGACGAGCTCGGGGTGGAGGCAAGAGGAGGAGATGATGGAAGAGCAAGTAACGACGCAGGATACCGAGATGGCCACGGAGGAGAGCAGGATCGAGACGGCGGTGGAGGAGACTCCGCGCCGGCGGCGTCGGGGCAGGAAGAGGACGAAGTTTCAGGTGCCCAAGAGGTTTCCTCTCCCGGTGAGGGCCCTCTGGCAACTGGCGAGCGAGGAGGAGAGGAAGAGAGCACACCAGACCTGCACGGCGATCCTCGAGCACTGGCTCGGCAAGGCGAGCAAGAAGGAGGTGGCAAGGACTCTGTCGCTGCCGCCGCTCCGGGTCTGGCAGCTCTCCCAGCAGGCGCTTTCGGGTATGCTGGCGGGGCTTCTGGTCCAACCACGGGTGCGCGGGAGGCTGAGCGCGATGCCAAAGCCGGACGAGCCGGAGAGCGATCCGAAGGTGCTGCGCAAGAAGATCCGGCAGCTCGAGGAGGAGCTGCGGGTGGCGCAGGAGCTGATCGATCTCTTGAAGCACTTCCCCGAGAACCAGGGCCGGGAGCTGCCGGTGCGCAAGAGGAGGAAGAAGAAGACCACCACGGGGCCAGAGGGAGGGAAGCGAGGTGGCAGGACGGTTCGATCGCCAGATCCGTCAGGAGGTGGCTCGGTGGCTCGTGACGAGAGGAAAGCGAGGGGACAAAAAGAAGATGGCGAGACTCCTCGAAGTGAGTGAGAGGACGATTCGCCGCTGGGTCGAGCAGTACGTCTCGGGCGTCCCACCACGACGCCCGGGGCGTCCTGCCCACAGCGAGAAGGCCAAGGGAGAGGCGGTGGTGGCGGTGCTGAGGGAGATGAGGCGTCAGGGGTTTTCGACAGGATCGCCGACGATCTACAGGTCGTTGGACAGACGCGTATCGCTGCGGCTCGTCCGCTACGCGGTGAAGCTTCTCAAGGAGTGGCAGCGAAGGAAGGACAGGGCGAGGACCGAGCGGAACCGGCTGTCGATCGAGGTGGAGCTGCGGGACGCGGTGTGGTGTCTCGACGCCATGCATCTTGGCCGGGAGGAGGACGGCAAGGAGATCACGGGCCAGGTGCTGCGCGACATCGGGACGCTGCGGGACCTGGCGGTGACGGTGGGTCGACCGGTCACGGGAGATGAGGTGATCGCCCTGCTGGAGCGGATCCGAGCCGAGCGTGGCACGCTACCGCTGGTGCTGATGACGGACAACGGGAGCGCGTACACCGACGGCGAGTTGAAGGAGTACCTCGAGAGGCACCAGGTGCTCCACCTCCTGAACCTGCCGAGGACGCCGCAGCACAACCCGTACGCGGAGCAGGCGGTGCGGGAGCTGAAGGAGGACTCGGGGCTGGGCAAGGGGGTGGTGACGAGCCCTGCGTCGGCTGCGGTGCGCCTGGCCGCATCCCGCCACCGGCTGGACGAGTGTCGGCTGCGGCCGAGCCTCGGTTACCGGACGTCCCGGGTCTGTGACGAGGAGACGGAGTCGTGGTACGATCGGGGGGTGCGGCGGGAGGAGGTCTACGAGAGTGCCTGCAGGGCGGTGCAGGAGGCCTTGGAGGGAGAGGAGTCGGGCCGTGCTCGACGGAAAAAGGAGCGCTGGATGATCCTCGCCACGGTGGCGAGCTTCGAGGTGCTCAGATTGACCCGAGGCGGTGAGCCTCTCCTGGTCGAGAAACCGGACACGATAACGTGAACGGTACACAGCCCCGCCCTTGTCAGTTGGTACTGAGACCTGAGATTTCTGAGACCTTAGCCACAGACTCAACGGTCGTCCGCCCCTTGGGCAGGACGACACACCACGCCGAGACGCCGGCACGAGACGGGGCGCTGAGCACTATCCAAGATCGTCGCCAGCTTCCGAAGAGTCCTCCTGTGTGGCGGGTGGACGCCTCTCTCGCAGTTCCGGATCGTCCGCCGATCCAACCCGGCCCGAAGCGCCAGTTCAGATTGGCTGAGACCGGCCCTCAACCGAGCCGCATGGAGCCGGGACGGGAAGTCGCTCCCTGGAAACACAAGGTCCTGTCCGAGGGCGTCCTGGATCCGCGGCCATTGCCGAGCGCGGGGCTGGTTCTGGTCCCGTTCCCAGATGCCGATCTGCCGTTCCGTACAGCCGATCCTCTTGGCCAGCTCCGCCTGGGTGAGTCCCAGGTCGAGCCTGCGCTTCCGCAGGCGTTCCCCGAGGGTCTTGGGATCCCTCGGGTATCCCGGGGGTAGGGAGAGCGGTTTTCCGGTGCGGATCCGCTCGTGGCACATTGGCAACGCAGGGGTGCCGATGGGCTAAGTCGGCAGCCCGATGGGAAACGTGACTTCCCCCGATCCTCTTCCATCATGCCCTTTACTCACGAACGTACACCTCACCGTCAGCAAACTGACCGATCATTCCAAAACCTAGCTCAGCCCTGACCGTCTTCATCATCTCAATACCGCGCTTTGACACCCCTCCGCGCTCACTCAGATGGTAAAATAGAATTACATAATCCCTTCCCTGCGCCTCAACTTTCCTCCTGAACTCCTCAATTTCCCACTCAGCACGCGGCAACTCCCTTGTACCGATACCTGCGAGGTAGTATATCGCCGGCCCCGCGTTGCTATAAATGTTTCCACACAACGATTCTTCTCGAATCCATCCCATCAACTCCGACTCTCTCCACGGAATTGTATTGTAGCCTCCGGCCCCCCACCCTCTACTGTGCGTGAAATACCAATTCGCTAGCGAAATTGATGGATCTAGAACCGACCACGCAATCACTATCGCCATGCCTCCTCTCAGAAATACGTTGCTGCCCCGCAAGACCGCAGACACCCCCGTGCAAAACAGAATGACGACTCCCACAAGGACAGGAACTGTATGCCGTCCGCCGACACCATCTACCTTCGTTATTGACGCAATACACAGAAGTCCTGCCGTATACAACATAACGTACGCGATAACTGGCCATGGCAGATATCTCCTCAAGGCACCGAGAAAACCGCCTTCCCGCTTGGCTCGCACTGCGGATCGAAATCCCTTGAGACATACCAGGGCAATGATCAGGCCAACGAACACTGTTCCCACGACCTTGGCAGAATCACTACCTTGACCTCGTGGGACGCCTAGCGCAAACAGCCCTCCCCCAAACTCCGCCAGATTCTCTACAAAACCCCTTTGCGCCTCGTATCGAACTCCGCCTGGCGCTCCAGAAACAAGGGTATTCCTCCCGAACCACGCGAGCAGCGGAACGCTGGTGCCAATGCCAAAGAGGCATGCTCTCCTCACTCGGTCTCTATATTGCCGTCCTCGCTCGGCAATACACAGCAGCATCCCGACAGCAATAGCGCAAACTCCTACGTATCGCTGCAGACTGCCAAGGGCGGCCAAGGCCGCCATCATACATAACCCACCACGCGACGGATAAACGTCAAAACGTAGCCCGACAAGAAGAAAGCCAGCAAAGAGCACGGCGAACAGTGGCTCGGAGAAACCAAATGTCGCACTGAGGTACACCGGATACGATAGCGCAATCAGCATTGCGCCCAGCACTGCGATCGCTCGCGTCCCGCCACACTCCCTCACGATCATGGGCACCATTAACACAAGCAAACCCACGCATACCGCGTTAGTAATGCGCGCAGCGATCTCTGCGGAACCAACAAGCATGCCGACAAGTGCAAGGATGATTGGGTGTAATGGGGGCCATAAGCAATAGACCTCTCCTTCGAAAGTCACGAATCCTCTGCCGGCAATCAATCCGTCGGCTACAGAGACATAACGGAGCACATCCGGAGTAATTCCGATGCCGTATCGCGACGTGCAAAGCCACACGAAACCCGTCGCAGCAACGGCGATCACCCCAAGGAGGCACATCGCTCCACGATCATAGAGGAGAGATCTGGCGCCTTCCATTCGGCTCGACAAGTCGTCGATGCCCTATTGTTTCTGCATTGCCTTGGGCCGCGGGTATATGAATAACAGCTCACCGCGTGCCAATGTGATCTCGCCACTCTGAAAGGGAGTAGGGGAAGGAGTAAAGCAACCCGCAGCTGGGAACGCAGACACGCTATAGGACGGCACGGGCGGATCGTTTGGCTTGGCACCAGGCTCGCAACTCACTTCCACCTTTGCAAATTCGTATTGTATGCCGGGATCGAGACCGAGTTCGTCCGAATTGATCTCGAATCGGAACGCAAGGTTAGGATTGGAATCGCTGCAGTTACCGCCTGGGAGAGCACTGGCATGATTCGTAAAGAAGAAGCCCACAACCCCCAGGTCATTGTTTCGCCACGCAGTACCGTACACTTCATTGACGCGCGCAATCAGCGCATCGCTTCCCGCCTTCTCCGTCCACGGCTCTGGACAATCAACACACCCGTCATCACGCACCTTAAACCGAGCAACCGGAAGATCGCATCGCGTGGATAGCGGGTCACTCAAGAGAATCCGCGGTCGCCTAATCATCTGCCCGTATACCAAGAACTGCTTGAAGTGAACTCGTGCTGTCATCAGCATCCGGGCGTATGCGTAGTCATTCAATACAACTGAACTAACGATTGTCGGATCCGGTGGACCGTCAAATGCGAGGCGCTCATCGTCGGGATCCCCAACAAAGCGCATTCCCGGAATGACACCATCCAAGATGTAGCGCGCGACCCTCATACGAAACCGAAAGGACTCCATCTGCTGAGCACTAAGCGCATTCGGATCACCTGTGCCTGGAGTCCACGCGAAACCACAAGTGGCGGGGAAATAATCTTGCAGGTTGCTTGGATCATTGGGATCGTAGTACTGCTGGATTGTATCGGATCGTACGGGCACCTCCCCAACGATCGCGGCATAGTCGTGATAGAGAACCGCCGACAGTGGAATGGCCTGTGTGGCGTTCGTCACTAACCATGCATTTTTGTCGAGCATTGTGTGATCATACGGAAATGATCTGTATTTTCCAGCCAGGCCACCAACCGGAATAATCTGCTCGTGTGCACGTTCGGTGAGCACGAGGAATTGGAGATGGTCCTCCTCCTGAGACAATGAGTAGATCTGGCACTTCACATCCTCGACAAAGTTCCGATACCTATTCATCCAGTGAGTACCACCGCCTGCCGGATGTGATCGCCTCGTATTGGCGAAAAGCGGCGCAAAGTCTAGCATTGCGGAAGTGGCGGAACCCGTAAAGACAATCCCATTAATCCCGATCCAGTCGCATGTCAGCGGATCCGTCGACTGAGTTGGAGCTGGCACGACAAGGCTGTTGCAATCGTTGGGGTCATGACAGGTTACAAACGGGATGTTGGGATCGGGTTGAGAATCGCAGAGGCCATTCGTGCAGTTCGTTTGCAGGAAGTAGTCGCGCCACCGCGGCCGCCGCTTCTCCTCACGCAACCACAGGCTAGCACTGGAGCTAATCCCGTTGATTAGTGTCGTTTCTTTACAATCCATCGCCGGCAGAGAAGCAGCCCGAAGTATTCTGCCACTCCAGAGATGTGGAAGTCCTCGCAGTCGATACTCCGCTCTCTCACTTGGATCAAGACGTTCTTCGTTGAAGTTACCTGCGTCTGAACGGCCAAATGACCAGCGAAACAAGGGTCCAGCAGTCTGCCCACCTTGGCTCAGGGGGATCCGCATCAGCCGATTGAGCGACTTACCGATAGCTGTAATGCATACAAGCTCCGTGTCCGTGCACAACCCCATGACCCCTGGTGGCCGCGTCCCGGGCCCATCCAGCGTAACGGAAGCAAAGGCACAAGGGTCACCTTCTCCATGCCCGCCAGACCACGTGAAGTACTCAGACCACTTGCGAAGGTCCGTGGCCTGGGCATTCACCGTACGATTAGGATCGACATTGTAGGCGACGGAGTGAGTCGTTTCCAGCGCATCTGCAAAGTGAGAGTTCACAATGGCCCTGGAGCGCAAGGTTCCCTTGCGGAGAAAGCCGGTCGACCCCGTGGCGCTCTCTATCATCCAGCTTCGATATACTTGCGCAGCATCATACCAGTCGCCCTGGAAAGAATCGAAGAAGACTTTATAACCGAGCTGTGCAGCGCAGTTGGCCGAGACAGTTGACTTCGCACGCAAGCTCTCCAGATCGAAGGAGAGAAAGTCAGTGTAGTTGTCTCCTTCTCTAAAATGAGTAAAGTACATGAATAGGTGTGTTGTTGTGTTTGGATCTGGCACTCCTGGCGAAGACTCTCCCACTACCGATCCGAAGTAAAGTCGCTTGAGGAATCCTTCGGGATCGTCTGCTGCAAGCAGCAAGCCGCTCTGTGTTGTATCGGCTGATGCGCCTTCTACAGAGTCATCGTAATACGCCATGAACTGCGAGTAGACATGACCCGGATACGTGAATTGGCGGACTGTACGACCACTATCGAAGACCGCATCGGCACCCTCTTCGTTCTTGGTGTTGCGATTCGTAATGGGATCGTTGATCCGGACGCCGTGAGTATACGGAAACAGGAAGAAATCATCTTGCCTGCTGCTGCCAATTTGCGGGAGGAACAGGATAGGTGTCCGTACATGATAGATGTGCCAATCCTCGACGCAATTCTTGGGTTTCTGGTCAAGAGCAGCCTCAATTGACCACGTAATGAACTGTCGGGATGAGAAGACGGTCTCGGTTCTCAGCTTGACCGTGACGTCAAAGGTCTGCTGGGAAGTTGACGGACAGCTGTTAGGAATAGAGACATCCGTCCAGACTAGATCGAGACCGTTGGGCTGACAGAGGATCTGAGCCGAAGCGGCTTGGGGCTGCTCCATAGGATAGCCACCAATATCGGGAGCGCCCGTACAATAGGAGTATCGGAGCTCGGCAGGAACACGAATCTGCGAATAGTTCGGTATGCAGTTCGGGTCATCGGGGTCGAGAGTAGACGGTAGATTGCGAAAGGTCACTTGCCAGAGTGGGCTTGAGCTGCTGTCAGCTGAATAGAGGATGGTATTGGGATCCGTGGGATCAATATGTTCGATAGAATCAAGGCGAATGCCGACGTTTTGGGGTCCCGAGGTTATGTAGGAGAAACTGAGTCGCAACCGGTCCGTGGAGATTGAAGTAGGACCGGAGGCGTGACACGGAGTGACCAGTAGAAGAAGCAGCGAGGTTCCGATGAGGAAGCGATTCATTTCTTTCCTCCTGCAGGGTTAGTTGTTCGAGACTGTCGGTAATCAGCTTCTCAGTTAGGACGAGTCTGGCCGTTGTCACCGGGCAGTCTATCAGGAGCTATTCTGGATCGACACAGCGAAGCGACGACAGCCCGGGTTTTCCTCCAGGACCGTCGACGAAGAGCCCGGCGAGGTCTCCGTCGAGCACCACGTGAGTGAGGTGTCGTCTGGTATTCCCCTGGAGCTTCTTGAGCTTGAGCATGAGTACCACCCCCGCCCTTGCCAGTTGGAACTGAGACCTGAGATCTCTGAAGCTACCACCGGACGCCGGGATGCTCAACAGTCGGGGTGCCCAGAAGAGACTCCAGCGCCGCCGCCCAAGGCGGAAACGCAAGGCTTGAGCTCCGTGCAGAGTAGGATCGGGAGGCCCGACGGAGTGCCGGCACGGATAGGAGATCCGAGGATACAGGACCTGCTACGACACCTGCGGACGGCGGTCAGGGTCACCCGTTCCCCAAGAACCGACTCCCACTTCTTGAGGGTCAGCCCATGGGGCGGACGGAGCCCCCGCTCGATGTTCAAGATCGTCCGAGGGTCGACTCCGACCCGGGCGGCGAATTCGACCTGGGTCTGTCCGGCTCTCCTCCGAGCCGCCAGGAGCCAGAAGGGAGTCGGCCCCGGTGGGGAGGACATCCTCGCCGAGGACCTCGAGGATCCCTTGTCACCGCCGGGCGAGAGGCCGGGGTTCCATCCCCATCTCGGATTCCGATCTGCCAGCTCCAGTGCTTCATGGAGTCCGAGCCGCCCCCTAGAATGACCAGCCTCAAGGAGAGAGCGACCTCGCGTAGGTAGCCTTGGCGAGAGAGCTCGTCCTCGGGCCCGTGGAACCCAGCCTTTCGACGACCGGGACGGAAACATCGTCCCAGACCCTCAAGCTCGGGCGCTACGTCATCGACCTTGTGGACAAGGTGTCGATTCCCGAGTTATTTTGCCCTAACGGTTGCTGCGATCGTTGTGTGAGAATTCACCGGGCCTCGCGTCGTCTCCCGATCGGCCCCAGCTC
>Ga0214472_10003596_pt1 | contig 16382 bp, 23 predicted proteins | sample RVTome_6_FD_207662 | JGI IMG/M metagenome (GOLD analysis project Ga0214472, IMG submission 207662) | Soil microbial communities from uranium-contaminated site in the Upper Colorado River Basin, Wyoming, United States - RVT140D175 | ecosystem: Environmental > Terrestrial > Soil > Contaminated >... | reverse complement strand
CGGGTCGGCGCAAGCTCGGCCGTCACATTCGGTCTGGCAGGACGTCGCCGGTCGCGCCGGGCGGCTGGCGGGAGCGTATGGGAATCGAACCCATCGAGGCTCGGTCGAGCCCCAAACAGTTTTGAAGGTCGCTCCCCCGCCCCGCGCATCCGGGGCCATTCGGGACCACGCGCGGCAAGACAGGCACTTAGCTGAAGTTCCGAGGGGCGCGTTCCGCGAGGTTCGCGCCTCTTGTCGCGTGCGCGGGGGGACAACCGGGGGACAACACCACCAACGCGACAGCGGCGTGGCCGGGCACCCGCCGGCGTTCGTCGAGCTGCGCGAGCTCCCGCTGGGCACCCGGTTCCGGTTTCTGGCGTTCCCCGACCAGGTCGCGACGCTCGTCGAGAAGAGCTCGGGGCGCGCGATGATCCGGTACGACCGGAAGCGAGAGCCGGATACGCGCACCTTCGAGGCGCGCGATCGGAACGGCCAGAAGGTGACGCGCACGGTGACCGTGAACCATGAGAAGGACCTCGAGCCGTGCGCGCTGGGCGCCCAGGTCGTCGTCGTCGCATGACCACTGGACGGCGACCGCGCTACGTGACCCCGGCCCGGGAGACGTTCCTCGTCGCGGTCGAGGAGTTCACGCGCTGCGCCACGGTGGAGATCGGCCAGCTCGACCGCGATGCGGTGAAGTTGCGCGACCGCGGCTTCGTGCAGGCGGCCGCCGACCTGGCCGGGTGGCGCCAGCGGCTCGAGCGGCTCGTCGAGCTCGCCGACGACGTGAGGCGGGAGCCCGGTGTCGCCCGCTGACGAGCTCGCCGAGGCGCTGACCGTCGAACAGATCGGGCCGGGCCGCTTCATGGTGCGCGGAGGGAGCGAGCCCCACGTCGTCGATCTAACGGCCGCCACCGCCTGGTGTGACTGCCCCGACCGCCGGTACCGGCACCGCCTCTGCAAGCACCTTCACGCCGTCGATCGCTGGCTCGATGCGGCCCAGGGGTAGGTCAGGGAGCGGCTGCGCCCTGGCTCCGGACACCCGGGGATTCCCCGGCTCAACGGCGTACACTCAACCGGGGATTCCTCGGTAGTACACCCGGGGATTCCTCGGGTCAACGGTACACTCAACCGGGGACAAAAGTACGCTCACCCGAGGATTCCCCGGCCGTCCGAGCACAAAGCTGCCTACTCGTCACCCCCTGAGTTACTCAGTATGAGTATCTCAATAGAGTGTACTACTCAGGACCCCAAATACCCCAACCCCACAAGCAGTCACACACCGATCGCACGCGATCGAGAACGTCAACGGCAGGAGACAGGAAGAACGTGCTTTACTCGCGCCCGTGTCTCCGTGGCGACTTCGTGTTGTGCGGCTGGTGGGTGTGGCCCTAGATTCGTTCGGTGATGAGTGATACGCGAGACAAGAACGAGCTGCAGCCGTCCGCCGCGGCTTCGTCGGAGCCTCTACCGGCTCCGATGATGCCCGGCCGTAACGGGGGTCTGCTCCGGCGCGGGAACCCCGGCAACAAGGGCAACCGCTCGGCGATCGCGCGCGAGATCCTCGAGGCCAGCACGCCGGAAGCCGCGCGGATCCTCAAGCGGATGTCGCTGCAGGGGAAGGTCGGCCGGGGGAACGACGCGCGCACGCTCAACGATCCGGATCGCCTCAAGGCGGTGACCGCGCACCTCGACCGCGGCGGCGCGCCGGCCGTGAGCGCGATCGCGGCAGCCGCGGGCTCGGCGTTCACCGTCCTGGTCAGGGCCGCGGCCGGGGAGGAGAACGAGATGGCGCCGCCTGAATCGGCCGGCGAGCTCCCCGCCCCGAAGCCGAACGAGACGCCCGCGCTGCTCCCCCGCGTGGCCAGCGGCGACAACCCCTAGAGGTTTCTACAGTCTCCCGGCCCCCGAGAGTGTAGTCGGCGCGGCCCTTCTCTCAGCACTGTCCCCCGGCTGTCCCCCTCAACTCCCTCGCCGATCGCACCGCGGGCACCGCACCGCGTTCAACCTCACGCCGTTCCGAAACTCCTCCCCGCAGTCGCGACAGACCCGGGGCCAGCGACGCAGGCGGGCGCTCCGTGCCCGGTCGAACGCCGTGTAGGTCATCCTGTTCACCAGGCGGCCGCCGTACGGTTCGCGCGGCGCATCCGCCTCGAGCTCGCCCCGGTGAAGCGCCGTCAGCCACGCGTCGAGTGCCATGATCCCTCCCGTGTGAAGGTCGCTCGGCCGGCCTCCTCGGTCGGCCGAGCCGGAAAGCGAAAGGGCCCGGGATCGCTCCCGGGCCCTCGATGCCTCCGCGTCGTGCGGGCATGACCCCAACGTACGCGAGGGCGCGCGGTCGCGCCACTCGGACAGCCGAGCAGGTCGGCCGAGGTCGTCGCACCGCGAGCCGCCTGGACCAGTCTGGCGCCCGAGCCCCTGGCCTCCAGCGATCGAGCACGCGAGCACGCCGGCGATCGGCCGATCCGCCGAAACCGCCGGCCCGCGCGATCGCGGAAAAGCGATCCGCAACCGTGGGGCCCCCCGGAGACAATAGGGTGTCCTCGCGACGTTTTTTCATTCAGGAAGGGTCGAGTTTCGTCGGGTCTCGGGCCCGTCGCCGCGTATTTTTTTTGATCGCAGGCGGGGAGTTTCGTCGGGTCGGGTGCGCCCCCAACGGTTAAGGCGGGCGCGTCAGCGGGCCGTCAACGACCTGGCGTCGGGGTGCTGCGCAGGCCGCCCTCGGGGGGCGACACCCCTGGCGGCGGTGCGTGGCGGCCCCCACGTTGGAGGCGATGCCTCCCTCACCGCCGCCGTTCTATCTCGACTGGACCTTTTGGACAGCCGTCGTGGCGGTGCTCGCAGTGGTGCTCTCACAGCTGCCGCCGCTTCGCATCCTGTTCCGGCGTGCCGCCCTGGCGCTGCAGCCGTACGATCGGCTGAACGTCACGCACTACGTCGGCAACCCGAACGTGAACCTCCACGTGCAGCTGACCAACACCGGCGGCAGGGACGTTCGAATGGTCTCGCTCACGCTCAAGATCACGCGGGATGACGGCGCGACCATCACGCTCCCTGCGCAGACGTTCACCTGGCCGGATGACACTAATGCCGCGATGATCTTCACGCCCCTCGCGCTAGAGCCAGGCGACGAATGGGCCGGCTTCGTGAGCTTCTTCGTGCCCTTTTCGGCAACTGACGAGCGCGAGTGGAAGCGCATAGCCAAGGACCTGCGGGCCGACATCGACACGAAGCTGCGCGCCCACCGGCTGGTGGCGGGGGAGAACCCGAAGGAGCCGGTCGAGGCCGACCCCGCGCGGGTCGCGCCGCTGACCGCCTTCTTCCGGGCCAAACGCTTCTGGCAGCCGGGCGAATACGCGGTGCAGCTCACGGCGACGTGTGACCCCACCAGGGCGACCATCACGCGCCGGTTTCGCTTCACCATCTTTGAGTCCGACGTGCAGGACCTCGACGAGCGCGAGGCCCGCTACAAGTACGGCGCTGGCGTCTACTTCACCGATGCTGAGCAGGTTGAGGTGAACCCGCGCATTCGCGAGCTAGACTAGGGTCGTCCCCCGCGGGGTCTGTACCAGGTTCTAAGGATTCTCGAAGCGCGTCCAGCCGATGAGCTCGACGCGGGCTTCGCCTCCCCCGAAGCGTGATTCGGGGGAATATGGAGCGATTTCAGCCGCCCGCTGCCGCCTTAGGAACCTGTTGGTACGGGCCGTCGTCCAGCGCCTCAATCTTCTGGAGCAAAGCCTCTGGTGGCTTCAGGAGCGCGTGCGGATTCCGCAAAACTTGCCAACGCTCCCACAAGTCGGACTGTGGAGCCACGATCCCGCCCTCAAATAGCACGACTGCGCCAATGCGGAGATTCCGTGTTGGTTGAAAACACCGGAGCAAAAGTTTTTTCCATCCGCGCATACCGCTAAGCACCTGTGTCACATCCATCATCAGCAGGTTGGTCTCGTCTCGCTGAAAGTGACGCAGCTCGTCGCTCAAGATTCTTTGCGCCCGCTGGTCGTCGATTGGCAGGCGCACGGCTGAGACGGTGATGCCGCCGGGGTCATGGACGGCTCTCGAGACGCCGATATGTGGCCCGCCTATCACATGGGGAATGGACGGCGACACGACAGCAGATTGTGGCGACGCCTTTTTCAAGAGGCGACCGACCCCCGCGATGTCTTGAATCGCGTTCGTGACGGGCGCCGCGGCGACCGCGCTCGCGATGTCCGTTAGCGATTCCACGGCATGAGCCGAGGAGAGTAGCAGCTCAACGTTTTTGCCGGGACATGACGCCGTGAGCATGTCGGCCAGCCGGGAGATTCGTTGCTCTGCTTCGACGATTGCGTCGCTTCGGTCCGGACTTATGACCTCGGCAAAGATCGTCTGCCCGGCGAACGGGAACCTCAAGTCGGGTCGTTTGCCGGCGAGCGCCGGCTCTAGCTCGGGGACGATGCCCAACTGGTGGAGAGAGGCTGCAAAGTGCAATTCGGCCGAGGCGGATCCTTCGCCCTGTCGTAACCGCTTGAGGACGGTCGGGAACCCAACAAACGATTCGCATTGCAGAAGCGTGTTGCCGAGACGAGCTGCTGCGCTCATGTCAAGCAGTCCGCGCGTGCCCAAGTGCTCCAGCCGGTCCAAGTACTCCGGGTACAGACTCTCCAATGCCTCCAAGGCACGTGACATCTGATTCTCGGTCAATGAGGGCTGGACTCCGAGGCACCAGTGCTCGACGAATAAGTCCCAGGTGACGGCCAATGACGCGCGAAGAGTCACGGGCGCGCGCAGAACGCGATGTACGCGACGACCGCCATCCCCCCACCGTAGACCAGCCAGAAGCCGATGTCGGCTACCCACGTCGCGATCGAGCGACCGCGCGCGCGCAGCGTGGCCCGGCGCTCGAGCCGCTCAACGTCCTCGGCGGCCAGCAGGCTCAGGTACGTCCGGCGCTCGGCCTTCTCGGAGTTCGTGCGCGGGCGCCCAGACCGCGGCGCCAACGTCACCGTTCCCTGAGTGCCTGCGATGCCGTCTCGCTCTCCCACGTGGGGCCTTTCGCCGACGAACGACGTAAGATACGGCGTTTGCACCCCGGCGCTCTCTCTTCTATCTTGAGAGCGAGAGCTACGCCCGTACGCGCCACGCGGTAGCGACGCGGCCCTAGCTCGAGCATCAAAGCACAGTTGCTCCCAGGGCGTACCCGCGGCCCGGTCTCCAACGAGGCCCCCCGCGCCGACGCGATCTGAGGCGACGTGCCAGGTTCACCGTCACGGAGCGTGACCGTGTCCTTGGAGCGTCGCCTTTCGTATTTCCCCCAGGCGACGCAGGAGGATGGTAGCATGGCCCGAGAGTCGGCCATCGAGTCGATCCCACTGGTGCGTGCAGCCGTCCGCGCAGGCGTCGGCTACAACGTCGTCTTGGGCGCCGTGCTGCGACGCGAGCTCGAGGGGAGCCAGGACCCGAGTTCGAGACGGTGGTTCGTGCGCGTACGGAGCCTCGAGGCGTGGCTCGTCAAGCGGGCGCGTCGCGGCCTCGTGCCGCAGCCGGCCGCAGCGAGCTCGGCATGACGCTGATCGTCGCGGTCGCGGACGAGCACTTCGCCCTCCTCGCCACCGATACGCGGCTGGCGTTCTACGGGCCCGGACTCGAGCTGCGCCGGCGCTCCGACGACGGCCGGAAGCTCTATCCGCTCGTCGCGCCGGGCGGGCCGGGCTTCTGCGCGGGCGGGCCCTTCAAGGAGTGGGCCGATTATCTGTACAGCCTCGCGTGCCTTACGAGCGGATCGCTCGACGCGATCGTGCACACCATCCGCGCCGCGGCCCCTGGGATGTTGGCGAGGTGCGAAGGCGAGGCCCCTCTGGAGGTAGGCCGTACCATACAAGTCCACGCCACGCTCCTCATCGGCACCGATCCCGATGGACGTTTCTACGGGGCGCGGTTTGACGCGGTGGGCGAGCGGTTCACTCGTGCCGCGCCTGGCGTAGCGCTCGCGAGCGGTCCCGGTGCGGATGAACTGCCGGACTCGCTACGGGCTGAAACCTTCGGCTCGTATCAGAAGCGACTCAACGAGCTACGCGGCACCCCGGAGATCGACGAGGTGTTGCGGGTCACTGGCGTCCTCTTCCACGGTGTCGCGCAGGCGACGCAGAGGGTCGGCCCGCTGATTGAGATGGGCGTCTTGGTCCGGGACGAGGCGGGCCGACCGGTCGCGCGCTGGCTGCCGGTCACGGCGTCTGCGGAGCTTGCTGAGGCGCCGCATCCAGAGGCGCGGCTCAAGGACTCGGCCGACGTGCCCACGCCCGCGCAGCCGTCCACCGACCTGGTGCAGTCGGGGGCCACATGACAGCACCGCGCTTTCCCTACACGCCTCCGCTTGAGAGGTTGCGTCGGCTTCGGGCCGATCGTGAGGCGGAGCGTCGTGAGCAGCGGGAGCAGCGCGCCCAGGAAGCCGCAGCGACCGAGGCCAGGAGCGCAGCGTTCTTCGGCGCGGCTGACGCGATCGACGAGGGCTTCCGCACCGCTACCGCGCCCGAACGTCCATACGAGACAACGGTTCCTGCCAACCGCGAGGGCGAGTTTCAGGACTGGATCGGCCGGCACGGCATCACCGACCTCGATCACCCGGACAGCTTCTACGACTATCGCGGCGCGTTCCTGGCTGGCGAGGAGCCTGATGCGCGCCGCCACTGGACCGATCGCTTCAAGCAGCCTGGTCACCCGACGTTTTCCGCCGAGTCACAGTACGCTCCCAAGTCGCGTCCTCTCGGCCCGCGCCCGCGGGAGGGGATGCGGCCGTCGCGCCGGCCACCGCCGACCGCCGACGACCTCCTAGACCCCTACGCAAACGAATCGCCGCTCGCGCGCAGCATCGCGCACATCCGCTACCAGGGTCCGCTCTCGCCCTTCATGTCCGGTCCCGGCAAGACGGCCGCGAAGGTGATGAGAACAGCCTACGGCCTCGCAGGGAAAGTGCCTGTCGTCGGCCGGCCATTCCGCGCACTCGAGGAGGATCTGGAGCGGCGCCTCCAGCGCGACGAGGCGCAGGAGCGCGTGGTCCGCGAGCGCCACATGTCGCCCGCCGCGCGTCTGGCGGCCGACCTCGGCGCGTTCGCCTTCGAGGCGCCATGACCCTCCCATCCCAGGAAGAGAGGCCGAACATGGAAGAGAACACGACCAACCCCGGCCACTTTGGACACGGCGCGATCGGCGCGGCGGCCGTCGCGGAGGAAGCTGCGCGCGTCGCGCGCTTGGAGAAGCTGCTCGGCCCGGCGGGCGTCCAGGCCGTCGGCTTCGAGCACGCCCAGCGCATCTACGATGCGATCACGGGTCGCAGGGGCCAGGTGCCCGAGTTCACGCCGGGCGCTGGAGCTGTGCGATGATCGAGCCCGGCACACCCGAGTACGGTCTCGCGCAGGCGAAAACTGGAAACGCATCCATCGGCCAGTTCGGAAAAGGCGTTATCGGCGCCGAGCGCGCCGAGGAGGAGCAGCGCATCCTCGCCGAGATTGAGAAGGTTGGCGTTTTCGGTCCCGGCGTGACCGGGCGCGTCGCCGAGGTGGTCGAGCCGACCGCCGTCGAAAAGGTCGTTGAACGTTTGCAACATCAGAACCAGCATGACCCGAGGTCCCGCGCAGTCAACCTGCCAGGGCCCGGTGTCGGCGGGGTGCCAGCGCCGCCGGTGGAGCAAGCGCCGCAGCCGGGCGTGCCCGACGAGTCCAGTCCGACGAGCCACCCCGACGAGGCGCCAGCGGCACCGCCCAAGCTGCACGTTCTCCGCGAGGAGGACGACGAGGGCGACGGTCCGACGCAGCGGACCCCCGTGGCGAACAGGGGGCGGCGGAAGTGAACGACGAGCGCGAGCTGGTAGCGCCACCCGCAGAGCAGCCCCGCGAGGCTGAGCCGGAATCCACGCTGACGGCAACGGCCGCCGTGGAGCCCGCACCGCCGACCGCCGCAGCGCCTGCCGCGGCGGCCGAGATCATCGTCGAGTTGCCACCGCGGCGCGAGGGCGAGTCGCCGATCGCGCTCGCTGTGCCGGACGAGGAGGCGGCGACGGCTGTGCGCCGACTCGTGCGCGGCTTCATGCGTCGGGAGGACCTGCACCGCCGGCTCGCCGGACTGGAGGGCCGTGCGCAGACGCTCGAAGTCATCGAGCGGCACCTGGATCTCGACCCGGTGGGGTTCATCCTCGACCGCGTGAAGTCCGAGTTTCACGCCCCGCTCGCCAAGCAGCTCCTCGCGGACCCCGCCGTGTTCCGTGACGTCTGGCCGGACGTCGAGGCGTGGCTGGATGAGACCGTCCGCGCACAGCGCCGGGCCGAGCTGGCCGACGAGCGCGAGGACACGCGCCGGGAAGCCGACGCCGAGCTGGCGCGGATCACTCAGGAGCAACGCGAACGCACGGTCGCGGCGGCCGACACCGAGTCACCCGAGACCAGTCGCGAACCACCGCCACCGCCGAGGGTCATCCGCGCTCGGCGAGTCGCCTAACACGAGGTTCTGACAATGATCGAAGATGATGCAGTGACGACGCCCCCAGCCGCGCCGCCAGCCGAGCCCGAGCAGTTGGGCATCAAGGACACGATCGCCGCCTTGCGGTCGGACATGGAAGGCGACGGCGAGGTGGTCCCGCGCGCCTTCGCCCCGACCCAGAAGTACGCCCAGCAGCTCGCGGCGGCCGGCAAGACCCCCGAGCAGATCGCCGAGCAGATGCGCGCCGAGGGGTACGCGCAGTCGGTCGTCGAGGCGGCGCTCGGCGCGGCGCCCAGCGCCGAGGGCGGCAGCGCCACGGCGACCGAGGAGCACCCGCTCCGCGTCACGTTGCCCCCGCGACGGCCTGACGAAGAGCCGATCGAGGTCGAGCTCCCCGATGCGGAGACGGCGGCGCGCGTTCGGCACGCACTGAACCTGCGGCGCGGCGAGGAAGGGATCGACAGCGCCGAGCTGAACCTGCACTATCTGAACCACCTCCTCCAGCGCGATCCGGCGCTGTTCGCCGTGAAGTATTTGACGCCCGAGGCCCGCGAGCGTCTGTACGAGTTGGTCGATGACCCGGAGGCGATCGCGCGCGCCGAGCAGGCGGTGGACGTCGAGGCCAGCGCGGTCGTGGAGTCGAAGCGGTCGGCGCGGGACGTGGTGCGCGCGGTCGAGGCGATGATCCCACCGAACCTTGACGACGCCACCGCGCAGTTGCTCCGCGACGACTGCCTGCGCGATGTCATCGCGCACATCAAGGGAACGGGCGCGAAAGATATCGACGTCGCCGAGCTGCCGAAGCTCCTCGCGCTCCGATTCGGGGTGTACAACGTGGACGCGTCCCAGGCGGCGCAGCGCCTCGCGAGCGGGATGCGGCGCTCGTTCCGGCAGGCCGCACGCGAGTCGAATGCCGAGGACGCGGGGGCGGCCGGGAAGAGGCTCGCTGCTGCCGGCGCAACGCGACGGGCGCTCGCCGCCCTGCCCGGCGCCGGCGCGGGCGCACGGGCCTCGAAGCTCGAACCCCCACCTAAACAGACCTTGAAAGAGCGCCTAAAATGGGCGCGTGAGAAGCTTCTTGGGAGCTGACACGTTCCAGTACGTGAAGGAGCCGCCTGACGAGTTGCCGCGGGCAAGCGACTCGACGCTCGCTCGCGTGCTCGCCGAGTCGCTCCCACCGCGCCGCGGCCGCTGCTGGGGTGGGCCAGGCGATGGCGCGGTGTTGCGGCCGGTCGCGGCGGGCGGGCTCGCGCCCGTCGTGGTCGTGGTCCAGGGCCGAGGCGGTGAGACAGAGTTTCACGGGGGCCCCGTGGACCTACAGGCAGTCATCCTCTTGGGCGTCTACAAGCTCGACCGCGATTTCGTGTACCGCTGGGCGCAAGCGTCCTCTGGTTGATCCGGGCATGGCACCCTACCGTGATCCCGATGACCGCCGCGAGCAGGCGGAGCCGAGCCGGGTGCGGCTCATGGCGAAGTTCTTGCGCGAGCGGGCGGAGCGCGAGACCCTATGGCGGCAGGCGCGGGCGAGCGCCGAGGCGGCCGTGGCGCACAAGCTTGCGCGCCGCGAGCAGCGGGAGCGGCCTTTCCTGCCCCTCGCGCAGGACCGTGGGCTCGAGCAGCAGCTCGAGGAGTCCCTCGTGCGGCGCGGTCGCCACCGCTAACGCGACCGACGCCGCTCGTCTCACTGCCGCGACGGCCGCCCGGCGACCGCGACGGCGAACGACACGAGCACCTCACAGGTCAGGATACACAGCTCGAACATTCGCGGGTCGAGAACGCCGCGCGCTTGAAGCGTCCCGGGTACGAAATCGAGCGGGATCAAGGGCACGTCCGGCAATCTGGCCCGTTCCCGTCAACGGGGCGTCAACGTATCCTAACGTGGGGGGCTGTTCAGGCCCCGACTCGCTTGCTATCGTAGCGCCACCTCTCCAACCCGGAGCCCCCGCGCGGATGCCGGACAACATCCTCTACTACGGCGACAACCTCGACGTGCTCCGGCGGCACATCAAAGACGAGTCCGTGGACCTCGTGTACCTGGACCCGCCCTTCAATAGCAATCAGAGCTACAACGTGCTGTTCGCCGCCAAGGACGGCAGCGACGCCGCCGCGCAGATCAAAGTCTTTGGGGACACGTGGCACTGGGACCAATCGGCGGCGCGGGAGTTTCAGGAGACCGTCGAGCAGGGCGGGAAAGTCTCCGAGGTGCTGCAAGCGTTCCGGTTGTTCCTCGGGACTAACGACATGCTCGCGTACCTGACGATGATGGCGCCGCGGCTCGTCGAGCTGCACCGCGTCCTGAAGGGCACCGGCTCGCTGTACCTGCATTGCGACCCGACGGCGAGTCACTACCTCAAGCTGCTACTCGACGCGGTTTTTGGACCGGAGCAATTCCTCGCCGAGATCACATGGCGACGCTCGTCAACGCACAGCGACGCGAAGCGCTGGAGCCCAATCGCGGATACGATCCTGCACTACGCGAAGGGGAATCGTCCGACCTGGAATCCGGTTTACCAGCCTCACAGTCCCGAGTACGTCGAGGACAAGTATCGATTCCAGGACCCGGACGGCCGCCGCTACATGCTGGATAACATGACCAGCCCGAAAGCCCGACCCAACATGATGTATGAGTGGAAGGGTCACGCGTCGCCGACGCTCGGGTGGCGGTACTCCAAAGAAACGATGGCGAAGCTCGACCGTGAGGGCTTAGTCTGGTATCCCGACTCGAAAGAGAAGCGCCCACGGCTCAAGCGATACCTGGACGAGATGCCGGGCGTATTACCCGGCAACGTGTGGACGGACATCGACCCGATCAACTCACGCGCCGCGGAACGGCTCGGCTACCCAACGCAGAAGCCCGAAGCGCTGCTCGAACGGATCATCCTCGCCAGCAGCAACGAGGGCGACGTGGTGCTCGACCCCTTCTGCGGTTGCGGGACGACCGTCGCCGCGGCTGAGAAGCTCAAACGTCGCTGGATTGGCATAGACATTACGCACCTGGCCATTTCGCTGATCAAGTCGCGGCTGCAAACGGCGTTCGGTGGCGCCGCGACGTACGACGTCGTTGGCGAGCCGACGACGCTGGACGGCGCCAAGGCGCTGGCCGAGACTGACCCCTATCAATTCCAGTGGTGGGCGCTCGGGCTCGTCGGCGCGCGCGGCACCGAGGAAAAGAAGGGCGCCGACAAGGGCATAGACGGGCGCCTGTACTTCCACGACGCGCCCGAAGGCGGCAAGACGAAACAGGCCATCCTCTCGGTGAAGGCGGGACACACGTCCGTCGCGCACCTGCGCGACCTCCGCGGCGTCGTGGACCGCGAGAAGGCCGCGCTCGGCGTCCTCCTCACGATGCAGGAGCCGACGCGCGACATGCGGACGGAAGCGGCGTCCGCGGGCTTCTATGAGTCGCCGTGGGGCAAGCATCCGCGGTTGCAGATGCTCACCGTCGAGGAGCTGCTGAGCGGCAAGGGGATTGACTACCCCCGCACCGCGGGCGTCAACGTGACGCTGAAGGCGGCGCCCCGCGTTCAGGAGACCGACGCCGACCCGCTGCATCTGTTCGACGAGGACGCCCCGCCGAAGGCACGGACACGGAAAAAGAAAAAGCGGCGCTAGTCGCTCGGGCGAGGTGACGCCCCCCCCCAAAATCTTCCCCAACATCGGATTTGTGTTGGAGACGTAAGCTCCCACCCGACAACGCGTAGCGACGAAAACACCATACTAAGTGATTCGGCGTTTGCCTTGCGCGCCTAATAGAATCGCCTACCGTATTAGCCATGTTCGACTCGTTGCGGTCCATCAGCTCGGCGCTACGCCGTGCCCGCGAGTTGCTGGGGTGGAGGCAAGCTCACGCGGCCGACTTCTTGGGCGTGACCCAAGGGCGGATTTCCCAGCTCGAGCAGCGCGCGCGACCGAGCGACAAGCAGCACGAGCGCCTCAGGAACAAGGTCGCGGATCGGCTCCTGGCAGAGGCCGGGAAGATCATCCTTGAGCAGCGTCACCACATGCGACTGCTCGCCCGTGAGCTTCAAGTACCGCTCATCTCCGATCGCGAGTTCTTGAGGGATTTCCGTCGGCAGCACACCAACCGTGCGTGCGGATACAGCGGCCTACTCCTCACGCTCGGTACTGGCGAGGACGTGTGGATGCCGCCGCCGCAGTGGGTCATGCTGTTCGGGTTCGCCCCGGCCATGTTCCGCGGATTGCCCCGGCGCCGCGAGAATGGAGCGATCTGCTGCTCGGCGTCCGACGTCGGCTGCGCGCTCGAGGCGCGCGTTAGAGGGCAGAATTACAAGGAGTGGATGTCGCCCGCCTCGACTTCGGCTCTACGTGCCGGGCTCCGGGAGCTCGGCCAAGATCGTCTGTGGAACGAGCTGGCGTACCGCGTACCCAGGTGGGCGCAGTTCGCGTCGCCCTACACCGCGCGCGAGCTGCAAACGCTCGGGGACGCGGCGCAGGTGGCAGAGATCACCGCGCCGCAGCACAAGGGCGAGGGCGAGAGGTGAACGCTCGTCGGTGCTGGGCTACGCGACGAGACGGCCAGCCGTGCCGCGCGTTACCAACGGTCGGTGGCGCGCTCTGTCGGGGACACGCGCGCGTCGGCGTCCCCGCCTGGGGCGGCGTCTTGGACGGCCGGTGCATCATCCCGGCCGATCCCTCGCAGCGTGTCCTCGCCGTCGTCGGCGATCCGCGAGACATTCCGGCGCTGCGACTCGAACCGGTCCGGGGAACCGTTCCACGCGGCGCGCTTGGCATCTACACGCTGGACGACTGCGGGCCCTCCGGCCTGCGGTACCGCTGGCGGCCTGCGGCCGCTACGGTGCGAGTCTAGGCGGCGATGCGTGCGCAGCGCCATCTCGTCCCGCCTCGGCGCCCGGCGACTGCCATCCGGCCCGGTGAGCGCGCGTGGGCCTACCCTATCGTCCGCGCGAGCCGCCGCATCTCGGAAGGCGCAAAGATGCTCTTCGGGCTCATGGTAGAGCTCGATCGACCAGACCGTGACAACGTCGGAGGCTGCCGCATGTCGGAGTCCGAGCTCGCGAAGCAGCTCGGCATGAATCCGGATCACGTCAGCGCGCTCCGCTTGCACCTCCTGCGGCTGGGCCTGCTGGAAAAGGTGGAAGTCCCGGGCTCACGCGTCGCGTGGTGGTTCATCCAGTTGCCAGCCGCGATCGAGCGCGAGCCCCCCGCGGAGATTCGATCTCTGGCACCGCAGCGCCGAACCGAGGTGCGGCGAGCCTGGCTCTCGTACCAGGCGGAGATGCTCGATCGCCAAATCGACGCGCGCGAGCGGCTCATCGACTCGCCGATCGTGAAGGGACGCGAGCGGAAGGCTGAAGGTCGGCAGACCGAAGCCGCCGCGCACACGCGCCACCAGGGCGACGGCCCGCAGCGGGTTGGCGCACTACTGAGACAGGTTCCCGAGGTTGCTGCCGCACTCGCCCGAGCGAAGGCTTCCGAAGAGGGGCCTCCCCTACCGCACGCACCGCCCGAGGGTGACGAGGTCCCAGGCGGGGACGACGAGTCCTAGCGGTGGCCCGTATACGGCCGTCTACACCCCCCAGACCGACCGCGCGGCGGCGGGCGACGACCGACCCCAGAACGGGCGGGTCGAGCGTCATATCAAGTCGTGTGACGATTGAGGATTTCGAGCTGATTCAGACGGCGGCGGACCTCGAGGGCGTTGACCGCAGCGTGATCGTCGCCCAGGGGAGCTTGCGATACGCGGTACAGGTGATCCGTCGCCACGCCACGCTGCTGCGCGACGTGAGCGCGCTCCGACTCCGGCGCGCCGCGGATCGCGCACGACGACGGCGAGGGCCGAAGTCGTGACGCTCGCCGAGTACCTGGCGCAGCTTGAGCGGCGCGCAGCGGAGGCCGACGCAATCGGCTCCACGGCCCCGCTCGCCGGCGTGTATCGGGCTGTGCTCGAGGATCTGCGCCCGCTCGTGGACGGGAACGGCACTACCCCGCCCGAGCGCTCCCCTGACCGCTCGCTCACGGCAGGGCAAGTCGCCGAGATGCTCGGGACGTCGGTGCGGTGGGTGTACGACCACGCCGACCAGCTCGGCGGGAAGCGGCTGAGTCGGCGGTGCCTCCGGTTCAGTGAGCGTGCGGTGCGGCGGTACCTGGAGCGCCGGCGGTGAGGTGTTACCGCTACTGCTCGCGCAGCCAACAGGCCAGGAGAAGAGCGACGGGCTCGGGGATGCGGCGGGTTCCCGCTATCCAGCGCCGCACGGTAGAGGGGGCCACCTTCAGGCGGCGGGCGGCCTCCATCTGGCTGAGCTGCAAACGCCGTAGCGCGCTACGGAGTTGGCGGGGGGTCATTGGAAGGGAATATAGCCCGCCTAGCGCCAGTTGCCTACTAGTGCCGTTGGCGCTACCTTCTCGGCATGGCCTTGCGGCGGTGTGCGTGGTGTGGGAAGTCTCTCGGGATCGGTCCCGGCCCGGCGGAATCGGAGACGCACGGAATCTGTGACGCGTGCGAAGCCCGGTTTGATGCCGAGGCCGCGCTCGCTCACGCGCTCGTCGGGCTGCGGGCCATCACGCACGAGCTGGAACGCGCCCGGGCCGGCATCTGGCCGCCGCGGAGTCCGCTGGCTGAACCCTGAACCCCGGAGGTGTCCCGTGACGACCACCATCACCAGCCCGCCCGACGTCGCCGAGCGGCGCGAGTTTGGAACGCTCCGGCTCCGTGGGCGCAAATGGTGGGTGCGCTACAAGATCAACGGCGTGACGCACGACGAACCGAGTGGGGAAACAGATCGGCGGAAGGCTGAGAAGTACCTGGACAAGCTCCAGGCGAAATACGGAATCGGCCAGCTCGTGACGCCGGACGTCAAGCGGACGACGTTCGAGGATCTGTCGCGGATCATCCGCGACAACTACCGCACGAACGGACTAAAGAGCGAGCGCACGCTTGAGACGCTGCTTAACCGGCTCGGCGAGACGTTCGCCGGCGCGCGCGCGGCGACGATCACGACCGACCGCCTGACGTCCTACGTACGCCAGCGGCTCGACGCCGGGGCGGCCGGCTCCACAGTCCGCAACGAGACCAACGCGCTCAAGCGCGCGCTGCGCCTCGCCCGGCGGATGGGCAAGGTCGCCCAGGTGCCAGACTTCCCCACCGTCCATGTCGCGGATCCGCGGACGGGCTTCTTTGAGCGCGAGGCGTTCGCCGCGGTGCTCGCCGAGCTGCCCGAGTCGCTGCGCGCGCCGATCGAGTTCGCCTACCTCACTGGCTGGCGCGTGCCGTCCGAAGTCCTGACGCTCACCTGGGCGCAGATAGACTTCGACGCGGGGATCGTGCGGCTCGAGGGCGGCATGACCAAAAACAAAAGCGGGCGGACGTTCCCGTTCGCGGTGCTGCCCGCCCTGGCCGAGCTGCTCGAGCGCCAGCGCGCACGCGTGACAAACCTCGAGCGCCAGCTCGGCAGGGTCATTCCCTCCGTGTTCGTGCGGGAGACGGGCGAGCCGATTCGCGACTTCTACACCGCTTGGCACTCGGCCTGCAAGCGCGCGTCGGTGAAGCGCCGCGGCGCGCTGGAGGTCGTCGAGCGGCCGGAGCTGATCGGCCGGGTGCCGCACGACTTTCGCCGGACCGCGGTCCGCAACCTGGTGCGCGCCGGCGTCCCCGAGCGTGTCGCCATGCAGCTCACCGGCCACAAGACGCGCAGCATCTTCGACCGCTATCACATCGTGAACGAGGCGGATCTGACCGAGGGCGTCGAGAAGCTCGCGCACTTCTTCGCGGGCGATGGGAAGGGCGGCTCGCGGGGGACAATAGGGGGACAATCCGCGGCGAGTGGCCGGTGATCGTCCCCCGGGTGCTCGTGCAACTCGTTGTGGCGGGAGCGTATGGGAATCGAACCCATCGAGGCTCGGTCGAGCCCCAAACAGTTTTGAAGACTGCTCAGGCCACCAGGCCCGATCCGCCCCCGAGCTAGGTCTTGACC
>Ga0214472_10003595_pt1 | contig 16382 bp, 14 predicted proteins | sample RVTome_6_FD_207662 | JGI IMG/M metagenome (GOLD analysis project Ga0214472, IMG submission 207662) | Soil microbial communities from uranium-contaminated site in the Upper Colorado River Basin, Wyoming, United States - RVT140D175 | ecosystem: Environmental > Terrestrial > Soil > Contaminated >... | reverse complement strand
GACGTGATCGCCAAGGTGGGCTTCCTCCCGCGCCACCCGGACGCCGTGCAGGACAACATCAACGTGACGGCCCGCAACGCCGCCGCCGGCATGGGAGCCGACACCATCGTGCCGGCCTCGAACATCGTGGACGGCAAGCAGACCTTCGACGTCTATCGCTGCTTGCGGCGCTAGCCGCGCCGCGGGGTCCGGCGGGGTGCTTGCCTGCGCCGCTGATACTGTATATAAATACAGTATCGGAACAGTCCCCATGGCCGCCCCGACCGCAGCGCTCGAAGCCGTTCTCCATCGCCACCCCGTCTGGCGCGGCGGGAGCTTGCCGCAATCCCCGGCGCGGGCCGTGCCGAGCGGCCACGCCGCGCTTGACCGCGAACTGCCGGGCGGCTGGCCGGCCGGTGCGCTGACCGAGATCCTGTGCGCCAGCCACGGCATTGGCGAGCTGCAGCTCGTGCTGCCCGCGCTCGCCACGCTGTCGCGTGCGGGGGGGCGCATCGCCTGGCTGGCGCCTCCGCATCTGCCTTATGCCCCGGGGCTCGCCGCCGCCGGCCTGCGCCTGGAATTCCTGACCGTGGTCAGGGCGCCGGGCCGGCGCGATGCGCTGTGGGCGGCGGAGCAGGTGCTGCGCACCGGCGCCTGCCGGGCGCTGCTCATGTGGCTGCCGCGTACGGGCTACGGCGAGTTGCGGCGGCTCGCTCTGGCGGCGGAGGCGGGCGCGGCCATTGCCCTGCTGTTCCGGCCGCTGCAGGCCGCACAGGAATCCTCGCCTGCTGCCTTGCGGCTGGCGCTCGTGCCGGACGGCGGGCAGCTCGCCGTGCGCATCCTCAAGCGCAGGGGTGCGCAGCTTGCCGCGCCCCTGCGCATACCGATCCCGAGGCCCGTCCATGCTGTGGGTGGCGCTTTGCTTTCCCCGGCTGCCTCTCGAAGCCAGACTGCGCGGCCGTGCCCCGCTTGAGGCTGCGGACGAGCCCTGGGCGGTCGCAGAGAACCGCTCGGTGCTGGTCTGCAACGGTGCCGCCGAGGCTTTAGGCGTGCACCCGGGAAGCACGCTCACGGCGGCTTGGGCGCTCGCACCGCAATTGCGCATCCTGCCGCGCGACGCCGCCGCCGAAGGCGGGGCGCTCGAGGCGATCGCCTCCTGGGCATGCCAGTTCACGGCGAAAGTCTCGCTCGAGCCCCCGCAGGGCGTGCTGCTCGAGGTCGCAGGCAGCCTGCGGCTATTCGGTGGCGCCGCGCGGCTCATGGCGCGCTTGCGCAGCGGTCTCGCGGATCTCGGCTTCGAGGCGCTGCTCGCCGCCGGTCCGACCGCACGCGCCGCGCTCTGGCTGGCGCGGGGCGGGGGAGAAACGCTACAGGCGCTGCCGATCGGCGCGCTCGACCCGGAGCCGGAAACCCTCGCGCTGCTGCGCAGAATCGGCGTCGGGACGCTGGGCGAGCTGATGCGGCTGCCGCGCGCAGGGGTCGCGGCGCGCTTCGGTCAAGGGCTCCTCCGGGATCTCGACCGGGCCCTGGGGCGGGCGCCGGAGCCGCGCGCCTTTTTCGAGCCCCCCGAGCGCTTCAACATGCAGCTCGAGCTGCCGACCCCGGTGATGGAGGCCGAGCGCGTGCTGTTTGCCGCGCGCCGGCTGCTGCTGCAACTGGAAGGCTTTCTGGCCGCCCGCCAAGCCGGCGTACGGGGTTTCACGCTGCGCCTGTCGCATCGGGACGAGCGGCTGACGGCGATCGACATCGGTTCCGCCACTCCGCACCGCGATACCGAACACTGGCAGCGGCTGCTGCGCGAGCGTCTGGGGGCGACCGTCTTGAAAAGCCCGGCAGAGGCGATCCGGCTCGAAGCCGCCGGACTGACGCCGCTCACCGGCGTCTCGCCCGGCCTGTTCGGCGATGCGCGCAGCGAGGCCGAGGCCTGGGAGCGGCTCACCGAGCGCCTGCAGGCGCGGCTGGGCGGCGCCGTGGTGCATGGGCTGGCGATGCACGCCGAGCACCGGCCCGAGCGCGCGTGGCGGGCGGCCGCCGGCGGCACGGCGGCCGCGGACGAAGTGCCGCCCGGGCCGCGCCCGCTGTGGCTGCTCGAGCCGCCGCGCCGCCTCGGCGAGGGGGAATTCGTGCTGCTCGCCGGGCCCGAGCGCATCGAGTCGGGCTGGTGGGACGGCGATGACGTGGCGCGCGACTACTTCATCGCCGCGCGGGGCCCGTCCCTCGCCTGGATCTATCGCGCGCGCGAAGGGTGGTTCCTGCATGGACTGTTTGCCTGAGTACGCCGAGCTGCACTGCCTGTCGAACTTTTCCTTCCTGCGCGGCGCCTCGCATCCGGAGGAGCTGGTGGAACGCGCGGCGGCGCTCGGCTACTCGGCGCTGGCGCTCACCGATGAGTGCTCGCTCGCGGGCGTGGTGCGCGCGCATGTCGCGGCGAAGGCGCACAAGCTCAAGCTGATCGTCGGCGCCGAGTTGCGACTCGAGGACGGCATGCGGCTGGCGCTGCTGGCAACGGACCGCGGGTCTTACGGGGCGCTCTGCGCCCTGATCACGACTGGAAGGCGGCGCGGGAGGAAGGGAACCTATGTCCTGGCGCGGCCGGATGTCGAGGCCTGCGCCGGGAGCGGCCTGCTCGCGTTGCTGCTCGAGGGCGACGCGCACTGGCTCGCCGGGCATTTCCCCGGACGCGCCTGGATCGCGGTGGAGCGGCATTGCGGACCCGACGACCGCGCCAAGCTCGAATCCCTGCGCGCGCTGCAGCGCGCCAGCGGCCTGCCGCTGGTGGCGGCCGGCAACGTGCACATGCACCTGCGCTCGCGCCGGCCGCTGCAGGATGCGCTCACGGCCATCCGGCTCGGCACCCCGCTCGAGCGCTGCGGGCGCGCCCTGTTCCCCAATGCCGAGCGGCATCTGCGCGCGCGCGTGCGCCTGGCGCAGCTCTATGCGCCGGAGCTCCTCGCCGAGAGCGCGGCCATCGCCGGGCGTTGCGCATTTTCGCTCGACGAGCTGCGCTACGAGTATCCCGAGGAGCTGGTGCCTTCGGGGGAAACGCCGGCCGGCCGGCTGGCCGGGCTTACCGCGCAGGGCCTCGCCTGGCGCTTTCCCTCCGGCGTGCCGCAGAAGGTGCGCGCGCTCGTCGACTACGAGCTGCGGCTGATCGCCGAGCTCGGCTACGAAGCGTTCTTCCTCACCGTGCACGATATCGTGAGCTTCGCGCGCGAGCGCGGCATCCTGTGCCAGGGCCGCGGCTCGGCGGCGAACTCGGCGGTGTGCTACGCGCTCGGCATCACCGAAGTGGACCCGGGTCGGTTGCAGACGCTGTTCGAGCGCTTCGTGTCGAAGGAGAGAAACGAGCCTCCCGACATCGACGTGGACTTCGAGCATCAGCGGCGCGAGGAGGTGATCCAGTACATCTACGGCAAGTACGGCCGCAACCGCGCCGCGCTCGCCGCCACCGTGATCTGCTACCGGCCGAGGAGCGCCGTGCGCGACCTGGGCAAGGCGCTGGGTCTCGCCCCGGAGCAGGTGGAGCGCGCGGCCAAGTCGCTCGCATGGTGGGACGGACGCCGGGTGCTGCCCGAGCGGCTTACCGACGCGGGCCTCGACCCGGCGAGCCCGGCGCTCGCGCGGCTGGTCGCGCTCACGGGAGAGCTGGTGGGCTTCCCCCGCCACCTGTCGCAGCACGTTGGCGGCTTCGTCATCTCGCGCGGGCCGCTGGCCGAGCTGGTACCCATCGAGAACGCAGCCATGCCCGAGCGCACCGTGATCCAGTGGGACAAGGACGATCTCGAGGCGCTCGGGCTGCTGAAGGTTGACATCCTCGCGCTCGGCATGCTCTCGGCGATCCGCCGCGCGCTGGATTTCCTGGGAATGAGGATGCACGAGGTGCCCGCGGAGGATCCTGCCGTGTACGCCATGATCCAGAAGGCGGACACGGTCGGCGTGTTCCAGATCGAATCGCGCGCGCAGATGAGCATGCTGCCGCGCCTGCGGCCGGCGAGCTTCTACGACCTGGTGATCGAGGTCGCGATCGTGCGCCCGGGTCCGATCCAGGGCGGCATGGTGCATCCGTACCTGCGCCGGCGCCGAGGTCTGGAGCCGGTGGCTTATCCGAGCGCGGCGGTGCAGGGCGTGCTGGAGCGCACGCTGGGGGTGCCGATCTTCCAGGAGCAGGTCATGCAGCTGGCGGTGGTCGCGGCCGGCTTCACGCCGGGCGAAGCCGACCGGCTGCGCCGCTCGATGGCGGCGTGGAAGAAAAAAGGCGGGCTCGAGCCTTTCGAGCGGCGGCTGGTGCAGGGCATGCTCGAGCGCGGCTACCGGCGCGAGTTCGCGGAAAGGCTCTACCGCCAGATCCTCGGCTTCGGCGAGTACGGCTTCCCCGAATCGCACTCGGCCAGCTTCGCGCTGCTGGTGTACGTCTCGGCCTGGCTCAAGTGCCATCATCCGGCGGCATTCTGCGCCGCGCTGCTCAACAGCCAGCCGATGGGTTTCTACGCGCCGTCGCAACTCGTGCAGGACGCGCGGCGCCATGGCGTCGAAGTGCAGCCGCCCGACGTCAACGCGAGCCTCTGGGACTGCACGCCGGAGACCGGGGCGCTGCGCTTGGGGCTGCGCATGGTCGGCGGGCTGGCGCAGGCGGCGGGAGCCAGGATCGCCGCGGCGCGGGTGCGAGGAGCGTTCGCCTCCGTGGAGGATCTCGCGCGCCGCGCCGCGCTCAACCGGCGCGACCTCAGGTGCCTGGCGGCGGGCGGCGCGCTCGCCGCGCTCGCCGGGCACCGGCGCCAGGCGCACTGGGCCGCGGCGGGGATAGCGCAGGCGGCGGGCGTGCTGCGCGAGGCGCCCATCGACGAGCCGGCGCTCGCGCTGCCGCCGCCCGGCGAGGGCGAGGGCATCGTCGCCGACTACGCGAGCCTCGGCCTGAGCCTCGGCAGGCATCCGCTTGCCCTCCTGCGCCCGCGCCTGAGCAGCCTCGGGCTGCTGCCGGCGGCCGCGGTGCACGCCCGCGCGCACGGCAGCCGGGCGCGCGCCGCGGGACTGGTGACCTGCCGCCAGCGCCCGGACACGGCGAGCGGCGTGATTTTCGTGACTCTCGAGGACGAGACCGGCTGCGTCAACGTGGTGGTGTGGCGCGATCTCATCGAGCGCCAGCGCCGCGAGCTGCTCGGCGCGCGCCTGCTCGCGGTCGAAGGCCGAATCGAGCGCGACGGCGAGGTCGTGCACCTGATCGCCCGGCAGCTCACCGACCGCAGCGCTCTGCTGGGGCGGCTCCTGGCGCCGTCGCGCGATTTTCACTGAGCCGTCTAAGCCCCTGACCGGCTTTGACATTGCGCAGCAGCAGGCCGCGGCCCAGCCTTTATAATCGTCCGCGAAATGACAAAATCCAACCCCACCGTCACCGTCGCCAAGGATCTGGCGGACCTGATTCCCGTGTTCTTCAAGAACCGGCACAAGGAGCTCGAGTCGTTGCGCCGCGCGCTTGCCGGGGAAGATTTCGAGCAGCTGCGCCATCTCGGGCACCGCATGAAGGGCGTCGGCAACTCCTACGGCTTCGCCGCGGTCTCGGAAATCGGCAAGCGCGTCGAGGATGGCGCGCGCAACTCGGACCGCGGCGCCATCGACCTGTGCATCGGCGAGTACTCGGAGTATCTGTCCAAGGTACAGGTGGTCTATGAGTAGGCGGGCGGGGGGACCTGCGGCGCCTCCCGCGCCGACGGCTTATCGCGTGCTGGTGGTGGACGACGACGCCGACATGGTGGTGTTCCTCGCGCGGCTGCTGCAGAGCGAAGGCATGGTGGTCGAGACCGCCGCCGACGGCGCCTCAGCGCTGGCACGGGTGAGCGCGGCACCCCCCGACCTGGTGCTGCTCGACGTCATGATGCCCGGCGCAAGCGGTTTCGACGTCTGTCGCCAGTTGAAGGGCGACGAGGCGACGGCGCTGATTCCCGTCGTCCTGGTGACCTCGCTGGAGGACAGCGAGAGCCGGGTGCGCGGCATCGAAGCGGGCGCCGACGACTTTCTCTCCAAGCCGGTAAAGCGCGAGGAGCTGGTCGCGCGCGTGAAGACGCTGCGCCGGCTGCACGACACGCGAAAGGAGCTGGAAAGCCGGCGCCTGGCGGCCGAGGTGCAGCGCAAGGAAGCGATCCGCAAGGCGTTCTCCCGCTACATTTCGCCGCGGCTGGCGGATCGGATCGCCGATGCCGCCGATGAGCGGGGCGACCCGTTCCAGGGCCGCGCCCAGCGCACGCATCTGGTGGCCCTGTTCGCCGACTTGCGCGGCTTCACGCGCCTGACCGAGAAGAACGAGGTCGGCTCGGTGGTCGCGATGCTGAATGAGTATTTCGGCGTGCTGACCGACGCCGCCTACCAGCATGACGGTACGATCTTCAACATGGCGGGGGACAGCCTGCTTGTGGGCTTCAACGTTCCGTTCCCGCAGCCCGACGCCGCCGAGCGCGCCTGGCGCACCGCGCTCGAGATGGTGGGCCGCTTCGCGCCGATGGCGGCGGCATGGCGCAAGCAGTACGGTCTCGACCTGGGCGTGGGCGTCGGCATCTGTGCCGGCGAGGCCATCATCGGCAATGTCGGCTCCGAGCACTACGCAAACTACACCATCATCGGCAATCCGGTGAACAGCGCTGCGCGGCTCATGCAGATGGCCGCGGCGGGAGAGGTGCTGGTGTGCGGGCCGGTGTTCGAGCGCATCCGTCACCTGCTCTCCGGCCATCGCGTCGCCGGTCGCGGCGACGTTGCCCTGCGCGGGCGCACCGAGCCGATTGCCGTATTCGCGGTGCAGGCGGCGGCCGAGGCGTCGGCATGAGGGTGCTGGTCATCGACGACGATCCGGACCTGCGCAATCTGCTGGTGCACTACATCCGGCAGCAGTGGCCGGCCGGCGACGTCGAGGAGTATGACCCGCTCGAGCGCGACAAGCCGGGCGCCGACTTCGCGCTGGCCTCCTACGACGTCATCATCCTCGACTACATGCTGGGGCGCGGCGACGGGTTGCAATGGCTCACGGAGTTCAAGCAGCGGCCCGACTGCCCGCCGATCATCTTCCTGACCGGCGCGGGCAACGAGATCACCGCCGTTCGCGCCATGAAGGCCGGCGCGGACGAGTACCAGCGCAAGCAGGAGCTCACCAGGGAGCGCCTGATCACCGCCATCCGCGATGTGGCGCACGACAGGATCGAGAAGACCGTGCCGCCGGAGATCGCGGCGCGCATGGAAGGCCACATCCTCGGCGCGCGGGTCAAGATCCCGGGAATCAAGGTGCTGCGCCTGATCGGCGAAGGCGGCATGTCCCGCGTGTACCTGGCTTCGCGCGAGTCGGACGACGAGCCGCTGGTGGTGAAGATCCTGCGCAACGAAGTGACGCAGGACAAGCGCGCGCTCGCGCGCTTCATCGAGGAGTACAACCTGGTGGAGCGCATCCGCACGCGCCACGTGGCGCGCATCCACGGGCACGGCGTGTCCGAGGACAACGCCTACCTGGTGATGGAATTCTTCGACGGGGGCGATCTCAACAAGCGCCTGGCGAACAAGGCCCTGCCGCCCGAGGAGGCGTTGCGCATCTTCCGCGAGCTGATGTTCGCGCTGGGCGATATCCACGAGCAGGGCATCCTGCACCGGGACCTGAAGCCGCAGAACCTCATGTTCCGCTCCGACGGCAGCCTCGCCATCGTCGATTTCGGCATCGCCAAGCACATCGACTCCATCGACCGTACCAACAAGGGCGAAATCCTCGGCACCCCGCGCTACATGAGCCCGGAGCAGGTGCAGGGCAGGGCGCTCGATCTGCGCACCGACATCTACAGCGCGGGCGTCCTGTTGTACCAGATGATGCTGGGCTCGCACCTGTTCGAGGGGGAAACCGCGGTGGAGGTGGCGCTGCACCACCTCAATACGCCCCCGCCCGCGCTGCCCGAGCGCCTGCAGCGCTTCCAGCGCCTGTTCGACAAGCTGCTGGAAAAGGACCGCGATGCGCGCTTCCGCAATGCCGACGAGGTGATCGGATACCTTTCGCGCAAGTTTTATCAGGGCCAGTAGTTCGCCCGATTGCCGTGACGCGATGAAGAAGAGAATTCCCGTCCAGGAGCTGGAATTCGGCATGTACGTCTGGGAGCTCGACCGCCCCTGGGTCGGTACGCCCTTCATGTACCAGGGCTTCGTGCTGCGCACGCCGCAGGAGCTCGAGAATCTCAAGAAGCATTGCCAGGAAGTGTTCATCGACACGGAGAAGGCCGAAATGGCCGGGGCGGCGCCGGCGCGGGCGGCGGGGACCGCGATTGCCGGGCTCCCGGGTACGGGGAAAGTCGGGCACGTCGAAAGCGTTGCGGTGGAGAATGAATGGCCGAAAGCCCGCGCCGCGCTCGAGGGTGCGCATGAAACGGTTGGCGCCGTGTTCGAGGCCGTGCGCGCGAACAAGCTCCTCGATGCGCCGCAGACGCGCGCCGCCGTGGGCAACATGACACAGAGCATGCTGCGCAATCCGGATGCGTTGATGCTGTTTTCGGCCATGCGCAAGCGCGGCGGGTACCAGCTCGAGCGCGCAATGGACGTCTGCGTCTACATGATCGCGTTCGCCCGCTTTCTCGGCATGAGCGAGGAGGACATCGAGCGCGCGGGGCTCGTCGGCCTGCTGCAGGATATCGGCATGCTGGACTTGCCCCAGGAGATGCTGCAAAAGGTCACCCGGCTCGAGCCGGCGGAGTTCAAGGTCATCCGCGGCCACGTGGCTCGCGGCCGGGACGTTCTCGCCGGCACCAGCGGCCTGCCGGCCGAAGTGGCGCAGATTTCCGCGCTGCACCACGAGCGCTTCGACGGCTCTGGCTATCCCGGTGGACTGAAGGGCAACGCACTCGGCGTGATCGGCGCCATGGCCGGCATCGTCGATACCTTCGATGCGCTGACCGTCAAACGCCCGTATGCCGAAGCGATGTCCCCTTCGAACGCGCTCAATCTGCTTTTCCGGATGCGCGCCAGGACGTTTCATCCGCAGCTCGTCGAGCAATTCATCCGCTGCATCGGCTACTTCCCGGTCGGCAGCATCGTCGAGCTGAACAGCGGCGAAATCGGCGTGGTCGTGGCGCAGAACGCCGAGCAGCGGCTGCAGCCGAAGGTGATGGTGGTGCGCGACCCGCAGGGCCGACCCCTGCGCCCGCAGAAATTTCTCAACCTGGCGAAGCTGCCGAAGGCCTCGGCGGACGAGCCCTACCGCATTCGCCGCACGCTGGAATTCGGGCGCGCGGGGGTGACGGTCGCCGAGGTGGTCGCCGGGTAAGGGCGCTCAGGCGACAGCAGGCTCGCGCTACGGCAGTGCCCGCCAGATGGCGCGCAGCTGCTCGGGCAGATCCTTCGGCGAGAAAGGCTTGGACAGCACGCCCGCCGCGCCCATCCCGCGCAGCTCCTCCAGCTCGCGCTGCGATGCCTTGGCGGTAATGAATACGACCGGCATGTCTTGCAGTCCGGCCGTTTCGCGCATGCGCCGGAAAAGCGTCGGACCGTCGATCACCGGCATCATCCAGTCCAGCAGAACGAGGTCCGGCTGAAAGGCGAGGATGCCGTCGATGGCCACCGTCGGGTCGCCGATGATCGACACCTGCATCTTGCCGAGGCGCTCCAGCGACAGGCGCGCAACGCGCTGGATGTCGTCGTCGTCTTCTACGTAGCAGATCTTCTGCAGCGGACGATCGGGCATGCAGTCCTCGTCGTCAGGTGGAAATCGCGTCGACCAGCGCGGGCAGCTCGAAGTGGAACGTGGTGCCGCCGCCCGGGCGGTCGTCAAAGCCGATGCGGCCGTTCATGAGCTCGATCAGGCGCTTGCAGATCGCCAGGCCGAGGCCGGTGCCGCCCTTGTGGCGCGTGGTCGTCGAGTCGGCCTGTGCAAAGCGCGTGAATATGCGCGGGCGGAAGTCTTCCGGGATGCCGGGTCCGCGATCGCTGATCTCGACGCGCACCATGCCGTCGGCGCACCGCGTGCGCACCTCGACCGCGGATCCCTCGGGCGAGAACTTGGCGGCGTTCGACAGCAGATTGGTCATCACCTGCATGAGCCGTTTGCGGTCGACGTGCAGGCGCACGTCGGGCACGGCGCCGCTCACCTCGAGCCCGACGCGGAAGCGGTCCGCGAACGACTTGTTGAGGATGAGGGATTCCTGCACCAGATCGCCGAGCCGGATGCTCTCGGGCAGCAGCGCAAACTTGCCGGATTCGATCTTGTCGATGTCCAGCAGGTCGTTTATCAGGTCGAGCAGTCTTTGCGCGTTGCGCTCTGCGACCGTGGCCAGCTCGGATATCTCGCCGCCGGCGTCGCCGACGACGCCGCTGTTCACGAGCTGCAGGGAGCCGATGATCGAGGTGAGCGGGGTGCGCAACTCGTGCGAGAGTGTCGAGGTGAACTCCTTTTTTAGGCGCTCCGCCTCCAGCTGCTGGGTGATGTCCTGGCACTGGGCGATGATCGACACGAGGTCGCCGGTATCGTTGACCAGCGGGGTGATCGTGAACTCGACGTCGACTTCCAGGCCGTCGCGGCGCTGGCAGCGGGCTCGCACCCGATTCGCCGGCTCCCTGCGGGCGACGAATTGCGCCCACCAGGCGGGCGTCAGGGTGGCTTCGTCCGCGGGAAACAGCGTGCTCAGCGCGCTGCGTCCGATGAGCTCGAGCGTCGAGTAGCCGAGCATGTGCTCGGCGGCGGGATTCATCTCCAGGATGGTGGAATTCGCGTCCATCTCGATGACGGAGATCGGCGCGCGCTCGGCGAACAGGGTCAGCTTACGCCCCGATGCCTCGACTTCCTGGCGCGCCTCCAGAAGGTCCTCGATCTGCTGCTCGAGCTGCTGGTTGAGCCTCGTGTGGTCTTCGGTCAAGCGGTCGTAGGCGTGCCGCAGCCGGTAGCCCGACAGGAATACGCGGTTCAGGCGGTAGGCGATGCCGACGTTGATCAGGTAGAAGATCGGCACCAGCACGGCGATTTCCGTGAACAGCCGGTTGCCGAAGTTCGCCAGCACGTAGGTGAAAGGCAGCACGATGGCGCCGCCATACATGGCGAACATCGGCCAGGAAGCCGCAAAGGCGGGGATGCCGGCCGAGGTGACGCCCGCGAGCAGAAAGGCGAGGAACACCTGCTGCTCGTCGGTGTGCGACGGAAAGAACACGGCGCCCGCAAAACCCCACGTGACGCCGCTGGCGAGCGCGCTGATCGCCAGCCAGCGCATCCACTGTTCGGCCTCGGCGAGCTTGTTGGCGTTGGCGCGATAGCCGAAATACAGGACGGCGCGCGCCGCGGTCACCAGCAGGACGAGGCCCCACCAGAACAGCACCAGATCGCGGGTCCGGTCGTCCCAGAGCTCGTAGGTGGCGATGCCGCCGATCAGCAGGTGCGCCGTCATGCCAAGCGGCATCTGGCTGTACAGCTGCTCGACGCGGTCCGCGAGGACGCGCTGCGGGTCGGCGTGGCCCGAAGCATCCTCGGTGCGAGCGGGCGCCCTGCGCGTGGGCGCCGGTTCGACGGGGGCTGCGCTGCCGGATGTCATCGTGCGGCGGTGACTCGCCCCCGATTATATCGGCTGCGGCGATGCGCCGAGGGCGCCGTCGGGCCGGCTACAGCCCGCGGCCGTTGCGAATCACGCCGACGGCGATGCCCTCTATGGTGAGCGGGTCGCGGCGCAAGTCCACTTCGATGAGCGCGAAATCCGGATTCTCCGGCAGCAGCTGCACTGTGTGTCCGCGGCGCCGGTAGCGCTTCACGGTCACCTCGTCGGCGAGCCGCGCCACCACGACCTGGCCGCTGCGCGCTTCGTGCGCGCGGTGGACCGCGAGGAGATCGCCCTCCAGGATGCCGGCGTCGCGCATCGACATGCCGCGCACGCGCAGCAGGTAATCGGCGCGCGGCGTGAAGAGATTGGGATCGACCTGGTAGCGGCCCTGCAAATGCTCCTGCGCCAGAATCGGGCTGCCCGCGGACACCCGTCCCACGACCGGCAGCTCCATGAGGCGCCCCAGGCGCTGCGCCGAGCGGTCTTTCACGCGCAGCCCGCGCGAGGCGCCCTGCAAGATTTCGAGCGCCCCCTTCCTTTCCAGCGCGCGCAGGTGCTGCTCGGCGGCGTTGACCGAGCGAAACCCCATTTTCTGCGCGATTTCGGCGCGCGTCGGCGGGAATCCGGACGATTCGGTGAGCTCGCGGACGAGCTTCAGGATCTCGCCCTGGCGTGCGGTTAGCGGTTCGGCGGCGCCCATACGGTCCCCCAGATACTGTGTCTTCTTACAGCGATGGAAGTATATCCAGTATAGCGCCCGGCGCAAGTAGAATGGCGCATGGCCGCGATCCTGGTGCATGGCGGGGCGGGGCGCTGGGACGCTGCCGACCGCACGCTCGCCGTGGCCGGCGTGGCGCGCGCGGCGGCCGTCGCCTGGGGCGTGCTGGCGGCCGGCGGCAGCGCGCTCGACGCGGCCGTCGATGCCGTCGTCAGCCTGGAAGACGATCCCCTGTTCAACGCCGGCACGGGATCGGTGCTGAACGCGCGCGGCGAGGTGGAAATGGATGCCGGCGTGATGGCGGGCGACGCGCTTGCCGCCGGCGGTGTCGCCTGCATCCAGCGGGTACGCAATCCCGTGCTGGTCGCGAGGCAGGTGCTGCAAGCCACCGAGTGCGTGCTCCTCGCGGGTCCCGCGGCGACCGCATTTGCGCGCGAGCAGGGATTCGCCGAATACGATCCGGGACTGCCGATCGCCGCGCGCGCGGGGCAGCGCGGCGGCACGGTGGGCGCCGTGGCGCTGGATGACGCCGGGCGCCTCGCCGCGGCCACCTCGACGGGCGGGCGCGAAGGCAAGCGGCCCGGGCGCGTCGGCGATTCACCGGTTCCAGGCGCGGGCAACTACGCAGACGCCGTGGCGGCGGTGTCGGCGACGGGCTGGGGCGAATACATGTTGCGTTACGTCGCCGCGAAGGACGCCGCCGCGCGCATCGCGCACGGGGTGGAGCCGCAGCGGGCGCTGCGCGAGACGCTCGACGGCATGGCTCGCCGCTTCGGCGAGCCGATCGGCGCCATCGCGCTCGATGCGCGCGGGCGCTTGGGTGTCGTGCACGGCACCGAGGCGATGCCGCATGCCTGGCGGCGCAGCGGCGAATCCGGGGTCACGGCGCACTTCGCCGCCGGTAGAATTCCCGCATGATCATTCGCTCGCTGCTCGACACCGATCTGTACAAGTTCACGATGATGCAGGTGGTGCTGCACCATTTCCCGGGGGCGCAGGTCGAGTACCGATTCACGTGCCGCACCCCAGGCGTGAATCTGACGCCCTACCTGGAGGAAATCGGCGCCAAGATCGCCGACCTGTGCCGGCTGCGCTTTCACGACGAAGAGCTCGCCTACCTGCGGGGGCTGCGCTTCATGAAGTCGGACTTCGTCGATTTCCTGGGCCTGTTCCAGTTCAATCAGAAGTACATCCGCCTCGCGCCGGCCGGCGCGGCGGGCGAGATCGACGTCACCATTCGCGGGCCGTGGCTGCACACCATCCTCTACGAGATCCCCGTGCTCGCCATCGTCTCCGAGGTGTACTTCCGGCGCACGCAGCCCAAGGCCGACCTGGCCGAGGGCCGCAAGCGCCTGGCGCAGAAGATCGCGCTGGTGCGCAAGGTCGAGCCGGCGCTCGAATTCAGGATTTCGGATTTCGGCACGCGGCGGCGCTTTTCTCTCGCCTGGCACGAGGAGGTCATCCGCACGCTCAAGGACGAGGTGCCGCAATATTTCGCTGGGACCTCCAACGTGCTGATGGCCATGCGGCACCAGGTGACGCCGCTCGGCACCCTGGCGCACGAGTACATGCAGGCCTGCCAGGCGCTGGGGCCGAGGCTGCGCGATGCCCAGGTGTTCGCGCTGGACAAGTGGGCGCAGGAATACCGCGGCGACCTGGGCATTGCGCTGTCCGATACCTACGGCACGGACGCGTTCCTGCGGGACTTCGACATGTATTTCTGCAAGCTGTTCGACGGCGCGCGCCACGATTCCGGCGATCCTTTCGCCTGGGGCGAGAAGATGATCGCGCACTATCAGAAGAACCGCGTCGACCCGCGCAACAAGACGCTGATCTTCTCCGACCAGCTGTCGTTTCCGCTCGCCATCGAGATCGCGCGGCGCTTCCACGGCCGCGCGCGCACCGCGTTCGGCATCGGTACCAACCTCACCAACGACGTCGGCTTCGAGCCGATCAACATCGTCATCAAGATGACCGAATGCAACGGCCAGCCGGTGGCCAAGGTGTCCGATGCGCCGGGCAAGACGGTCAGCACGGATCCTGGCTACCTCGCGTACCTGCGCCAGGTGTACGGGCTCGAGCCGGCGCAACATTGACGAGCCAGGGCCGTACGGCGGTCGCCGTGCTGGCGACCGTGTTCAGGGAGTTCCGCTAGCGATGGCGCGCATGCGCTCGACGCGCTCGCGCAGCGTGCAGCCTCTGAGATCCGCCGCACCGCGCTCGGTGACGATGACGCCGGCTTCGCTGCGCGGCGTCGACACCGGGCCCTGGAGCTTTTCTACGATGCGTGCCGCGGGCAGCAGCATGAGCGAGACGCCGCCCGGGGACTGATTGGCGGCGCGGACGAAATCGAGCGCGCCGCCAACGGCACCGAGGTAGCTGCCCTTGGCCACTTCGGCGTTCACCTGCCCGGTGGTGTCCACCTCAATCGCCGAGTTGATCGCCACGAAGCGCTCGAGGCCCATCAAGACCCGGGCATCATGCGTGTACTCGGTCGAGCGAAGGCGGAGCCGCGGGTTCTCGCGCGCGATCTCGAAGAGCTTGCGGGTACCCATGAGCGTGCCGCCGTCGGTCTGCGTGACGACGCCTTTCTGCATGAGGCCCACGACGCCGTCGCCGACCGAGCCCGAGTGGATCGTCAGACGCTTGCGATCGCCGAGGAGCCTGAGCACTGCATCGGGCAGCATGCCGAGCCCGGTCTCGATCGTGGCGCGCTCCGGAATGAAAGGCAGCGCGTGCTTGGCGATGGCGAACTCCTGCGCTCCCGGCTCGCCGTAGGGCAGGGCAACCGGTTCGCGCGAAGTCTCGATCAGCGCGGCGAAATCCGCGCGCTTCGGCAGCCGCTCGCTGTAAGTCCAGGGCACCCGCTCGCTCACTTCCGCGATCACCGCGCGCGCGACCTCGAGGGCGGGGATCAGGTATTCCGCGGCAAGCCCGAGGCTGTACTCGCCCATCGCGTTCGGCGGGCTCACCTGCACGAGGACCACGTCGGCGCGGATCTTCCTCGAGCGGATCAGCGAGGCGAGCCGCGAGTACGGGTGAGGGTGAATGTCCAGCACGCCGGCGTCCGCCAGCGCGCGGTTATGGCCGGATCCGCAATAGGCGCTGAGGCGCAGGTGATCGGCATGCTCCGGCTTGACGGTGCCGGACCAGTTCACGCCCATGAAAAGCGTTGCACCCGAGTATTCCGCGCGCTGCTCGACCAGCGCCTCGACCAGCGTCTGCGGCTCGGCGCAGGCCTGGCCGAAGACCACGCCGTCGCCGGAGCGGATCCACTGCGCGAGCTCCATGCGGCCGATGCTAACATCGGCGCAGGAGGTGCCAATGCCGGACGACAAGTTCCTCGACCTGATTTTCCGCGACGCGCACACGCCGCAGGGTTTTCTCGATGCACCGGTGACGGACCCGCAGCTGCGCCAGGTCTACGACTTGATGAAGTGGGGCCCGACCACCATGAACACGCAGCCCATGCGCATCGTGTTCGTGCGCTCGAAGGCGGCGAAAGAGAAGCTCGCGCCGGCGCTCAGTCCGGGGAATCTCGACAAGACGATGAAGGCGCAGGTGACCGCGATCATCGCCTACGATTCGCGCTTCTACGAGAACCTGCCGAAGACGTTTCCCAACAACCCGAAAGCAAAAGGCGCTTTCGAGGGGGAAGAGAAGAAGGCGATGGTCGACCGGGTGGCGCTCAGGAACGGCTCGCTGCAGGGCGCTTACTTCATCATCGCCGCGCGCGCGCTCGGCCTGGATTGCGGTCCGATGTCCGGGTTCGACAACGCCAAGGTGGACGCGGCCTTCTTCCCGGACGGGCGCTGGAAGTCGAACTTCCTCATCAACCTCGGCCAGGCCGATCCGGCGAAGGTCTTTCCGCGCAATCCGCGGCTCGCGTTCGACGAGGCCTGCAGGGTCCTCTAAATTCGAGAGTAATATTGCATTTAGCTTCGTTGGCTCATGAGGCCGGGCGGCCGGCGTTACCATAGGGGAGTTCAAATGGCACCTACTGTACATAAGTTGTTGGTATCGCTAGCGGTAGCGGCGGCCTTGGGCGGTTTGGCGTCAAGCGCCGTCGCCGGCGGCTTCGCGATCGGGACGCAAAGCGGGAGCGGCACGGGTAATGCGTTCGCGGGCGGCGCGGCGGCGGCTGATGACGCCAGCGT
>Ga0214472_10003594_pt1 | contig 16387 bp, 17 predicted proteins | sample RVTome_6_FD_207662 | JGI IMG/M metagenome (GOLD analysis project Ga0214472, IMG submission 207662) | Soil microbial communities from uranium-contaminated site in the Upper Colorado River Basin, Wyoming, United States - RVT140D175 | ecosystem: Environmental > Terrestrial > Soil > Contaminated >... | reverse complement strand
GTGGGCCCTGTTGGATTTGAACCAACGACCTCTTCCGTGTCAGGGAAGCGCTCTCCCCCTGAGCTAAGGGCCCGGATCTGAAATTGTCCTAGGTGGAGGCGACGCCCGGAATTGAACCGGGGTAACAGGTTTTGCAGACCCGTGCCTAACCACTCGGCCACGTCGCCATGATGCGATCAAAAAGACCGGCCGCGGCCGGTCCCGGAGCGGAAGACGGGGCTCGAACCCGCGACCTCAACCTTGGCAAGGTTGCGCTCTACCAGCTGAGCTACTTCCGCAGGAGGAGCGATGATAGCGGCCGGCCGCGAAAGTCCGCCAACCGCGTCAGAGGCCCGACGAACCGAACCCGCCCCTCCCCCGTACGGTCTCGTCAAGGTCGGAAACCTCCACCAGTTCGACCGAAGGCACCGGACTGATGATCAGCTGGGCTATCCGATCGCCCCGTTCGAAGCGGACCGGATCCGACCCATGGTTGACGAGGATCACCTTGATCTCGCCCCGATACCCGCTGTCGACCAGACCCGGCGAGTTGACCACGCCCACCCCGTGACGGGCGGCATGTCCGGAGCGCGGCAACACCAGTCCGGCAAAGCCGACGGGGATGGCAACCGCCAGTCCGGTCGGCACGATGGCCCTCTCCCCGGGGTCGAGCCGCACGTCTTCGGCTGAGACCAGGTCGAAGCCGGCGTCTCCCGGATGCGCCTGGGTCGGCGCCGGTAGTTCCGTGTCGAGCCGAGTGAAGCTAACGTGCACCGAAGTCATATCAACGTGGGGCGGTCGGGCGGACTTACCACGGAGCTGACAGACTTGCCACACGGATACTGTACCGAGTGTCGGGCACAGGTCACCGTTCGCGACGGACGGTGTCTGCTCGACCATCGAGTCGATCCCGCCACCATCGAAGAGACCTCCGGCAGACGCTTGCGTCCAGCTGCCCGGCGGCGTCGCGGCACCCATGCGTATCGGCCCGTGCTCCACCCGGACCACCCGTCGACCTCCCTCGACTCGGCCCCGCGAGGCGGCCTCCTGGCAGTGCTCGAACGCGACACCGCGCCGCCACCGGCTCCGTCGGGTCGGCGCGAACCAGCATCGGATCCCCAGCCGGAACCCCGCCGCTTCGTCGCCCCGCTCACCGATTCCGACACCCTGTCCCTGACCGGGCTGCTCGTCGAAGAGCTGTGGAACCTCAGTCCCGATGAAGACATCCTGGGATGGGCACCGGGCGACATGGACGCCACCCTGGTCCGCTCAGGGATCCGCACCTGGAAGATGCTCGCCACCGGAGCCCTCGTCGTCGTGGCGCTGGCCGTCGGGTGGCGGGCGCTCACGTGGGAGGATGCCCGCCTCGCCGAGTCCATCGAAGCGGTGACTGGCGCGTCGTTGGAGCTCGTCTCCCGGGTGGAGACCCTCGATGCGAGTGTCACCGACATCGCCGACGGCTCGATCGACGATCCACTCGCCGCATCCATCACCTTGGCCCACCTCGACGACTCTGCCCGCCTGCTCTTCGCGGTGGCGGGTGACATGCCGGCTACCGAGGAGATGGCGCCCATCAGGGGAGAGGCCATCTCCCAGGCGGGCGGGGCGCTCGACCTGGGAACCACCCTCTCCGAGTCCGTGGCATACGCCGCCGCGGTGGAGCTGATCACCCGTCCCGTCGACCTCCCGGCCGAAACCGACATCGAAGGACTTCCGCTCGTCACGGAGACGGTGACGAGGTGGGTCGGAGACTTCACGTCGGGAGCAGCGGCACTGCCCGCCAACGAGCTCACCGACACCCACCGCGATGCGCTGGCGGACCTGGCGGCATCGCTTCCCGAGTGGCAGGCGTCCTATCTCGATGCACTACGAGCACGGGACCGGGAGCGGGCAGCCGTGCACGTCAGCGAGCTGCAGACCCAGATCACCTTCGTCCGGGAGAGTTGGACGAGCACGGCGGCAGGAATCGCCGAATGGGCCGGGCAGCGAATCGATTCACTGTCGGTGCCGCTGGTCGTCAATCGTTGAATACCACCGGGTCTTCGAGCGAGGCGAGGGCCTCCTCGAAGTCGCGGGCGCCTTGGAAGTCCTGATAGACGCTGGCGAACCGCAGATAAGCGACCTCGTCCAGTGCGCGGAGCTCATCCAGCACCAACTGCCCGATCCGGTCGGACTCGACCGGTGACGCCAACTCCTGCAGTTGCACGTCGATCCGATCGACGAGGGCGTCCACGCCCCCGGTGGGGGTGGGACGGTCGGCCAATGCCGAGGCGAGCCCGGCGCGCACCTTGGCCGAGTCGTAGGGCTGGAGGAGACCCGACCGCTTCCGCACCATACGCACATTGGCGAGACGCTCGTAGGTCGTGAACCGGGCACCGCACGTCTCACACTCGCGGCGTCTTCGAATCGAGGATCCGGCGTCCGCGGGACGGGAGTCGATCACGCGGGAGTCTGGATTCGAGCACTCGGGACACTGCATCGCCCCGAGAGGGTACCCCGATCGGCGGGGCGACTACCCCCCGGGGAGCAGGAGAACCTGACCGGGTTGGATGGTCGAGTGCGTCAGTTCGTTGATCTCACGTACCGTCGCCACCGTCTCGCGCACGTCGGCACCCTCGTCCGTGACCTCGGCGGCGATGCTCCACAAGGTGTCACCCGACCGGACCGTGTACGGGTCGAGCGTGAGGGGTTGATCGGCCCGCACCGAGGTCGCGACCAGGGAAACGGCTGCCACCAGCAGCATGGCGAGAATCAGGCGGGGTGACACGAGATGGTTGGTCCGTGTGCCGGCATCGACGCCGATGGCCTCGATCACCGGGGTGTCGGCGATGCGGCGAGCGGCGTGGGCGGTGGGAAACGTGGCGACTGTCATGCGATGGCTCCTGGTTCGCTGTCTCGGAACGTACGGATCGTGTGTGACAGAAACTCGTCGTGGGCGGCAGGCCAGGCGCTTCCTGCAGATCGGACTCCCGCCCTGGGCACCGAGGGCGCACCGGCGGGACGATCCAGCGATCGACGAGGTTCTTGTGATCCGAACATCTGTTCGGTACTCTATACGAACGGACGTTCGACGGTCAAGTCGAACAGATGTTTGGAACGCGAAGTCGCAGCGGGTACCGTTCATCGGACCGGAGAGAGGATTCACATGACCGACGGCACGACACCACTCAGCGAACGCCAACAGCAGGTACTGGACTACATCCGGTCGATGGTGGCCGATCGAGGCTACCCGCCGTCGGTCCGCGAGATCGGCGAGGCGCTCGGATTGTCCTCCCCGTCCACCGTCCACAGTCACCTGTCGAGCCTCGTGAGATTCGGATACATCAGAAAAGACGCCACCAAGCCGCGGGCCATCGAAGTCCTCTCCCCCACCGGCGCCGACAAGCCGGGGCAGGGAACTCGGGACGACGAACACCTGCGCGACGTTCCGCTCGTCGGTCGCATCGCAGCCGGGTCGCCGATCCTCGCCGCCGAGGACGTCGAGAACGTCATGTCGCTGCCGGTCGATCTCGTCGGACACGGTCCCGTCTTCATGCTCGAGGTCAAGGGCGACTCGATGATCGACGCCGGGATCCTCGACGGCGACTACGTGGTGGTACGGCGCCAGGACCACGCCCGGGACGGCGAGATCATCGCCGCCCTCGTCGACGGCGAGGAAGCCACCGTCAAGCGGCTTCGCCGTGCCGACGGGAAGGTGATGCTGATCTCGGAGAACCCCGCCTACGAACCGATGGTGTTCGATCGCGGCGTCGACGTCATCGGCAAGGTCGTGACGGTTCTCCGCAAGGTGCACTGACCGACGTGGTCTTCGGGCGCCCGGCGGCGGCCAACGAGTGAGGACGAGCGACGGCGATCAGGATCGGGAAGGGCCCGGCCAGACCCCCTCGTACACGTACTCCGCCGGGCCGACCAGCCACGCTCCGCCGTCCTCGAAGTCGACGCGGGCGGTACCGCCGGGCATCGTCACGAAGATGTGATCACCGCCACCGTTGCGACGCGCCACCGCCGCGCCGGCCACGATCCCGCTCCCGCATGCGAGCGTCTCACCGACACCCCGCTCCCAGACGCGCATCTCGACCCGATCGCCGTCGATGCTGATGAATTCGACGTTCGCCCCGGCACGGAAGGACGACTGGGCGGCAATGCCTATGTCGCGCACCGGAACCGAGGACACATCGTCGACCTCCAGCACCGCATGTGGATTCCCGACGTTGACGTTGCGGAAGAAGAAGCCGCCGTTCTCGGTCGTCCCGCCCACCTTGGGCATGCCCAGGTCGACCCTGATCTCGCGTCCCACCTCGACTCGCCTGTCGCCGGCGGGCGTCGCCACCGTGAAGGCGCCGGCATCGGCCAGTCCTCGATCAACTGCCATCCGGGCGATGCAGCGCAACCCGTTCCCGCACATCTCGGCTTCGGAGCCATCGGCATTCCAATAGCCCATGGTGACGAGGTCGCCGGTTGACCCGATCGTCAGAACACCGTCGGCGCCCACGCCGAAGTGGCGATCGCACAGCGCCCGCACCAGATCGTCCGTGATCTCCACCGAATCGTCGAGCACGACGAAGTCGTTGCCGAGACCGTGCATCTTCGTGAACTTCATGCCTGCTCCATGACAGCCGCAACCACGTCGTCGCGCAACGGGTCGAGCCAACGAACCCGAGGATCGCGACGGAACCAGGCGCGTTGGCGTCGCGCCAGCCCCATCGTCGCCCTGCGAACGTCGTCGATTGCCGCGTCGAGCGTGCTCTCCCGTGACACGACGGCCGCCAGCTCCCGGTAGCCCACCGCCTGGGCGGCCGTTCGACCAAGCCGGCCGGACAATCCCTCCACCTCCTCGTAGAACCCTCGATCGAGCATGTCGGTCAGGCGCCGATCGATCCGCTCCGCCAGCGCCGGGCCCGGATCGACACCGACGATTCGGCACCGGTAGCGAGGCTCGTAACGGGACACGGACCTTCGCTGCGGATCGTCGGCCAGTGCTGTCGGCGTGCGACTGGTCAGCCTGTAGACCTCCACCGCCCGTATCACCCGTCGAGCGTTGGCGAGGTCCACGCACTCGCCGGCGGCGGGATCGGCCGCCAGCAGCTCTTCGACGAGAGCCGACAGGGGAGCTTCCTCCAACTCCGCTCGAACGAGATCGTCGGTGGGGAGGAATTCGAGCGGGTCGATCACGGCGCGCATATGGAGCCCGGAGCCGCCGGCCAGGATCATCGGCTCGTCCGATGCGGCGATCGCGTCCCTCGCCCGCAGCTGGAAGTCACGTACAGAGAATTCCTCCGCCGGGTCCACCAAGTCGATCATCGAGTGCGGCACCCGTTCCCGTTCCGCCGCGGTCGGTTTCGCAGTCCCGATGTCCATCCCCCGATACACCTGCATCGAGTCGAGCGAGAGAATGCGACCGCCCATGCGTTCGGCGATCTCCAGCGCCAAGGCGCTCTTGCCGGACGCAGTGGGCCCGACGAGCACGAGCAACTCGGTCAGACGGGACTCCCGACGAGGTAGTGCTGGGTGGCGGACGAGATCTGGGCGTGGAGAAAGATGCCCGCCGGCATCGTTCCCGGAACATGCACGACCTTGCCGGTCCGGGTTCTGGTCGTGGCCATCGACGGGTCCTTCTTCGACGGCCCCTCGGTCAGCACCTCGATCACCTTCCCGACGTCCCGCCTATTCGACTCCAGGCCATTGACGGTCTGAGCCGCCAACAGTCGCTGGAAGCGGTCCTGTACGACATCCGGATCGACGAAGTCCGCCGACATCTCCGCCGCCCCGGTGCCGGGACGAGGCGAGAAGATGAACATGAAGGCGTGGTCGAACGCCGCTTCGGTGACCAGATCCAGAGTCGACTGGAAATCATCCTCCGTCTCGCCGGGGAAACCGACGATCACATCGGTCGAGACCGAGAGACCGGGGATCACCGCGCGTGCCATTGCCAGCCGGTCGAGGTACTTCTCCGTCGTGTAGCCGCGATGCATTGCCCGCAGGATGCGGTCGGACCCACTCTGCAGCGGGAAGTGGAGCTGCTCGCACACGGCTGCGGTCTCCGCCATCGCCTCGGCGACGTCGCGCCGGAAGTCGTTCGGATGAGGACTGGTGAACCGCACACGGCGGATGCCGTCCACCGCCCCCACCTGCCGCAGCAGTTCGGCGAAGATGGGCCGGCGGCGACCGTCGATGGCCAGGTCCCGCCCGTAGGTGTCGACATTCTGGCCGAGCAGGGTCACCTCGACCACGCCGTCGTCGGCGAATCGCCGCACCTCACGCAAGATGTCGCCGGGCCGGCGGCTGATCTCCGTGCCTCGTACCGACGGGACGATGCAGAACGTGCAGGTGTTGTTGCAGCCCACCTGGATCGTCACCCACGCCGAATGGGTCAGTTCCCGCTTCACGGGGAGCGACGACGGCATCGCCTGCAGCTCGTCGACCACCTCCGTGATCGGCCCCCACGCCTCGGCGTGGTCCAACAGGTCGAGCACCCGGTCGAGATTGTGCGTCCCGATCACCACGTCGACCCATGGCGCCCGCTCGCGAACGAAGTCCCGGTCCTTCTGCGCTGCGCAGCCACCGACGACCAGGCGCATGCCCGGGTTGGCGTCCTTCACCGCCTTGAGCTGGCCGAGGTTGCCGTAGAGGCGATTGTCGGCGTTCTCGCGAATGGTGCACGTGTTGATGTACACAACGTCCGCCGACGCGACGTCGTCGGTCGACTCCATCCCGTCAGACGACAGCAAACCGGCGATCCGCTCCGAGTCGTGCTCGTTCATCTGGCACCCGAAGGTGCGGATGTGGAAGGTCAGACCGATACGCGTCGGCGGACGACGCTCGCGGCGGCGCGGTTCGGGCAGGATCGTCGTCGTCATCTCGATTTTCGGTCAGCGGGCGTAGTCGGTGGCGCGGAACTCTCGGATCACGGTCACCTGGATCTGGCCAGGATACTGGAGGTCCTCCTCCAGCTTCTTGGCGATCCTCCGCGAGAGGTCCGTCGCAGCCAGGTCGTCGATCTCTCCGGGGTCGACGACGACCCGCACTTCGCGCCCCGCCTGCATGGCGAACACCCGCTCCACTCCCTCGAAGTCCAGAGCCAGGCTCTCGAGCCGCTCGAGGCGCCGCACGTACGACTCCAGTGCCTCACGCCGCGCCCCTGGGCGGGCAGCGGAGACGGCATCTGCCGCCTGGACGATGACCGCCAGGATCGTGCGCGGCTCAACCTCGTTGTGGTGCGCTTCGATGCCGTGGACGATGGCGGCGTCCTCACCGAAACGGCGGGCGATCTCGGCGCCGATCAGGGCGTGCGAACCTTCGACCTCGTGGGTGACGGCCTTGCCGATGTCATGGAGCAACGCCGAACGCTTCACCGGCGCCGGGTCGATGCCCAGCTCGCTCGCCAGCATCGACGCAACGTGCGACGACTCGACCAGATGGTTGAGGACGTTCTGACCGTACGACGTGCGGTACTTGAGCCGACCGAGCAGCGTGACCAGCTCGGGATGCATGCGGGACATGCCCACCTCGAGCAGGGCCCACTCCCCCGCGTCCCGGACGCTCTGTTCGACCTCGGCCTGGGCCTTCGAGTACGCCTCCTCGATCGAGGCGGGGTGGATGCGTCCGTCGGCGACGAGGCGCTCCAGTGTCAGCCGCGCAACCTCCCGCCGAACGGGATCGAACGAGGCCACCGACACCGCCTCGGGGGTGTCATCGACGATCAGGTTCACGCCGGTGACCGCCTCCAGCGCCCGGATGTTTCGACCTTCGCGGCCGATGATCCGGCCCTTCATGTCGTCCGAGGGCAGGGTCACGACGGAGACGGTCGTCTCGGTCACCACCTCGGAGGCGAGACGCTGTACGGCCGTGGCGAGGATTCGTCGTGCGCGCCGGTCTGCTTCCTCCCTGGCCTTCACCTCGAGGTCGCGCACCAGAAGCATGGCGTCACGGCGCGCTTCGTCCTCGACCTCTTGCAGGAGTTGTTCCTTCGCAGCCTTGGCGTCGATGCCGGCGAGGCGCTCGAGCTCCGCCCGTGCTCGCTCGCGCATTCCGTCGGTCTCCTGACGGATCTCACCTGTCTCTCGCTCACGCTCGAGCAGCAGCTGCTCACGTGATGCGAGGTTCGTCGCCCGCTGCTCCAACGTCTCTTCTCGCTGACTGAGTCGGCCCTCCATGTTGTCGAGTTCGAGGCGGCGGTGCTCCAGCTTTGCTTCTTCCCGCTCGCGGAAGGCCTCGGCCCTGGCACGGCCCTCTTCTTCCGCTCGTCCGAGGATCCGTTGAGCTTCCAGACGGGAGTGGGCGATCAGATCGTCGCCTTCGGGACCGGTCGATGCCTTCGCACGAAATACCGACCGCGCCACGAAGAACCCACCACCGCCGGCGATGAGGACGGCCGCCGCCACCGAGATCGCGATCAGCGCCGTGGTATCCATGCTTCCTTCTTCCCGACCATCGGCCCCCTCCGAGAGCGGCCCGCCAACGAGTGATGCCGGACCCATGGGCCCGGCACACACGGTGACAGCTGCTGCTGCTCCTCGATGGGCAACGTACGACGGAACGGAGAATGCGGTTGGTACTCGTCTGTACAGGTCAGCCGCTTGGCCTACTCGGACCTCTCGTACGTCGTATCGCTGCGCTGTTCATCGGTTCAGAGACTTCTGGTCGTCGTTTTTCGTGTGTGGTGGACAACATTCTAGTCGGCGCCCACCGCTGCGTTCAGGATCTTCACTCCGTGCCGGTCTCGACGTCGACCGTGTCGTCGCTCGATTCGACCGCTCCCGTGTCGTCTCCCGACTCCGACGGCCGTCCACCGCCGAGCCCCACGAGTTCATAGATCTTGGCCTGGAGTTGCATGGCGATCTCGGGGTTCTCCCGCAAGAACCGTTTGGAGTTCTCGCGCCCCTGCCCGAGCTGGTCCTTCTCATAGGTGAACCAGGCACCGCTCTTCTTGACCACTCCCTGATCCACGGCGACGTCGAGCAGGCTTCCCTCCCGGGAGATCCCCTCTCCGAACATGATGTCGAACTCGGCGAGACGGAACGGTGGGGCCATCTTGTTCTTGGCGACCTTGGCCCTCACCCGGTTGCCGACGTTCTCGCCCCCGTCCTTGATCGCCTCGATCCGGCGCACGTCGATGCGGACCGACGAGTAGAACTTGAGCGCCCGACCTCCGGGTGTGGTCTCGGGAGACCCGAACATGACACCGATCTTCTCGCGAAGCTGGTTGATGAAAACGGCCGTGGTCTTCGACCGGCTGAGGTTGGCCGTGATCTTGCGCAACGCCTGCGACATGAGACGAGCCTGGAGACCGACGTGGCTGTCGCCCATCTCGCCTTCGATCTCGGCGCGGGGCACCAGGGCTGCCACCGAGTCGATCACGACGACATCCAGGGCACCGGAGCGGATCAGCATGTCGGCGATCTCGAGGGCCTGCTCCCCGGTGTCGGGCTGGGAGATCAGCAACTCGTCCACGTCCACCCCGAGCCTCTTCGAGTATTCGGGATCGAGGGCGTGCTCGGCGTCGATGAAGGCGGCGATCCCGCCGTTGCGCTGGGCCTCGGCGACGATGTGCAGGGCGAGAGTCGTCTTGCCGCTCGATTCGGGTCCGTAGATCTCGACGACCCGCCCTCGGGGCACGCCTCCGATACCGAGTGCGAGGTCGAGCGAGAGTGCCCCGGTGGAGATCACGTCCACCTTGCGGGAGGCACCGTCTCCCATCTTCATGATCGCGCCCTTGCCGAACTGTCGCTCGATCTGGGACACGGCCATCTCGACCGCCTTGTTCCGCTCCGGGGTGTCCCGCTCCATGTCTCTTCCTCTCGTCGTCCCGCTCGTCTGCCTCGTCCCACACACGGTATGCCCGGGGTGCGACAGAAACGTCGATTGTCTCGCTCTCGATTGTGGGGTTCTCTGCGCGGCCGTTGTGTCCGAACCGGCTCGGGTCACGATAATCGAACGCCTGTTCGTCCGCGGCATTTCCGTTGGACGGCGACTCGTCGAGGGGATCACCTCATCGTCGCGACGAAGCTCTCGATGACCGGCCAGTATCGATCAGGAACGTCCTTCCAGGGGAAGTGCCCGGCGCCTTCGAGGATTTCGAGAGTGCCGACGCCGTGTCGCAACGCCTCCGAGATCTCACGTGAGGCGGCGACGGGCGTGACGGCATCCATGTCACCGACGCACACCAGTGCCGGGCAGTCGATCCCGGTCAACTGGTCGACAACATCGAAATCGCGATACAGGTCCATGCCGTGCGCGCCCACATCGGGGTTCCGGATCCTGCGCGCCAGTTCCTCGTCTCCCGGGATGTTCGGCCCGAAGGTCTCGAAGACACGCCTCCACTCGTCGTCGTCGATCTGGTCGCCACGGAAGCTGCGTTCGGCCAGTGCGGCCACCTCGGCACCCCCGAATGTGCGCATGCCCTCGACCAGGCGACCAAGGTCGAAGCGAGCGTTGGTCGACTGAAGGATGAGGCCGCCAGCATGGCCCGGGTGACGCACCCCGTAGAGCATCGCGACGAAGCCGCCCATCGAGTGGCCGAAGACGACGGGCCGGTCCAGGTCGAGCACGTCACAGAACGAGCGGAGGTCGTCGGCGCAGGCCTCGAAACTCCAGTCCCGCGCCTCGCCCCACGTCGAACGGCCGTGTCCGCGCAGGTCGAGGTAGATGACCTGGGCAACGCTCGTCAGGCGCGAGAAATCCGGCTTGAAGTACGAGTGGTCGTAGCTCCCGGGCCCACCGTGGATGAGGATGACGGCGGGACGATCTCGCATCTTCGGACCGTCAGGCACCACCGACTGGCCTTCGACATCGAACCACAGGCGGATCCCGTTCACCTCGAGTCGCACCCTCGCTCCGGTCTGCCTCCCGGTCGGAGACTTCGACGCCGGGGGCGATCCTACGTCACTCGAGTCCGCTTCCGCCCAGAGGGAATCGTTCGAGCATCTCGTATTGAGGCGGGCCGCCACCCCGACGAGACCGCAGCACGGCGACGCCGTCCACCGGGGAAGTGAGATCGAACGACGGCGTCTGGGCGATGAGCGCCCGGACGTCGGCTGGCGGGCGCATGCGCGACAGGGTGACGTGCGGACGGAACGGACGTTCCTCGGGGTCGAATCCCGCCGCCTCGCATGCATCCTCCACTGCGGCGTGGAGCTCCCCGAGCCGACCGGCGCCATCGGAGACGTCGAGCCACAACACCGAGGCCCGGCGGCCGTGCGGAAAGGCTCCCAGGGAGCCGAGGCGGATGACGAACGACGGGCGCAGGACGCTGTCGTCGAGCGCCGCCAGCAGGCGCTCGAGCGAGATCCGGTCCGTCTCTCCCAGAAACCGGAAGGTCAGATGCAGGTTCTCGGGAGGGACGACCGAGCCGGGGAGCGGGAGGGGCGCGGTCCTTTCGTCGATCGCCATCCGCACCTCGGGCGGGAAGCCCAGGGCCACGAAGATTCGACCTACCGCTTCCACCAGCTGCCCGCCACCGCCAGCCGAGCCAGATGAAGGGCCGCAGTCGTCGCGTAGGTGCGCACCCGTTCCCGGTCCCCCGGCAGACGGAGTGTGCGCACGCCCTCGCCCTCGGGCGTGACGACGCCGACGATCATCGTCCCCACCTCGCGCTCGAGGGGCTCCGGACCGGCGGATCCGGTGATTCCGATGCCGACATCGGCGCCGAGCCGATCCCGCACGCCCCGCGCCATCGCCACCGCCACCTCCTCGGAGACCACGCCCCCACCGACCTCGACTCCGAGGACGGCGTCCTTCACCTCGGGGGAATACGACACGATGGCCCCGCGGAAGACCGAGGAGACCCCAGGCACGGTGGTGAGCCGGCCGGCCACCAGTCCGCCGGTCGCCGACTCCGCCAGTGCCACCGTCCATCCCTTGTCCGCCAGCAGCCGAACGAGCACGGGTTCGATGGTCTCTTCGTCGGTACCGAACACGGACGAGCCGAGTCGTGAGACGACCTCACGCTCGATCGGCTCGATCATCGCCAGCGCGGTCGTCGCATCCTCCGCCTTCGCCGTGATCCGGATCTTGATCTCCCCGCCGGATGCGAGGAACGCGATCGACGGGTTCGTCGAGGCGAGGTACAGGTCGTCGAGCAGGTGAGCGACGGCGGACTCGGACATCCCCCACGTGCGGATGATGCGGCTGTGAAGGGTTCCGTCGTCCCCGGAGGCAGCGCGAAGTCGGGGCAGCACATGGTCGTTGAGGAGCTGCTCCATCTCCTCCGGAACACCGGGCAGGGCGAAGATCCATGTGCCTTCGTGAAGGAGGGCGATGCCCGGAGCCGTCCCCTTCGGGTTGGGCAACTGCTCGGCACCTTCGGGATGGTCCGCCTGTCTTCGGTTGTTCTCGGGCATCTCCCGCCCGAGCGCCTCGAAGCGGCGGCGGAGGGCGTCGGCATACTCCTCGTTGCGCACCATGGCCCGGCCGGTGAGCGAACAGATCGCCTCGCGGGTGATGTCGTCCTGGGTCGGGCCGATGCCGCCGGTGACGATCACTGCGTCCGCCCTCTCGGTGGCGGTCCCCAGCGCCGCCACCATCCTGTCATGGTTGTCACCCACGACCTGCTGGAAGTGGGCGTCGAACCCGTTCAGGGCGAGAGCGGAACCGATGGTGGCGGCGTTGCCGTTGACGATCTGGCCGAGGAGCAGTTCCGTCCCGACAGCCACGACCTCGACGATCACGCCACGACTCGAGCCTGGGTGTCGTTGCCGATCGAGGAGATGATCTCGGCCGTCACCCACTCCCCCGGCCTGCCCCTGTCCAACACGACGACGCCGTCGATCTCGGGTGCGTGTCGCTCGGAGCGGCCGACGGGGAACCCGTCCTCCACCTGATCGACCAGCACCCGCATGGTGGTCCCGACGGTGGCGGCGTTCGCCTCGGCGGTGATCTCGTCCTGGATGCCGTTCAGATACCTGAGCCGCTCCTCGACCTCTCCCCTCTCGACCCGGCCGGCGAGGATGGCCGCCGGGGTCCCGTCCTCGGCCGAGTACGGGAAGAAACCCGCCCAGTCGAGACGGACGTCCTCGAGGAACTCGGCCAGCACCTCGACATCTTCGTCGGTCTCGCCCGGAAAACCGACGATGAACGAGGAACGCAGGGTGGCGGCGCCGTCGGAGGTGCGGATGCGGTCGATCAGCTCCCGGTGCCGCCCACCGTCGCCCGGGCGGCGCATCCCACGCAGCAGACGGCCGGATGCGTGCTGCAGCGACAGGTCGAAGTAGGAGGCGATCAACGGGTTCGTCGCCATCTCGGAGATCAGCGAGTCCCTGATCTCCTTGGGGTAGAGGTACAGCAGCCGGATGCGATCGAGTCCGTCGACGTCGGACACGGCACGGAGGAGATCGACGATGCCCGGCGCCCCTTCGTCACCGCCTCTCCCCGTCACCCGGCCCAGGTCACGGCCGTACGCGGCGAGATCCTGGGCCACGAGGACGATCTCCCGAACCCCGACCGCGGTCAGATTGGCGATCTCGCTACGAATCTCATGGGGTCGACGCGACCGCTGCTTGCCGCGGATCAGCGGGATCGCACAGAACGTGCAGGGCTTGTCACATCCCTCGGCCACCTTGACATAGGCATACGGAACCGTGGGACGGGGACGGTTCACGGAGTCGAGGATGTCCATCACCGGCCTGCGCCTGACCGTGACCGGACTCCAGTCGCCACTGCCGCCCGGGCCGAACCCGGTGAGATCGTCGAGTGTCTCCACCAGCTGGCCGTAACGGTCGAGTCCGACGACGGCGTCGACCTCGGGCAGTGCCTTCTCGACTTCGACACCGAACCGTTGTGCCATGCAGCCGATGACCACGGTGCGGGCTCCTGCCTTCTTGCGGTCCTGTGCTTCGAGGATCGTCTCCACCGACTCCTGACGCGCCTCGGAGATGAAGGCGCAGGTGTTGACCATGACGACGTCCGCCGACTCGGGGTCGGTGGCGCGGGCGTAGCCGGCATCGCCGAGCATCATCTCGACCTTCTCGGAGTCGACCTGGTTCTTGGCACAGCCGAGCGTGGTCAACCAGACGGTGGGAGCAGCGGACATCAGCCGACGAGTCTACGACCGGTCCGATACCCTGGGTTCAGGACCACCGATTCGGTGGTTTTCTCGCACCAGTTCAGACGACTGGCAGGTCCACGGCATGAGAGCGACGCTGATCGAAGCGCAGGTGCGTGGAGTAGCCGGCGGCTCGGGCCGCGCCGACGACCTCGGCCAGTCCGTCGGCAGCCTCATGCGGGAAGTGTCCGTCGGAGGCGAGGGTGATGGCGACGCCGCCGTCGTGAAAACGCCGGAGGAACTCCGACGACGGGTACACCTCGGCCGCCGGCCGGCGGAGACCCTGCGACGACACCTCGACGGCGGTGCGTGAGCCGGCTGCGGCAGCCACGACTTCGTCGTACCGGTCAACCGGCTCGATCGGCAGACGCTTGCCGTACTTCTTCGGCAGATCGATGTGGGCGAGTACGTCGACCGAGCCCGATCCCGCCAAGGAGACGGCTAGGTCGAAGTATCGCTGCCAGGTCCACTCGAGACCCTTCAGGTCCCATCCGAAGAGAGCCGACGACGAGTCGATCGCCCAACCGCCGATCCAGTGGACCGCACCGATCAGAAAGTCCCACGGGTACGGGGCGAGCAGATCCGTCACGCTCTCGATCGTCTCTGCGAAGAAGTCGACCTCGAGGCCGAGCTTCACCGGCAGCCCCCGCTCCTTGGCGCCGGTCACGGCCTCGACATATGACTCGAGAGACAGGTTGCGGTCCTCGGCGACGAAGGCCTTCGAATGCCGGGCCAACTCCTGGTGGACCTCGTTCTCCCAGAACCGGCCGAGCACCGATTCGGATTCGACGCATCGGTACAGGTGCTCAGTGAACCCGATCTCGCCGGCGCCGCGGGCGAGAGCCGTCTCGACATAGGCGTCGATGTGACCCGGGGGGTACTCCCCCGGTGGCGGGCCGGTGTCGTTCGGCTCGTGCGGATGAAGATGCAGGTGGTAGTCGGACAAGGCTCAGCGGAACTGCTCGACGAGGGCCTGGAGCGGGCCGGGACCGACGGCATCGGCGACCTGGTCCCATGTCGCCGCCGTGATCTCGCCGTCGCTCTCGAGTTCCGACGCGGCGAGGTACACGGCGTCGGCCATTGCGGCGAAGAGCCCCACCTGGTCACGTTCGAGAGCGGTGGCGATGGCCATCCGGGCGGCGGCAGGGTCCTTCCGGCCGAGAGCCTCCAGCGCCCTTTCGGCCGCGGTCAGCGCCTGCCGTTGCTTCTGGCCGTCCATCCCCCCGAGCGTACCGGTCTGGCGAGCGCTGAGTTCCCTCTCAGACCTCGCGGAAGAAGTAGGGACGGAGCACGTCGAGGCCGGCCTCCATCGTCGACTCGTCGAGGTACCAGAGCATCCCCGCCACCGTCGAGAGCAGCGGATTCCCGTCTTGGGGCGTGAAACAGAAACCGACGATCTCGTTGCCACCCCGCACCGCCAGCGTGTCGAGCGCCACCACCGTCTGGCTCAGGATCCGTCCGTAATACCCGTGGTCACGCCCGAAGCTGAACACGGCGTTGGCCGACCGCTTGTGGGTGACCGCCACCCGGGGGTTGGCGTGCAGCCGGTCCTTCACCTCGTCGAGTGTGATGTCGTGATCCAGCGTCAAGCTGAAGTGGATCGAGTGCATGTACTGGGTGTTGAGCTTCAGCGCCGACGAGAACAGGTTGAGGTCGTAGCCGAGCGTCCCGAACAGGCCGTGGGCGTCGCGGGCGTGATGGGTTCCGAATCGATCGTCCTTGTGCCTCTCCACGGTGGGTGACGGGACGAAGCCCTCATCCTGGGAGATGTCGTTCGAGCGGCGGATGCACAGGAAACGGCCATCGTCCAGATGGCTCGCCCCATCCGGGTCCATCGCCAGCGTCTTCACGAGCACGGCGATGTTGTGCGTGTTGCACGACACGATGTGGAGGTAGCGGTCGTCGGCGTGACTGAGGGCGGCGTCGTTGATGCCGCGCGCATACATCTTGCCGAAGCCGTACTCCGATCCCTGCGCCATGAAGCCGACCGGTCCGGGTGCCCCCTCGTAGAACTCGGTCTTCATCTGGTTGCCGACCGGCGTGCAGTCGATCACGACCGAAGCGCGCTCGATGGCCTGCCGTGCCTCGTACTTGGGTGCGTGCCCCAGCTGCTCGAACTCGGCACGGCGGTCGGCATCGGTCGCCAAGATGGCGCCTCGTCGCTCCAGGTCGGACACCTTTCCTCGCTCGGTCAGGAGCGGGGTCCGTTTGTGGAACGTGACCTCATCGATTCCGAAGTCGTCCCGGTGATCTGCGAGCATTCCGATGAGCGGCTCGCCGATGGTCCCGGTCCCGACCACGTGGACGATCTTCGACATGGGCGCCTCCGTGTGTCAGAACTGCTCGGCTTCCGTCGAGCCTACAAGCGCC
>Ga0214472_10003593_pt1 | contig 16388 bp, 13 predicted proteins | sample RVTome_6_FD_207662 | JGI IMG/M metagenome (GOLD analysis project Ga0214472, IMG submission 207662) | Soil microbial communities from uranium-contaminated site in the Upper Colorado River Basin, Wyoming, United States - RVT140D175 | ecosystem: Environmental > Terrestrial > Soil > Contaminated >... | reverse complement strand
GTTCTCGATAATGGGAACTGGACCTATGTCCTAGATCCTCGCCTCTGCGCGTGGATTCCCCCGAAGCAAGAAGGTCAGCACAAACCCTGCGATGAACCCGCCGATGTGTGCCATGTAGGCCACCCCACCCGTCTCCGCCGACGTTGTTGTGGCAAGGGAGCCGAATCCGCTGAAGAGCTGGAGAACGATCCAGAACCCAATGACCACCAGGGCAGGCATGGGAATCACCCGTCTGCCCATTAACACGTTGACCTTTCGCTGCGGGAACATCAAGATATAGGCGCCCAGCACGCCGGCAATCGCTCCGGAGGCTCCCAGGTTGGGCACGTTTGACCCGGTGCTGAAAGCCAACTGCGCGGCGGTTGCCGCCAGTCCACAGACGAGATAGAAAGTGGTGAACTTGATGTGCCCAAAAAGGTCTTCTACATTGTCACCGAAAATCCACAAGTACAGCATGTTGCCCAAGAGGTGAACCCACCCGGCGTGCATGAACATGGAAGTGAATAGCGTCAGGAAATCCCCGGCGGGATTCGCAAGAAAGCGACGGGGAACGAAGGCCCACTGCTCAATTAAAGCATCGCCGCCGCTGAGCTCAGCGAAGAAGAAGAGGACGTTCAGAGCAATCAGGCCAAATGTGACGAATGGAACCGTTCTCCGAGCGGTATTATCATCACCGATAGGAAACATCACGCTCTCCCTTTTCAGCCATTGGGATCGCTCTCTAGGATCCTCGCAGGGCAAAGCCGGCAGCCAACGTGTGGCTGCCGGCTACTCAGTGCGGACCCATCCCGCCTAAACGGGAGAAAACCCTGAGTTCCCTCCGAGGCGCGGGACGGCAACCTACCTCTGCAGTAGGTTCACAACGATGATGATGACCGCAATGACAAGCAACAGGTGAACAAGGTTGCCAGTTCGCGGGATGCTTGGCAAACGGGACGGACCGAAGTAGCCGACGAGCCACAGCACGAACAGTATTACGGCGATTGTCCAGAGCACGAGAATCCTCCTTGGGAATGATCGAGGGGCGGTCTGCCAGGCAGGCCGCCCCTCTCTTTACTTCAGGGCCGTGGGGGCCCGGCGTTCAACCGGTTACTCTTCCCCGACGGAGTACATTGACGACCGCCAGCAGGATGACGGCGCCTCCCAGCGACAGCAACAACGACGGCATGCTGAAGTCGCGCTGGTTGATCGTGGCGACGCCAAAGTAAGGGCTCAGGAAGTAGCCCGCCACGAACGCCCCTACGATGCCCACGACAACATCGGCCACAAGGCCCTGTCGCCTATTGGTTCGCATGATATTACTTGCAACCCAGCCTACGACCGCCCCTGCGATGAGCCATACGATGAAATTCATTTTGTCCTCCTCCAATTTGATTGTTCGAGATCACGGGTAATGTTTATCTCAGATACTTCTCCCCTGTTGGTGACTCTCGCATAGATCAGATCATGTCATGTCAACCTCCAGTATCTGTGCGCAAATGTTCCGACTGGTCGCTTCATGATCACTTCCCAATCAACCCATGGTCTTTACTGTCTGGGACGATCCTGGGTCGTCGTTTGAGTGACGCTCACGGATGCACCACGCGGACGGTAGAAAATCACCCACACCAGCCGCTCCACACCCCAGCCCACCAGACCGTACACCAGCATGGCGATGAAGGTAGAGAGTTCCAGCACCATGCCGCCGGCCGCTGGCGTAGCCGTCAACCCGACAAAGGGCAACAGAAAGATGTCGGTGACGGAATAGAGGAAGGCGGCGAAGGCGTTGCTGGGGTTGGCGGCCATCAGCTTGAGCAGGAGGCGCAGCGCTAGCATGGCCTCGAGCACGCCCAGGAGAAGCCAAATCAACTGTGTGGCTTTGAACGTGAAGATGCGCCGCTCTCGTTCTGGTTCTCGTTCTGTCGTTCGGACCTCTTTGACATTTGCCATCTTGCCCTCTCCTGTTGGGGTGTCTCGGATTCTCGGCTTGACCGGACTCTAGCTACTTCTCGCCCGCTGGGCCTGATAGGGACACGGGATCGCTCGACCACTCAAAGAGCAACTCTTGGTCCTCTGAGAGCCCCGGTCGCTCTGAGAGAAGATCGTAACTGGCCTGGTCGACACCTTGTAGCTCCTGGATCCTCTCGCGATACCAGCGCTCGAAGGGAAGATCCGATGTCATGATCTGCCCCAGCGCACGACCCACATCGCGCGCATCAATCGTAGTGACGGCCGCGGACCCAAAGGGGGTCTCCACCAGTGCTAGCCGTTCGCGGGTGATGCCCAGTCGCCGGCGGGATGCTTCATAGGTCTGCCGCCGAGCGCCACCCAGCTCCTGGCAGAATCGCCGCCAGGCTTCCACCTTGCCGGGCGCGATAGGGTTTGACATAACTATCCCGGACATCCAGGTCCTCCACGTTGCGTCCCCGCTAGTTCTCGGATCGAGCTGTCATCGGATCGACAGCGGGGTACGTCTCGTCGCCTTAAGGGTTAAGACCTTGACTCATCTCGTGATTTTCCATTAGCATAACGACACGGCGTCTCAAGAGCGTCACAAGACCCCTACATCGGATAGGCATGAGCCGATTGCAGCTGTTCTTGCTGGGACCGCCAGAAGTGCGCGTGGGCGCGAAACCCCTGACATTTCCCACGCGTAAGTCGCTGGCACTGTTGATCTACCTGGCGCTGGAGGGAGGGCCCCAGCCGCGCGAACACTTGGCCGCCCTCCTGTGGCCTGAATCAAACCCCGATCGCAGCCGCGCCTCACTCCGCAGCACCCTCAACCGCCTGCTGTCTTCCCTGCGCCAAGCGGGCGGTCGGGCCCAAACATCCCTTCTCTCCATTGATCAGAATGCGCTGACCCTGCGTCCAAACCCTAGTCTCTACGTTGACTTGCGTAGCGTGGAAAGCGCCTACGCACAGGCACGCGCCGAGCGTTCGCGGCGGGCGCCTCCCCAGGGTTCGACCAGTCTGCCCGTGTTGCAGCGGGCTGTCGCCTTCTACCGCGGCGATTTTCTGGCGGGGTTTTCGCTCGGCGATGCGCCTGGCTTCGACGATTGGGCCGCTCTCCAGCGCGAAGTCTGGCGCCGCCGGCTAGGCCTGATCCTCGACCGGCTGTCGGAAATCCAATTTGGGAGGGGCGAGTTCGCGGGCGTTGCGGAGACCGCTTCGGCCTGGATTGCGATCGATCCACTGAATGAAGTGGCCTACCGCCGCAAGATGCGCGCCCACTTCGCGGCCGGAGAGCGGGGCCAGGCTCTCGAGGCATACGAGTCGTGCCGCGCCAGGTTGGCGTCCGAGTTGAAAGTGGAGCCGGATCCCGATACGCAGGCGCTGGCAGCCCACATTCGCGCCCGGCACCCGATCCCCCAGGCCGCGGCCCGACCCGGACGACCCGATTCTCCTCTCACCGTTCTCGGAAACCTGTTTGCCGGCCGGGACGTCGAGCAAAGAGCGCTGGCGGAGAGCTTCCATCGCGCCGGGGAGGGGTATTCCCAGCTGGTTATCTTGCGCGGGGAGGCCGGGGTCGGCAGAACCCGCCTCGCGGCCGAGTTTCTGGCCTGGGCATCTGCTGAAGGGGCGGACGTGGTTCAAGGATCTGCCTTTGAGAGCGGCAGCCTTACGCCGTTTCAGCCACTGGTCGAGGCGATCCGATCCGTTTTCGAGCGCGGGAACACGCCCAGAGGTTTGTTGGGGGAGGCCTGGCTAGCGCCATTGGCGACGCTGTTGCCAGAATTGCAGAATCACGTTCCACCAGATTTACCGGCCGTTCTTCGGCAGGAGGAAGCAGGCCGCCGGACGCAGCTCTTCGAAGCAGTCGTTCGCCTTACCCTGGCCCTGGCGGAGAGAGCGCCGCTGGTGCTGTTTGTGGACGATCTGCAATGGGCAGATCGTGCCACGCTGGACTTGTTGCAGTATGCCGCCCGACGCTGGCAGGAGAGCGCCACCCGGATCATCCTGTTGGTCAGCCTGCGGTCAGAAGGCTTGCGCTCGTCCGCCCGCTCCCGGCGAGGGAGCTTGGCCGAATGGTTGGCGCAGGTGGAGCAAATGCTGGAGCCGCTTCAGCTCGACTTACAACCGTTGGGTGAGCGTGATACGGTGCGGATGGTGCAATCCATATTGACCCTACCCAATACCGACTTCGCTCAATGGGTATTCGAAGAGACTCGCGGGCAGCCGTTCTATTTGAAACAGACCCTAAAGGATCTCATCGAGCGTCGTGCCCTCCACCCGAAGCGGAGGGCAGCCGGCAAGTGGGCATTCGAGGTTGACGCCGATCACGATCTCGGGAAAGCAGCTCGGGTTCCGTCAACCGTGTGGGCAGTGATCCGCTCTCGCTTGAATCGCCTCAGCCCCAATGGCTTCGCGTTTTTGGCAGCCGGAGCGGTCCTCGAGCAACGCCTCACGTTCGAACGCTTGTGCGCCATCTCCCATCTCGAGGAAGATGAGGGGTTGGCTGCTTTGGACGAGGTGATCAGTAGTCGGCTCTTGGTGGAAGGAGCGCAGCCCGATGCCCCAAGCGGGTACGAATTCGCGCATAACATGATCCGTGAGGTGGTCTATACCGAAGCCGGGGACGCGCGCCGACGGCTTTTCCACCGCCGCGCCTTAGATGTCCTGGAAGCAGGCAAGGTCCCTGCGGCTGCGCTGGTCCACCACGCGCTAGCGGCCGGAGAAGAGGCGGCAGCTTTCCGCCGAAGCTTGGTCGCAGGAGAGGAAGCCATCCGCTTGGCTGCGACGAGCGAGGCGATTGCGCACTTAGAAAGGGCGCGCCAGATAGCTCGGGATTCGTCGCTGCGAGGCGCTGAGTCTGAGACGCAGATTCGCGAGCTGTACCTGCAATTGAGTCAGATATACGAACAAAGTGGGGATCACGAGCAGGCGCGAGCTATCAAGGAAGAGCTGGCGGGGCTGAAGAGCGAACAGTCCTGATCGAGGCTAGAAACCCATTTGCATCTCACCGGCGGGCAGGCACCGCAGACCCCTAGACGACGCTTCTTCCCCCCCAAACCCTCGCCGACCCCTTTCATTGCCCAATGGGCACTGGTTTCTCAGTAGAATTGACTCGAGGGGTGGTCGGGCAGTCCAAGCTGAAGACAACCCGTGACGAGCTCCTTCAGGGATCCCCATGCGGCATTCTGTGCTCACCGATCAGCAAGTCCAATTTCTGCGCCAAGAAAAAGAGGCCCTGGCGGAGATCCATCTCGCGCTGGCTGAGATCGATCTGCCGCGCGACGGGCTGGCAATCCTGCAGAAGGCGATCCTCCAACTGGACGAGCTGTTCCTGCTCGTCGTTGTAGGGGAATTCAACTCCGGCAAGAGCGCCCTGGTGAACGCCCTGCTGGGGGAGAACGTGCTGGCCGAGGGTGCCACACCCACGACAACCCAAGTGACGCTGGTGAAATGGGGCGAGCAAGCCGCGGTGCAGGTAGTGGACGAGAGCTTCGCCATCCAATCCTACCCTCTGTCGCTCCTGCAGGAGCTGAACATCGTGGACACGCCGGGCACCAATGCCGTCATCCGCCACCACGAGCGGCTTACGGACGAGTTCGTCCCACGGAGTGACCTGGTGCTCTTTACCACTTCGGCCGACCGACCCATGACGGAAAGTGAACGGCAGTTTCTGGAGCGGATCCTCGCATGGGGCAAGAAGATCATCTTCGTACTCAACAAGGCCGACATCTTCGAGGAGGGAGCAGCCCTGCAGGAAGTGTCGGACTTCGTCCTCAAGCACGCTTCGACCCTCCTAGGCGACCCGCCCGAGATCTTCCCGGTCTCGGCCAGGCTGGCCCAGCGCGCTCGGGATGCGCCCGATGATGATCAGCGCCGCCGCCTTCGTGCCGCCAGCCGGCTGGACGACCTTGAAGAGTTCATCGTTGCCACCCTCGACGATGCCACAATGCTTCAGCTCAAGTTCAACAATCCGCTAGGCGTGGCTGGCAATTTGATTGCGCAGGCCGAGAAGGCGGTGCAGGCCGAGGTGGAGGAGTTGAAAGAGGACAAGGAAACTGCCGCGTCCCTGGAGTCCATCATCACCGATTACGAGCGGGGGCTGAGGAGCGAGCTCGCGCCGCGCCTCGCCGAGGTCGAGAATATTCTGAACAGGCTCGAGCAGCGCGGCCTCGACTTTTTCGACAACACCCTGCGCCTGAGCAAGATAAAACAGCTCACCCGCGGAGACAAAGTGCGGGCCCAGTTTGAGAATCAGGTCCTGGCCGACGTGCCGCGACAGATTGAAGACCAGGTTCAGCGGCTGATCGACTGGCTGGTGCAGAAGGATTTCTCTGGGTGGCAGCAAGTGATGGCGTACCTGCAGCGGCGCCGAGCCCGGTTCAGCGGGCCCGCGGTCGGCGAAGTCGGCGGACCACGGGAGACCCGTCGCCGCGAGTTGATCGATACGGTGGGCAGAACCGCCCAGACGATTGTGGAGAGCTATGATCGCAATCGGGAAGCGAGCGAATTGGCGTCCAGCGTCGAGGCCGCCGTGGCGCAGACTGCCCTGCTGGAGGCCGGCGCCGCCGGCCTGGGAGCACTCGTCACACTGGCGGTGCTCTCTTCGGCCCTTGATATCACCGGCCTGCTGGCGGCCGGCACGCTGGCCATCCTAGGCTTTTTCGTGATCCCCCGTAAGCGCAAACAGGCCAAGGATAACTTCAGAGCGAAGATGAGCACTCTGCGCACAAAGTTGCTCGGCGCCTTGTCGACTCAGTTTACCAGCGAGGCCGAGAGCGCCGTCGCTCGCCTGAAGGATGGCGTGGCGCCCTACACCCGCTTTGTACGCGCGGAGGGCGAGCGGATGGAGAAGACCGAAGCGACCTTGGCGGGAGTGGGACAGCGCCTCTCGGCTCTCCGTGCGCGTAGCCAGGCGGTGGTGAATACCCGGTCTGGTAGCATGGATCGGCAACTCCACGCTCCCCCTCCATGAGAAATCACACTTCGGAGCCCATCGGCGAGCCGGATCAACTCAGCCGTGCCCGCCGCCGGCGGGCGGGGCGTCGGCTCAGCCAACTGCAGGCCGACGAGCGAGAGGCCTTTCTTGACATCCTGGCTGACGCGGTCACCCCTGCAGCGGGCTATTTTCTTCTGGCGTTGCTTTCCGGCGTTTTCATCGGGTTAGGCTTTCGGCTCGACCAGCAGGCGCTGCTGGTGGCCGGCGCGCTGCTCGCTCCGCGGCTTGGGCCGCTTGCCGGTCTCTCGCTGGCGGCAGTTTCGGGGTCGCCTCGCTTCTTTCTCCGCATGCTGGCCGCGCTTGGTCTAGGCCTGGCGTTGGCCGGGCTGGGAGCCGGCTTGAGCTTCGGCCTTGGGACAGGGGGACACCCAAACCCGCTCCTGCCGTACGCTCACAGCAAGCTGAACTTGCTGGACTTTGGGCTGGCAGTGGCCGGGGCAGTCTGGATGGCCGTCAGCCTGATCAACCATGAGCGAGTCGATAAAGTAGCCAGCGTGGCGGTTGCGTACGAGGTTTGCCTTCCGCTCGGGGCTGCCGCGGCCGGGATTGTCGGGTCGGTCCCAGAGCTGACCCAGGGCGGCCTGCTGTCGCTGGGGCTGCACCTCACCTGGGCGATGGCCTCCGGCCTGCTCACCATGCTCTTCCTTGGCCTGCGGCCTCTCACCGGAGGAGGCCGGTCGCTTGGGGCGGCGGTCGCCCTGATCGGACTGCTGGGGCTGGTGAGCGCGGCCGGGCTCGGGACCTCGGTGCTGGCTGCGCTGCCGACTCCGACTCCGACTCCCACATCCACCCCCACCGCGACTTCAACACCGACCGCGACCGGCACGGCCACCCCAACTCCAACGAGCACCTCCACTTCGACCCCGACCCTTACCCCAACAAGGACTCCGACAGCCACTTCCACCCCGCCCTCGGCAATCGTCCTGGGGACCGGCGGACAGGGTGCGATTCTGAGAGATGCGCCGGAGGGCGCACCGATCGGTTTCGTGGCAGAAGGTGAGTTGTTGCTGGTATTAGCCGGTCCGGATCTGCGCGCCACAGGGTTCTGGTGGCTGGTCTTAAAGGAAGACGGATCGCAGGGCTGGCTGGTGGGGGAGTTTCTGGCGACGCTGACTCCGACGCCCTGATCGCAGAAAATCTCGGCGGGCGCGCTGCGTCCCAGTGACGGCCCGGGCGGCCCCCGTTCGAAATGAGGGTCAGCCCGGTTCTAGCTGAACGACAATCCCCTCGAGCGCCCGGACGCGCGTTCCTCGCTCGCTAGTGCATCGACTACTCCGAAATCGGTTGCGCCGCGTCGGGCGGTGTCGCGGAATGAAACCCGAGTGAGCGAAGGCACATCCGTTAAGCGGGTGGCGAGGAAAGTGTGGTCTATCTATGTTCGGCGAGCGCGAGAGCGGCCTCGATCAATCCCATGTGACTGAAACCTTGCGGAAAGTTGCCGACGAGTCTGGCAGCGACGGGGTCGTACATCTCGCTATAAAGGCCTAACGGGGTCTGCACCTGACGCAGCTCTTCGAAAAGTTGGGTCGCTTCAGCATGCTCCCCCGCCAAGGCCAGCGCCTGCACCAGCCAGAAGCCGAGCATCACAAAGGATGCGTCCGGCCCGCGGCGGCCATCGGGCAACAGGTGACGGAAGACGTGGGGCACCTCCGCCAGCACGCGACGGATGGCTGCTACGGTCGCCCGTGTGCGAGGCTCGCCAGCTTCCACGAAGCCGAGGGCCGGAATTCGAAGCAACGCAGCATCGAGCGAAGAGCCGCCGTAGTACATGGAGTAACCACGTTGGGCTTCGTTCCATCCCTTCGCTTCAATATCGGCGCGTACGAGCTCGGCTTCTGCTAGCCAACGTCTTGCCAAATCCCCATCCTGCTGCCGTGCGACTTCGGATCCTCGCGCCAGGGCAACCCAGGCCATGACTTTGCTGTAGACGTGGTGCTCGGGAGCCGTGCGCGGTTCCCAAATGCCGGAGTCGGGCTCTCGCCAATGGGCACTCACCCAGCCGACCTGCTCGGTCAGCAGGCGCCACACGGCGGGCTTGACCTCGCCTCCGACGCGCCAGTAGCGCCAAACAAGTTCAACAAAGGCCCCAAAAATGTCGAGCTGGTGTTGCGTCGATGCGCCGTTGCCGATGCGCACCGGTCGCGACCCCTGGTAGCCATTCAGGTGATCGAGCGTGAACTCTGGGATCACCCTTCGCCCATCGAGGTCGAACATCACCGCCAGCGGCTGGCCGGTTGGGCAAACCTCGGTCAGCCACTCCAGGTAGCGCTGCGTCTCCTGCATCGATCCTAAGCCCAGCAGCGCGCCGAGCATGTAGCACGAGTCGCGCACCCACGAATAGCGGTAATCCCAGTTCCCCTCGTCGCCCACCCACTGGGGCAAGCTCGTGGTCGCGGCGGCCAGCGGCGCCCCGGTGGGCGTGTGAATCAACAGATGGAGCGCCAACGCCGAGCGAATTACGTCGGCCTGGTACGGGCCTGTGTACGGCAGACCCCGGACCTTTGCCCGCCAGAAGTCGATGGTTGTCGTCAGAAGGTGCTGTGCTTGGCGTAAGTCAGGCGGATCCTCGCCGCCGGTCAGCGCGAGCCAGGCGGGTCGATCCGGAGAAAGGCGGATGAAGTACCGGGCATCCTCTGCCGAGATCTGGCTATCTATGATCGGCGCATCCAGTGCCAGCGAGAGGCCCTGTCCGGCAACTCCCGTGGGCGTGGCCCGGAGATCGGGGCTGCGGCGCGCGTAGTCGGGCCGGGGCGTAAACCGGCAAACAAACGTCGTCGTTCCGCTCACCGCTTCGAGCTTGCGCAACAGGACTGGCGAGGGCGCCGAGGGTGGCATGAAGTCCGTGAGTCGCACAACAGACTCGCCGTCCTCATATGTGGTGACCAAGACGTTGGTTTCGGGGACATACTCGGCGCGCGAAGTGAATGGGATGGCGGGATGCAGAGCCCATGCGCCGCCTCGCTGAGCGTCCAGCAGCGCAGCGAACACGGATGCCGAATCGAAGCGCGGCAGGCACAACCAGTCAACGGACCCATCGCGAGCGATGAGCGCGGCGGTCCGGCCGTCGCCAACGACGCCGTAATCCTCGAGCGGGCGGTAACTGTCAGGCATTAGGCCGTCGTTCGCGGGGACGGGCATCTGGCGGACAGGCCGTCACGGGAGCGCGGCGTCATGCACGGAGGCGTTGTGTAGAACTGCGATACCCTGCCCTAGGCTGTTCCCGCTGAGGATCGCCTCGGCGTAGTACTCAACCCGAATGGCGTGGGCCGTTCCGAGCGGCCCCGGCCGGGTGTCGGTGATGCGATTGTCCGATGCGTTGGCCGAAGACATATCGACCACGTACAGCCCGGCGTCGGCGTTATCGATCAACGTGTTTCCGTCGACGGTGGCCATCGACATCTCGGTGATGGCGATGCCGCGCAAGTCGTTGCCCATCACCCAATTCCCGATAACCTCGGCCTCGGCGTTGTGGAGCAGGATACCCTCCCGTGCGTGGCCGGATATTGTGTTGTAGGCGATCACGGATGCTGGGCGACTGTGGGTATTGGCAAGCTCGATTCCCTTTCCGTAGGGGCTGCGGGTGTCCCTCAGCTCGTTGTTTACGATGCGGGCCTGCGCCCGTGAGAGACGGATCGCGGCCAGCCACGCGCCGATGATCCGGTTGCCCGCAAGGGTGACCGCTTCGCTTTCCTCAACCAGCACGCCAAAGTAACCGCCCTCAATCACGAAACCCTCCAGCTTGACGTCGTGCGAGCCGATGATGCTCACGACGGCTTCGTCGTCAGCGGCCGTCAAGCGCACGGTCCCTTGCTCCAGGGCCCGCAGTGTGAGGGAATTTCGGATGTGGAAGGGGCCGATGTATTCGCCTGGCGCCACTATGATCGTCGCTGTGCGCGGCGCAGCGTCGATGGCAGCTTGCAGAGTCGGGAAATCACCCGGGACCCGCAGTGTGTGAGTCTGCTGGTAAATCCATGCTGCGCCGAAGGTCATCCCGGCAAGCGCGGCAAACCCGGCCAGGAGTTTGGGCAGCACCGCGCGGGTTGGGACCTGCCGCAGCGAAGCGATGATTGTCCGGACTAACCCCGGGGGTGTCAGCCGCCACAGCGCCAGTACGATCAGCGACGTTACGAACGTATTCAGCCAGAAGTGGACGAGGAAGATCGGCCAGTCCGTCGCCTGGGGCAGCAGCCCCGGGGGAGGCCGCAGGCCAAATTGATAGTACGGGTCGAATAGATATTGGTAGATCTTGGTGATGTGCTCGACGGAGTGGTAACCCTGAAACAGAACCAGGCCGACGAGTAGCCGAAGCCCGCCACGGTCGAGGCTCTCGTACTGGGAGGCTTTCCGATAGCCCCGCCACAGCAGGAGCAGACCGATCTCCAGCCCGACGTTGTACAAGAAGTGAACCCATTCAAAGTCGAAGACGCTCCCCAGGAGGCCATGGGCCTCGGGGGGCCGAAGGTCGAGCAGGTAGATCTGAATCACCTGCGCGACATGCTCCGCGTAGTGAGCGGTCTGCACGACGAAAGCGACAGACAGCAGAACGAAAAGGCGCTTCATCCCTTGATCGCGCCGGCGGTGATGCCGCGGACGAAGTAGCGCTGCAAGGCGAAGAATACGAGCAGCGGCACCGACATCGTGATGAAGGCGCCGGCCGCCAGCAAATGCCATTCCGCGCCGTAGCTTCCGATCAGGGCCTGGATGCTGACGGTCAACGGGCGCTTGGTGACGTCCTGCAGGAAGATGAGCGCGTTCATCAAGTCGTTCCACACCCACATGAACTGGAAGATGGCGAGGGAGGCCAGCGCCGGCACAGAGAGTGGCAGGGCAATGCGGGTGAAGATGGCGAAATTTGAGGCGCCGTCGATCTTGGCCGACTCGAACAGTTCCCGCGGCAAACTGATGAAGAAGTTACGTAACAGATAGATGGCGAAGGGAAGACCGTAGCCGGTGTGGGCGAGCCAAATGCCAAGAAAGGACCCGGTCAGCCGCAGATCGATTCCGGAGAGGAATGGGACCCAATCGAGCCGGAAGTAACCGACGGGGTTGTTGAACATGCGCAGGACGGGCACCCAGGTCGCCTCGAGTGGGACGATCAAGAGGGCAATCACGATCAGGAAAAGCGTGTCGCGGCCGCGGAACCGGAGCCAGGCGAAGGCGTAGCCGGCCAGCGCCGCCAACATGATTGGGAAGACCGTGGAAGGGACGGTGATGAGCAGGCTGTTGACAAAGCTTCGGCCGAAACCCTGCGCTGTGAGCACCTGGCGGTAGTTGCCGAGGGTGTACTCCGGACGGAACAGAGAGGTCCACCAACCCGAAACGGCGATATCGGCCGGAGGGCGCCAGGAGGTAATAAACAAACCCAGTGATGGGATGAGCCAAACGATGCCTAGCCCGACCAAGGCGACATGGATCACGATCCGCCCGAGGCGCCCAAAGACGCGTGCCCGCGGCCGCGCCGAAGCCTGGAAGGGTGGTCGGGGATGAGCGCCGGCAACGCTCATCGCAGGGCCTCCTCCGCCCGAAAGCGTCGTATTTGGAGCAGAATGATCGGAGCCACCAAGATCAACAGAACGACCGCCACCGCGCTGCCGTAACCCGCCAGTGAGTTGTTGAACACCTCCCAGAACATCGTGAAGGCGATGGTGCGGCTCGCGTTGCGCGGCCCTCCCTGAGTCATTACCAACACCAGGTCCAGCATTTTCAGGGCGTTGATGACCATCGTGACCGCGACGACCCCGATGGGCACGATCATCATCGGCAGGGTAATGCGCCAAAAGGTCTGCCAGGCACTGGCGCCGTCGACGGCCGCCGCCTCCAGCACCTCCCGATCGAGCGACTTGTACGCGGCCGAGAGCACGGTCATTGCCAGGCCCGTCCAGATCCAAATCCCGGCGCCAATCAAAGCGATGTTCACCAGGCTCGTTCGACCGAGCCAGGGGACCGGCTCGAGATTAGGGAAAATGGCAATCAGTGCTGCGTTGACAACCCCGATAACCGGGTCGGGGCTGTAGACAAAGCGGAAGATCACCGACGTGGCGGTTGCGGAGATGACCATCGGGACGAAGATCACGGCCTTGATCAGGGGTTCGTAGCGGACGCGGTCGGCGAGCACCGCGATCAACAGGCCGAGACTCACCGTCCCGCCGGTGAAGAGTAGTAACCACAGAACGTTGTTGACCACGGCCCCTGAGGGAGGCCATTCGTCGAGGCTGAGGAAGAAGCGGTCCCGCGTGAAGAGCTGAACATAGTTCTGGAGCCCGACATACTGGGTTGGGCTGAAGCCGGTGCCACCGTGCAGGCTCAGCCAAATGGTTTGAATCGTCGGGAGTACCAGGAACAACATCAGCAAGAGGAGCGCGGGCAACACATACACCCATGGGCTCCAGCCCCGATCGCCGCGAGACATGCTAACCCCGCTCTTGCCGACCCATCATGCGAGAATCCAGCCCAGGTACACGGCCGAAGTGCAATTCGACGCGCCGCGGCGTACTGGGCAGATTTCGGCGCCAAAGATGAAGGGGACTCCTCGCTGCCTGAGGGCTCGGAGCGCCAGCACAGTGGAACGTAACCGGCGCATTTCTGAGCGAACCAAGCGAACTAGGAGTCCCCGGGAGGAACCCCAGCGTAGAGGGGCCCCAATGGAGCCGAGGCCCCTCTCTCGAGCTGACATCAATACGAGCGGTCCGCCACCTCCTCTAAGAACGCAAGGATAGCGTCCAGGTCAGCGGGGTTCTCGATGAAATCTTGCAGGGCGACGAACATCGCGTCCCCGCCGACCGCGCTCGGGGCCAGGTCCGACCCATCGAAAACAAACGAAGCGGCCTGAGTCACCTGAGCGGCTTCGAGACCCTTGCAGGGCGGGTAGACGTCAAGCGAAACGTTCTTGTTGGGCGAGACAACCGAGCCTTTCTCGGCCGTAGCCCAGGTGGTGTTCGCCTCCGCGCTGGCCAGGAAGCGGATGAACTCACGCACTTCGGGCCGGTCGCGGAAGACAACGGCCAAGTCGCCACCGCCGACCACCGGCTTGCCCCATTCCGCATTAATCTCTGGGAAGGCGAAGAACGCGTAGTCCTCGCCGCAGACCAGGTCGGGGAAGTTCTGCTCGCCGAAGGAGCTCATGAAACCGCCTTCGTAGTACATCTCGGCCCCCGGATCGTCGCGCAGGATGACATTGAAGGCGTCGATGAAGCCGGTGGAGAGGGTTCCCTCGACACCGCCCGCCAATTTCGTAGCCGGGTCGACGATCTCGCGCATGCGCGCCATGGCCTCGACGACGGTCGGATCGGTCCATTCCACTTCATGCGTCACGAACAGCTTCAGGTAGTTGCTTGGGCCGGCGATGCGGACGTAGATGTTCTCGAACCAGTCCGTCAGGGTCCAGCCGTCCAGCGCGCCAACAGAGTACGGTGTCTGACCGGCTGCCTGGTACGCATCAGCGATCGCCAGCAGATCACCCCATGTCTCGGGCGTCTCAACACCGAGTGCCGCAAACGAGGCGGGCTTGTACCAGAACGTGCTCTTGGAGTTGGCCTTGACCGTGAGGCCAAAGAAGTACCCGTCTACCGTGCCCAGGTCGACCCACGCCTGGGAGTAGTTTTCCGTCAGCAGGTCTGGTGGCAGGATCTCATCCCCACGCACTCCGTCCAGCGGCAGGATGGCGCCCTGGCGGGCGAACTCCGCCACTTCGCCGGGTCGGGGGATCATCGCCACATCGGGCGGATTGCCGCCGGCGATGCGGGACCTGACGAGCACGCCCAGGTTGCGCGTGCCTTCATAGATATAGGGGATGCCGGTCTTGGCGGTGAAGGCGTCCAACACTTCTAGGAATCCGGCTTCCTCGTCGCCGCCCCAGTTGGCCATCACGGTGACCGGCTCAACTTCCGGCGGCGCCGTGGCTTGGGCCGCCGCCGGGCCCGGTACCACAACCGTTTGCACGATGACCTCCGGCGCGGACGGTTGAGCGCAGGCGCCCAAGATCACAGCCCCGATTAGTAACGCGGTCATCATGAAAAGCAATCTCTTACCTGACATCGTTCTCCTCCTCATGCAATTGAAAAGAGTCGTTTGGGTCGATTGAGCAGGCTAAGTCCGGGATGGATTGAAGATCGGCTGACCTCCTTTCGGCGGGACGGATTGCTTGGAATCCGGCATCAGTGTTCAGGGTCTACCGGTAGGCACCGGATGTCTGTTTCGATGCTGAAACGGCAAACGACCATCGATCGTCAAGTCACTTCGGAGTGCGAACGATTTCGTTGGGCGTGTGGGCCACAGAAGCAAACCGCTATCGGGCGTTCGAGTGATGTGTCCCCATACTGATCCGGCTGGCCGCAAAGACTCTCTGGCCACCCGCCGCCGGCTTCGGGCTGGGCTACCTTTGACATCGCCCAACCTCGCACCAAGCTCGGACGACCCCCGGAGCGCCGAGGTTATTATAGTCCAATCGTTCTGTCACTGAGTTCAGAACGCCCCAAGTATGCTGACCAGCCTATCTTCCCGGCTGGCCGCAGGGCTTCACATTTCCAATGTATTGCGGGCGATGTGCCAGCCACGAGCCCCCTTCAAATGAAAATGTTACCGAACCGGGACCGTTCCCTCAAATGATAACGTTACCTGGCTGTCCTTTTGCTCTTTGTCTTCAAGTCCCCTGAATGGTGTTCGGCGGACCTCTTCGCGTGCCAAACCACGATCTCCAGTAGAATCGCCCCGCATGCTCACTCTAGAGCGGCTCGCACTGGCCATCCGGCTGGCCTGGACGGCGGGCGTGGCGATCGTCGCCGGGCTGGCGGGTGAATTGAGCCCGGGGCTGGCCGGAGTGCTGATGGTCTGGGTGCTGCTGACCGGATTTGGTCAGGCAATCGTTGGTCCGCTGCCCCGGCGGATCTGGCCAGCTTGGATTACCCCGCTGGCTGACTTCGCTTTTGCCCTCTCCGCCATCTGGCTCACTGATCCGGCCTCCAGTCCGCTCTGGTGGACACTGTTGCCGGGGGGATTGCTGCTCGGGATGAGCTCTGGGATGCTAGCCGGCTTGGCCTTCCCGAGCCTAGGGTCGTTGCTTGTAATGAGCCTCGGCTTTCTAAGCGGGGATATTCAGTCGGCGGGATTGGCCGGCTTGGGGCGGGCAGTGGTAACCGTACTGCTTCTCACACCGGCCGCCGCGGGTCTGGGGCAGGGGCTCCGCCGGCGGGCGCTCGCAACCCGGCACAATCCGGGGCCGGACGGCGGAGAGCACCAAGGTGCGACCCCAAGGATGTTGGGTCTGGCAACCGGGCTGAATTCCGAGCTGCGGCGCGACCGGATCCCACAGCTGATTGTCGACCTTGCGCGGGGAGGGTTCGACCCGGGCATTCGAATGGCAGTCCTGCTGCGAAGTGAGGACGGCTTTGGGCTCGCGGCCGGGTACCCGCCGATCGGAGATCGCTCGATTGTGCTGGCGGGCCAGGAAGGGTTGCTGGCTGAG
>Ga0214472_10003590_pt1 | contig 16394 bp, 18 predicted proteins | sample RVTome_6_FD_207662 | JGI IMG/M metagenome (GOLD analysis project Ga0214472, IMG submission 207662) | Soil microbial communities from uranium-contaminated site in the Upper Colorado River Basin, Wyoming, United States - RVT140D175 | ecosystem: Environmental > Terrestrial > Soil > Contaminated >... | reverse complement strand
CCCGCCAGCAGTTCAGCTACCTCCCGCAACAGGCCAACTTTCCCGCGAACGTGACGGCTCGCGAAGTCGTCGAGTTTCACGCGCGACTGCGGGGCATTCGAGGGGAGCGCGTGGTGGTGGCTCTGCGCGAGGCGGGCATCTCGGAGTCGGACGAAGGGCGGATGGTGGGTGAGCTTTCCGGAGGGATGCGCCAGCGCCTTTCCCTGGCGGTCGCCGGGATCCCACCCGTTCCCTTGCTGTTACTCGACGAGCCGACCGCCAACCTGGACCCGGAGGCCGCTCTGCGACTGCGTGAGCTCGCCAGGCGGTGGCGAGACGAAGGGCGGAGCTTGCTGTTCGCGACCCATGTGCTGACCGACGTCGAGGAGCTTGCGGATAAAGTCGTGGTCTTGGTGAGCGGCAGACCGGTGGCCGAGCTCAACGTACCGGACTTGCGGGCCGATCTCCGGCAGTTCGCGCTCCTAAGGGTCGACGTCGGGAGGCCCACCGAAGCCCACGTGAGCGCGGCCCTCGCCTGCGGTGCCTCTCACGCCCGGCTCAACTCCCACGCCGTCATCATCACCGCGCCGGTGGAGCGGCGCTTGGCCATCCTGGAGAGACTTTCCGCACTGGGGACCGTGAATCACTTCGAGACCGAACAACCTTCGATCGAGCAGATCTATATCGAGTACGTGAAAGGAGAGAGGGGTGTCCCGGCCTGAGGATCGGACTCGCTGGGTGATCGGTGTCGTGTGGTTTGTTGCTATGTGCGCGAGCGGTGCTCCCCAGCCGGTCGAGATCGCTTTCAACGAGGAAACCTGTCACCAATGCCGCATGGCGATCTCTCAGCAAGAGTTCGCGGCCGAGATCGTCACGCGCGGTGGGACGGTCCACTATTTCGATGATATCGGCTGCATGGCACGGTGGACCGCTGAGAACGAGCCACCGGAGGATGGTGGTTGGTTCGTGACCGATTACGACACGCACGGCTGGCTGGACGCTCGGACCGCGTACTATGTGCGCTCTGATCAACTTCCCACCCCGATGAGCTACGGACTGGCGGCCTTTCAGACTCGCGCACAAGCGCAGGCCACGGCGAAGCGGGTCGACGGCGAGATCGTCGAGTGGATGACGGTTCTGGAGGGAGACACGTAGTGCTCACCCTGCCCAACGTGAACATCGTGGCGGCCATCGCGCGTCAGGAGCTCCGCATTATTTTGCGCAGCCGCTGGATTGTCGCCTACAGCGCGATCTTCGCGGTCCTGACGCTCGCCGCCAGCTATTTCGGGCTTGCGGTCATCGAGTTCACCGGTTTTCAGGAGTTCAATCGTACGGCCGTCAGCCTCTTGAACCTCGTCTTGTACATCGTGCCCCTGGCCACGATGCTGATGGCGGTACAGAGTTTCCGAACCGAGGGTGGCGCCACCGATCAACTCTTCGCGGAGCCGGTGACCATGACCGAGATTGTGCTCGGCAAGTTGAGTGGATTGGTGAGCGCCCACGTGCTCGCTACGGTTCTCGGCTTCAGCTTCACGGGTGTGCTAGTGGGCGCCAAGGTCGGGACTCTAGGGATATCGAGCTACCTGGCGTTGGTGGGATTCACGATACTGGTGGGCATTGCGTTTCTCGCAGTTTCCTCGATGCTCACCATCCTCGCTCACCGGGGCAGCCGTGCCTATGCGATCGTATTGGTCGCGTGGTTTGCGATGGTTCTCTTGTTCGATCTCGTGATCATCGGTCTGAGCTTCGTTCTTCCCGAAGCGATGGCCAATCGCACGGCGTTTGCCGCGGTCTTCTTGAACCCGGTCGACGCCACGCGGGTCGCCACTCTCCTGGCCATTTCGGGGAGGGAGATGTTCGGTCCAGCGGGGGCCCAGCTCGTTCGCCTTCTGGGGGGCGTACCTCAGGCAATCGCCATGCTGTTGTCCGCGCTCGTCGTGTGGATCCTGCTTCCCACCGCCATCGCTGTCGTCTCCCTCAGCCGGCAAGATCTCTAGTACCACGCTCGTCTCACTTTCGAACGGACCTACTTCTTCGATTGGACAGGGAGGCGACCGTGCGTTAGCGTACGGACCGAAAGGAGCGTTCAAAGCAGCGATGATTCCAGAGGACATCGTCAGATTTCTCGATGGCGCCACGGTGGGATTCGGGGCGACGCGGGACGACAAGCTCGTCCCCTTGGTTCATTTCATCGTGGGCTGGACCGTCGGTGACGACCGTAAGACCATTACCTGTCTCTTTCCGGAATCTCACCGCGAAGAGCTCGTTTCTTCCCTCGAGGACAACGGTCGGTTCTCCTTCACCGTGCTCGGGAGCACATCCGGACCTCGGGCCAGCAATCCACCGAACCCTGCCGTGGATTTTCACGAGTGCTACCAGTTCAAGGGGGACTACGTCGCTTCCTGCCCGGCCAACGAGGGAGACCTTGCCCTCGTGAAGCGAAAAAGAGAGCAGTTCAAGGTACTCTTTCAGCCGCTGTTCGGATTCTCGGAAAGGGCTTGCAACGCGCGCTTCCAGAGGCCCGTTCTCGCCATGACGTTCCGAGTACAGGAGATCTACGATCAGACACCCGGCCCGGGAGCGGGGGCCAGGATCGAAGTGGGGGAGTTGTAATGGCGCAAGCGAGGCTTCCGGAGGAAATCCGCCCGGTGATGGAGAACGGGATTCCGGCACAAGTGGGAACTTGCTCGGCTGACGGCATCCCGAACGCCACGGACATCTCCCGCGTGTACCACGTCGATCCGCAACACGTCGCTTTGTCGAATCAGTTCTTCAGCAAGACCGTCCGCAACATCCGGGAGAATCCACGGGCTTGCGTCAACCTGAATGATATCGAAGGCTGCACGAACTGGATCCTTCACCTCGAGTTCGATCACTCGGAAACCGAAGGCCCGACGTTCGACGAGATGGACATGCAGATCGAGGCCATTGCCTCGATGACCGGCATGTCGGGCGTCTTCAAGCTCAGGGCCGCGGACATCTATCGCGTCACGTCGGTCGAGAAGATCGAGTACGGCCTGCCGTCCTAAAACGTTCCGTGGCAACGAAACAACCCTCGCGCGAGGAGCTCGGTTCCGAGCTCGAGCAGAAATCTGCCGAGGTTCGCATCCTGCGGCAGGTCTCTTCGGACATCAACGCCACACTCGACCTCCAAGAGATCTACGAGATCGTCCTGCGAACCATGGACGAGCTCTTCGGGTTCCATCACGCTTTGATCCTTTTGGTCGACGAGGATGGCGAAAACCTTCGGGTCGTGGCAAGCCGCGGCTACGAGGGCCAAACACTTGGTGGCGTCGTTCCGATGGGCACGGGGCTCATCGGTGTGGTCGCCAAGAAACGACGCTTGATGCGGCTCACGAATCTGGGACGCCAGCGATCCTACATCGCGGCCATTCGGAAGCAGATGGAGGAGGCGGGACGATCCGCGGAGCTGGAAGAAGCGCCGCCGGTGCCGGGTCTCCCCGACGTGGAGAGCCAGATCGGCATACCTCTCTTGATCAAGGACAACTTGATCGGAGTTTTTTCCATCGAGAGTGCCGAGCAAAAGATGTTCAGCGATCGCGACGAGATTCTCGTCAACATCGTCGCCAATCAGGCGGCCAGTGCCATTCACAACGCGCGGCTCTATCGCGCCGAGGAGGCGCGCCGCGCGGAGCTGGCCGAGCTGAACCAGACGCTCGAGGATCGCGTCCGCGCCCGGACCGCGGAGCTCGAGCGGGCGAATCGCGTGCTCCGGGAGACACAGGCCCAGCTCGTGCAAGCCGGCAAGATGGCGTCTCTGGGAATGCTCGTGGCGGGAGTGGCCCACGAGATCAACACGCCCATCGGATCGATCGCGGCCAACACGGACATCGTCAAGCGCGCGGCCGAGATGGTCAAGCAACGCATCGAGGCGGCGGACGTGCCAGCGGACCTTGCGAAGGATCCGAACCTTCTGCTGGCTATCGAAACGCTGCAGCAGGCCTCCCAGACCGAGCTCCTGGCCTGCTTGCGCATCACGTCCATCGTGAAGTCCCTCAGGAACTTCGCTCGGCTGGACGAATCCGAAGAAAAAAGCGTCAATCTACACGAGGGCATCGACAGCACGCTCACGCTGCTCGTGCACGAGCTCAAGAAGGGTGTCGAGATCGTCAAGAATTATGGCGATTTGCCCAACGTCGTCTGTTTCCCCAGTCAGCTCAACCAGGTATTCATGAATCTCTTGAACAATGCCATTTCCGCCATGGAAGGGAAGGGAACGATCGCCATCACCACGGAGCGCGACGGCGAGCACGTGGTTCTTCGTTTTACCGACACGGGCATGGGGATTGCGCCGGAGAATCTGGACCGGATATTCGATCCGGGCTTCACGACCAAGGGCGTTGGTGTCGGTACCGGTTTAGGTCTCGCGATCTGCTATCGCATCGTTCAGGATCACCATGGAACGATCGAGGTGCGCAGCGAGGTGGGCAAGGGGACCGAGTTCACCTTGCGGCTACCGATCTCACGGTAGATGCATCCCCGCCTTTTCAAACATCTCGGATTGAGATAAGCTTCCCCGCCGTAGAAAGTAGAAAAGAGACGAATGATGTCCGAAGACCGAAACATGCTGCGCGTCGCCGCCATCCAGATGTGCTCCACCGGGAATCGGGACGCCAACCTCGTTAGGGCCCGTTCCCTGATGGAGGAGGCGGTCGAGAACGGGGCGGAGCTTCTTTCCCTTCCGGAGAACTTCGCGTTCATTGGACGCGAGGGCGACCAGGTTCAGGTGGCCGAGGACATCGAGGACGGTCCCGGCGTTCGGTGCTTGAGAGATTTTGCGGCCAAGCATCACGTGGCCATCGTGGGTGGTAGTGTTGCGCTGAAAACGGCAGACGCTTCCAAGGTTAGCAACGCCTGTCTGGTTTTCGACTCCGAAGGCGAGCTTGTGGCTCGCTACGACAAGATGCATCTGTTCGACGTCAACGTCGATGAGGAGCATTCCTTTCAGGAGTCGAGCTATGTGGTGGCCGGCAAGAACGTCGTGACCGCGAGTCTTTTCGGGCACGTGGCCGGACTCAGTATCTGCTACGACCTGCGTTTTCCAGAGCTCTATCGTGCCCATGTGCTCGCCGGCGCCGAGATGCTCTTCGTGCCCTCGGCCTTCACGGTTCCCACTGGCACCGTTCACTGGGAAGTCCTGCTCCGCGCCCGCGCCATCGAGAACCAGTGTTACGTCATAGCGCCCGCCCAGTTCGGCCGTCACAACGCGCGGCGCGCCAGCTTCGGGCAGACGATGATCGTGGATCCGTGGGGCGAGGTCTTGGAACGGTGCCCGGACCGGGACATGGCGCTGGTCTTGGACCTGGATTTCGCGCGGTTGAAGGAGATCCGGGACCGATTGCCCTCGCTCGAGCACGCCCGCCAGGGCCGGGTCGAAGGCGCGTCGGTTCGCACCGGCCTCCGTCCTTCGAAGCGTTAAGGCACCCTGGCGGCGTGCCGGCGGCTCTCGAGCTCTAACGAGCCTCTCTCCGTGCCGTAGACCTTCTCGGTGGGCGTCCCCCTTAACCCTTGGCAGAAGGCCACTTCCGGGGTATAATTTGAAAGATTCCAGTGAAATAAGGAATTGCGGAGGGCACATGCGGGTCGCCGACTATATGACCTCGGAGCCGGTTTCGGTCACCGAAGACATGACCATGAAAGATGCGGTGGAGCTCCTCCGTCAGCACCGCATCCGCCACCTTCCCGTCGTTCAGGGTCGTGTGTTGGTGGGCATCGTCAGCGATCGTGACATCCGCAAAGCCTCGCCCTCGCTGCTGAGCGGTGTCGATATGAGCGAGTATGAGGAGGTCTTGGGCAACACCCCCATCTCCCGCGTCATGACAAGGGAGCCCTTTACGGTTACCGCCGACACCGAGCTACGAGACGCGGTGCAACTCATCCTGGACAAGAGGGTCGGGGCGCTCCCGGTCGTGAACGGAAAAGAACTGATTGGAATTTTTACCGACAGCCACGGACTCAGCGTGCTAGTGAAGATGCTGTCGCACGTCCCCCAGCAAACCTGATTGCTCGTTCACCGATTGCGCGTCTAGCCCTTGGACGCGATGAACCGGATGAGATCCTTCACCCGGCAGGAGAACCCCCATTCGTTGTCGTACCACGAGAGGATCTTGACCGAGTGGTCACCCACGACTTTCGTAAAGGGCGCATCCACGATCGAAGAATGCGGGTTGCCCTTGAAATCGATGGATACCAGGGGCTCGTGGGAGACGGCGAGGATACCTTTGAGCTCCTTGGCGGCGGCCTCCTCGAGCGCTTGATTGACCGAATCGACCGTTACCTTCTTGTCGACAAAGGCGGTCAGGTCGGTGAGCGAGACGTTCGGCGTCGGCACCCGGACCGAGATCCCATCCAATCGTCCTTCGAGCTCGGGAAGCACCCGGCTCACCGCGATGGCGGCGCCGGTGGTCGTGGGGATCATGGAGAGCGCGGCCGCGCGGGCGCGGCGCAAGTCCTTGTGCGGTAGGTCGAGCAGGCGCTGATCGTTCGTGTAGGAGTGGATGGTGGTCATGATCCCGCTGATCATCCCGAACTGCTCGTGGACGACCTTGGCTACCGGAGCCAGGCAGTTCGTGGTGCAGGATGCGTTCGAAAGGATGTGGTGTTTCGCGGGGTCGTATTGGCCCTCATTGACTCCCATGACGATGGTGAGGTCCTCGCCTTTGGCGGGGGCGCTGATGATGACTTTCTTCGCGCCGGCCTTGAGATGCTTCGCCGCGTCGTCTTTCTTGGTGAAGAGTCCGGTGGACTCCACCACGATGTCCACGCCGAGATCCTTCCACGGCAGCTCGCCCGGGTCCCGGATCGTCAAGACTTTGGCGCGGCGGGAGCCGACGTGGATGGTGTCGCCCTCGGCGCGCACTTCGGTGTCGAGATTCCCAAGCACCGAGTCGTATTTCAGAAGGTAGGCCAACGTGCTGGCGTCGGTGACGTCGTTGACCGCGAGGATCTCGATGTCCTTGTCGTCCAATGTGGCTCGAAAGATGTTCCGGCCGATGCGTCCAAAACCGTTGATGCCTACTTTGATTGCCATCGATCGCTCCTTGACCTAGCCGGTCCTTCGGAAAGTCTTCGACCGAGTATATGAGTGGACCCGACATCGTGTCAAAGAGACCGTGGTCCGGCGGCCTATCACCAAGCAGATGTTGTATTTAGCGAGCTCGCGCGACCTCGTTGACAGGCGGCGTCCCCGGGCCGTATAGTCGGCCGTTTCATGTATCTTCTGTATAGCTTGGTACTGACGATGGGCGCGCTGGTCAGCCTGCCCTATTTTGTCTACCGCGGTCTGGTGACGGGGAAGTACTGGCCATCACTCCGACAAAGATTGGGGTTTCTTCCGGGCTCCATCAATCCAGCGGGTGAGCCTTCCATCTGGGTGCACGCGGTGTCGGTCGGCGAAGTGATCACCGCCAAAGCGCTGCTTCCGCTGTTGCGCGAGTCGTTTCCGGGCAAGCCCGTTTTCGTTTCCGTGACGACACTCACCGGCAAGCAGGTCGCGGATCGTCAGCTACGCGATGCCGATGGTGTCTTCTTTTGCCCTTTCGACTGGCGCTTCGCGGTGCGGCGGGTCGTCCAGCGGATTCGACCGCAGGTCCTGCTGGTCGTCGAGACCGAGATATGGCCTCACATGCTGCGCGCCTGTCACGAAGCAGGAGCGGCGACGATGCTGGTCAATGGACGAATATCCGATCGCTCTTTTCGTCGCTACCGGCTCATCCGATTGTTCTTGAAGCACTACCTCCGGCCCGTGGATTCCTTCTGCATGCAGAACACCCGCTATGCCGAGCGCATCATCGAGCTCGGTGCGGACCCAGCGAAAGTGAGCGTTACCGGAAGCCTGAAGTTCGACGCCGTCGTCCCGAGACGTGGGGCGCCGTCTCCTGCCGCAGAGCTCATCCCTTCCGGCCGCACGGTCTTGGTAGCGGGGAGCACGCTCGCGCCCGAAGAGGAAATTCTCCTCGACGTGTTCCAAGCATTGCGCAAGAAGTACGCCGACTTGTTTCTGATTCTCGCCCCCCGTCATCCCGAGCGGTTCCCCGAGGTCGCGAAGCTGGCCGAGGTGCGGGAGCTTCGAGTCGTCCGACGTTCTACTCTCCAGCGACCCGCGGCCGACGCGGACATCATGATCCTCGATACGATGGGTGAGCTCGCGTCCATCTATGCCGCCGCCGACCTCGTCTTCATGGGCGGGAGCCTGGCAACCTGGGGAGGTCACAACATCATCGAGCCCGCCGCGGAAGGAAAGCCGGTCGTCTTTGGACCTCACATGAGCAACTTTCAGGAGATCGCCTTGTCCTTCCTCGACGCGGCCGCCGCGATCCAGATCGCCGATCGCGACGAGCTCGAGGAGTCTCTCGGGCGCCTGCTCGCCGACGAGGATTTGCGCTCGGACGTCGGCGCGCGGGCGCGGCAGCTCGTGGATGCCAATCGAGGCGCCGGCCGGAAGACCATCGAGAGCGCTCGTCAGGCGGTGGGAACGGCGGCATGAGCCGCTCGCTCTTGCACTCTTTTCTCCAACCCGTGGCCGTGCCGGCTTCTTGGGCTTATGGGGCCGCTGTCGCGGCACGGACGTGGCTCTATCAGTCGGGAACCATCCCGGCGAAGCGACTCCCGGCGCCCGTGGTGAGCGTGGGCAACGTCACCTGGGGTGGGAGCGGCAAGACGCCGATGGTGGCCTGCATTGCCCGTCACTTTCTCTCGCGGGGCCGGGCGGTCGGAGTTCTCTCCCGGGGATATGGACGCGAGCGGCCCGATCGCGTCGTGGTCGTCTCCGAAGGGCAGTCGGTTCTCGCCACGCCGGCCGAAGGCGGGGACGAGCCCGTGGAGCTGGCCGAGGTGGTTCCGGGGCTCGCGGTGGCCGTTGGAGCCGACCGTTACCAGGCCGGGCTCGAGCTCCTCCGGCGGAGGGGGGAACAGATCTTCATCCTCGATGACGGGTTTCAGCACCGACGGCTCGCGCGCGACCTCGATCTCGTGTGCATCGATGCGGGTGAGTCGGTGGACCATCTTCGCCTGTTGCCGGCCGGTAGGTTGCGGGAGCCGTTGTCCAATCTGGAACGGGCGGGAGCGCTTATCTGGACGCGCTGGCGAGAAGGGCGGCCGGCCGAGGCGCTCGAGGCGCGCGTGCTGCCCTGGCTTGCCGACCAGCGCCCGGTTTTTCGATCGGTGAGCGCCATCTCGGGATTCCAGTCGATCCCTTCCGCAAGCCCGCGGCTCCCTGCGGAAGGCCTGCGGGGCGAGTCCATCGGCGTAGTGTCCGGCATTGCCAGGCCGGGCCGCTTCCGAGAGGATCTCGAGGAATGCGGGGCGCGGATCGTGTGGTCCCGCACCGAGCGGGATCACCACCGGTGGCGCCCGGACGAGCTCGTACGCCTCCTGGAAGAGGCGCGCGGCGCGGGAGCGCGAGCCGTGGTCACGACGGGGAAAGACGCCGTCAAGATGACCGCGGTGGGGGAGACGCCTGTCCCACTGTACCGCGCCCTGCTCGAGAGCCGCGTGGTCGAGCAGCAAGCCTTCGAGGCGCTTCTCGACGCGCTTCCAAGACACCCACGTTAGGAGGCATTTTCCCGTCCTCCAGACGCGTAAAGGCTACCCTGTCAGAAAGTTATGCTTTTCACCGGTCCGCAACTCGTTATATGATCGAAGCGATGATGAGGAGTCAGGCGAGCGGTCAGGGCCGTTTGGAAATAGACCTTAGATGACTCGAGCTCGACACTACACGGAATACCTCGCAGCGCTCGTTCTCGGCCGCGCGATGCGACTTCTTCCTCGCCGAGCCCGGCTGGCGCTCGGACGCACCGCCGGCGGCATCGTTTTCGCTCTCGACGCCAAGCATCGCGCCGTGACGCTCCAGAATCTCGATTTCGCATTCGGCTCGACCAAGACCGCGGACGAAAAGTACGCCATCGCTCGTGGCGCGTTCCGCCATTTCGGCGCGATGCTCTTCGAGCTCATCTCGTTCGGGAGGCCCCGTTGGGAGAAGCTCCAGAAGATCGTCGAGTTCGAGGGAATCGAGAACATCGAGAGCGCGAAACGGGCCGGCAAAGGAGTGCTTCTGGTCTCGTCCCACTTCGGCAACTGGGAGCTCCATGGCATCGCCCATGGTTACCGCTTCGGACCGATCGCCGTGGTCGCCCGCGGTCAAGACAATCCCTACTTCAACCAATGGCTCGAGGAGATACGCACGGCCGGCGGCAACACCGTGCTCTATAAGCAGCGCGCTCTTCAACGCGTCATGCGTCTCATGAAGGACAACGAATCGGTGGCGGTCGTCACCGATCAGAATGTTTCCAAGGAAGACGCACTCTTCATCGACTTTTTCGGGCGGAAGGCGGCCACGACGCCGGTGGCGAGCTGGATCGCCCTCAAGACGGGGGCGGCCCTCGTGCCGGTCTTCACCCTTCCCCTGGCCGACGGACGTTACCGCCTGATCTACGAGAAGCCCATCTACCCTGGCGCCTACACGAACATGGGCCGGCGCCGCGCGGTCGAGCTGCTGACGCAACAATGTGCGGAGGTCCAAGAGGGGTACGTGCGGCGGAACCCGGAGTTCTGGTTGTGGCAGCATCGGCGATGGAAGACCCGCCCACCGGAAGAGCGTAGTGAGGAAGTGTCGGTTGCCGAAGAGGAAGCCAGTTGAGCCAGACCAGCCACGCGAGTGAGTCGAACGAGACGAGCGTGTCCGGCCGAACCAGAACGTCTCGCCGGTCGATCCTGGTCTACGCACCGAGCTGGATCGGTGACGCGGTGATGTCTCTTGGCGCGCTTCGGTACCTGCGACGCGCCTATCCGGATTCGCGACTGACCGTCCTCGCCAAGCCGGGGATCGAAGACTTATATCGATGCTGCGAAGCGGTCGACGGCACGATGTGCCACGATCCCGGCAAGGAACGCGGCGTATCGGGATTCCTTCGGGTGGCGTCGAGACTTCGTGAGTCCGGCTTCGACCTGGCCGTTCTTTTCCCGAACTCGTTTCGCTCCGCGGCCACCGTTTGGGCGGCCGGCATTCCCCATCGGTGGGGGTATGGGCACGACGGGCGAGGATTTCTCCTGACCAAGGCGGCTCCGCCGGCGCACCGGCCCTTCGGGCGTCACCAGGCGTACTTTTATATCGACCTGCTGCGTCATCTCGGGATCGAGACCGGCGAGCCTGACATCCGCTTGAATCTTCAGGAGTCGATGCGTCGAAGTGCCGTGACGCTCCTCGAAGCCCATGGCTGGCGCGCGGGCGATTCGTTGATCGGTATTCATCCTGGCGCGACGGGGAGCGCGGCGAAGCGCTGGATGCCGACCCGCTACGCCGAGGTCGCCGATCGGCTGGCCGCTTCCTATGATGCGCGCGTCGTCATTCTGGGCGGAGCCGGGGAGGAGACGATCGCGGCGGAGACGAAGGCTCATTTGGGGTCGACGCCCATCGTGCTGGCCGGTAAGACCTCGCTAGCCGAGCTCATGGGCATCACCGCGACTCTCTCCGTCCTAATCTGCAATGACTCCGGTCCGATGCACGTGGCGTCGTCTCTGGGTGTTCCCACGGTGGCGGTTTTCGGTCCGACCGATGAACGGGAGACGGGTCCTCTCGGGCACGATGCCCGCGTGGTGCGCCAGCAGGTGGAATGCAGCCCCTGCCTGTTGAGAGATTGCCCCATCGATCATCGCTGCATGGATCGCGTGACCGTGGAGAACGTGTACCAGGTGGCGGTCGATCTCCTGAAGGGGAGGGGCGCCCACCGGAGGGCCGAGGCGACCTTGCGGTGAGGGGCAGGCCGGCAGTCTTTCTCGATCGCGACGGAACGATCAACGAGCCCGTGGGCTTCGTCAACCACCTCAGCTTGTTTCGTCTCTTTCCCTGGTCCACGGAGGCGATCCGTTTGATCAATCGCGAGGGTTACCTCGCGGTCGTCGTGACGAATCAGTCGGGCGTCGCGCGCGGGCTTTACTCGGAGTCACTGGTTCATGAGGTTCACGCCCACCTGGAGGCGACGCTCTCTCAATCGGGCGCTCATCTCGACGGGATCTACTATTGTCCTCATGAACCCGCCCGGGACGTATGCGATTGCCGCAAGCCGCGTCCGGGAATGCTCCATCGCGCGGAGAAGGAACTCGACGTGGATTTATCGCGCTCCGTAGTCGTCGGTGACAGCTACAGCGATCTCGAGATGGGATGGAGCGTGGGAGCACGTTCGGCTCTCGTTCTCACCGGATTCGGCCGCGGCTACTACGAGCATCAGAGTGCCGACTGGGCCCGCCAGCCGGATTTGGTGGCACCCAATCTCTATATGGCGTTGGTCGAGATTTTCTCGGAGGCGAAGGCGTGACCGCCGGGCCAACGAGGGGACGTTTGCTCGATATCGTCGAGCGTTTCGGCCGTGTCAAGGTGCTGGCGGTCGTGGATCTCGTGGCCGACGAGTACATCTACGGCCGAATCTCCCGCGTGAGCCGAGAGGCACCGGTCCTCATTTTGGAGCACGATCGCACTCAGGTCGTCCCGGGCGGAGGCGCGAATGCCGTGGCCAACATCGCATCGCTGGGAGGCCGGCCGCTCACCGTCGGCTTGGTGGGGAAGGACTCCGCCGGACGCGAGCTTCTCGCTGGATTCCGCCGTGCCCGCATCGATACCTCCGCCATCTCGAGCCGGCCCTCGTACGAAACCCCGACCAAGACGCGGATTCTGGCCGGTGGCCCCAACTCGACCAAGCAACAGGTAGTGCGTATCGATCACAACAGTCACGTGAACTCGGCGGGAGGCATTCGCCGGGAGATCCAGCGCGCGGTGGCGGATCTCTTGCCACGGGCGGACGTGGTCATGGTCTCGGACTACGGGTACGGTCTCGTTTCGACCGAGCTCAGCCGCTCGCTTGCGAAACGAGCCGCATCCTTGAGAAAGATGGCGATTCTAGACTCCCGCTACCATATTCTCGACCATCCCGGGTTTGCCGCCGCGACTCCGAACGAGCCGGAGGTGGAGGTTGCACTCGGGGTCGAGCACGGGGACGACGAAGTGGCGGTGGAGCGATCCGGTCGGCAGATGTTGCGTCGCCTACGGGGACAGGCCGTGGTCATGACGCGCGGCAGCAAGGGGATGATGCTCTTCGAGCCGCGGCGTCCCGCGCGACACATTCCCGTCTTCGGCACCGACGAGGTGGCGGATGTGACGGGAGCAGGTGACACGGTGATCAGCACCTTTTCTCTTGCGGTGGGGGCGAGGGCGACTTTTTATGAGGCGGCACTCCTGGCCAACTACGCCGGAGGCCTCGTGGTCATGAAACGCGGGACGGCGACCGTGTCGCGCGACGAGCTGGCGGCGGCGGTCGGCTCCGATCCCTCGCTCGAGAAGGACTGACCTTGGGTCGTCGGGTCGAACTCGAGACGGCTAGGCGTCTCGGGGCGGACGCCAAACGGGCCGGAAAGCGGGTCGTGCTCGCGAACGGCTGCTTCGACCTGATCCACGTGGGGCATGTCCGTTATCTGGAAGGTGCGAAGGCGGCGGGCGATCTCCTGGTCGTGGCGGTGAACGGCGACCGCTCCGTTGCCGCCCTCAAGGGGTGGGATCGCCCTATCATGAGTGCCGACGAGCGTGCCGAGCTCGTGGCCGCGATGCGGGCGGTCGATCTGGTCGTGGTCTTCGATGACGAGACGGTGTCTTCTCTCATCGAGACGCTCCGTCCGGACGTTCACTGCAAGGGTACGGACTACACCGAACAAACCGTTCCGGAGCGCGAGGAGATGAAGCGCATCGGGGGCACGACCAAGATCGTCGGCGATCCGAAGCAACACTCGACGCGCGATCTCATCGAGCGGGTACGGGAGCGCTTTCGAGAACCGTGAACATCCTCATCGTCAAGCTGGGCTCGATCGGGGACATCGTGCACACGCTTCCCGCGCTCGCCGCGCTGCGCCAAGCGTTTCCCGAAGCGCACATCGACTGGCTGGTGGAGTCGCGCTGCAAGGAGATCCTGCTCGAGAACCCTTGTCTGGACGGGCTACTGGAAGTCGATACCCTCCAGTGGAGACGACGCTTCTTCCGGCCTGCCACGTGGGTCGCGATCGCCGAACGGCTGTCCACGCTCCGCTCGCGCCGGTACGACGCGGTCTTCGATTTTCAGGGACTCTGGAAGTCGGGCGTTCTCGCCCGGTTGGCGCGCGGTCGGAAACGGATTGGTTTTGCTCGGGGACATTTGCGGGAGTCGGGGGCGAGTCTCTTCACCCACGAGCGCCTGGCTCCACCGGACGAGATGCGGCACGTGATCGACAGGAACCTCTATTTGTTGAGGGCGGTTGGTGTGGAGACCTCGCAACGCGCGTTTCCAATCGTCGTACCGGAGGAGATGCGCTCCCGCGCCGAGCGGCGACTTGCTTCCGTGGGGCTGTCGGATTTCGTCGCCCTCAATCCCGGAGGCGGCTGGCCCACGAAACGGTGGGGGCCGGAACGGTACGGAGCACTTGCCACCGAGATTCTCCGGGAGTGGAGCCTTCCGAGTCTCGTGCTCTGGGGGCCGGGTGAGGACGGTATGGCGGAGCGTATCGTGGCGACCTCGGATGGGGCCGCGCGTCTGGCGCCAGCCACCGCCCTCCGGGAGATGATCCCCTATCTCGAGCGCGCCCGGCTCTTCGTGGGAGGGGACACGGGGCCGCTTCATATTGCCTCGGCCCTGGACGTGCCGGTCATCGGCCTCTTCGGTCCGACCGATCCTGCAAGAAACGGCCCCTTCGGCACGGGAGATCGGGCCGTGTGGAAGGCCGTGCCCTGTAGCCCTTGTTACAAGCGCCGGTGCCCCGGGTTCGACACCGTGTGCCTACGCTCGATGTCGGTTCCCGAGGTGATGGCCGCGGTACGCGATCGACTCGGCGGGGAAAAAAAAAGAGCCACCTTTCGGTAGCTCTCGAGATCCCGAGACTTCGGTAATCGGTCTTACGAGACCTTGACTTCGATCTGGCGCGGCTTGGCCTCTTCAGCTTTCGGCAGCGCTACGGCCAGGACACCGTCCTTAAAGCTTGCGCTGATCTTCTTCGCGTCCACAGTGGCAGGTAGCGTGAAGGACCGGCTGAACTGACCATAGGCCCTTTCGGACCGGTAGTAACCCTTTTCCTTGACTTCTTCTTCGCGCTTCCTCTCACCGCGCAGGGTCAGAAGGTTGTCCTCGACATGGATGTCGATGTCCTCCTTCTTGAGCCCGGGTAGCTCCGCCTTCAGGACGATTTCGTTGTCCTTATCGAAGATGTCGACCGCGGGGTACCAAGTACCCAAGAAGTCGGTCTCTTCGCCATTAGCGCCACGCACGCGAGGTGCGAGCATGTCGAAGAGCTGATCGAAGTTGCGGGACAAAGAACCAGTATCTCTCCAGGGGTTCCATCGAACGAGTGTGGTCATTTTTTCTCCTCCTCAGACTTTTATCGGGAGTGGGACCTTGCCCACTCCTCTGATTCCAACAACAATATACAATATGATTAAAATAATGTCAAGTATTCTTAGTTATTTTTTTATAGATTTATGCCATACAATTTTAGCGCGTTTGACTAATCAATAAGTCATCTCATGTCACAGTGATACGGGCAGTTTCGCTCTTGGAAGTGGTGCTTCGAAGGTGTGATAGACTCCTCCAGCGGTGAAAAAAGTGTCCGAAAGCCTGGTCCGCGCGAGAGTCCCCCTGAGCTGGGCCCTGGGGCTGGCCGGCTTGCTCTTGGCCCGTCCCACGGCTGTTTCGTACACGGTGGGCCTTATGGTGGCCGCGGTGGGTGAGATAGGTCGGGTTTGGGCGGCCGGCTACCTTGTGAAATGGAAAGGGGTCACTCGAAACGGGCCCTACGCCTGGACGCGGAACCCGCTCTACCTCGGAAGCCTCATCGTCGGGATCGGATTTGCCGTGGCCACGGCACGGTGGGAGTTGGGCCTGCTGCTGGTCGTCTTTCTGCTTCTCGTCTACGTCCCGGTGATCAAGACGGAGGCGGCACGGCTTGCCGAGACCTACCCCGAGGCCTACGCGGAATACGCCCGAGAGGTGCCGCTTTTCTTACCGCGTCCCCCCAAGAAGACTGCGGCAAACGAGGATTCGTTCTCTTGGCAAAGGGTCCTCGAGAACAGGGAGCACGTCACGCTGTTGGGATGGTTCGGGACGGCTCTCTTGCTATGGCTGAGAATGAGGGGGGTGGGAGCTCTAGGTTAGGGCATCGCCTTACGTCGCCTGATCATCTCCTCGTCGTAATACCTGCGGTACAAGATGTCCCATTCCTCGCTACCCTCGGGGATGTCCCGTTTCTGACTCTCGATCTTGCGTCTGACGTCGACGTCGATGATTTCGTCGTCCTTGAGCTCTTCGTTGATGATGCGCACGATCTCAAGGCGGATCTCGCTATCCTCGCTGAAGAACTCCACCTGGGAGTTCGCTCGGAGATATTCCATG
>Ga0214472_10003589_pt1 | contig 16395 bp, 14 predicted proteins | sample RVTome_6_FD_207662 | JGI IMG/M metagenome (GOLD analysis project Ga0214472, IMG submission 207662) | Soil microbial communities from uranium-contaminated site in the Upper Colorado River Basin, Wyoming, United States - RVT140D175 | ecosystem: Environmental > Terrestrial > Soil > Contaminated >... | reverse complement strand
CTGCCGGAAGCACGACACCCATGAATAAAAAAAGAACAACACATACAAAAAAATTATTTTGTTTTATTGTTGTACAGCGCAAAAGAGTGCCATACCAACTCAATAAGGTATCTTCTCATACTGCAAAGCGTATTTTTGTGCAAAAACTCGCTTTTTATTTTTTAGCAAAAGTGCCAGTTGACTCATCGTCCGTTCACGAACCTTGCAGCTGCGTTTCGACAATGTGGTACACGGCCCCGAGCGCTTCCGGAAGTTTGTCCGCCATTGTGCCTCCGGCCTGAGCCATATCAGGACGGCCCCCGCCGCCGCCACCGACAATCCCGGCAACCTTTTTAACAATCTCCCCAGCATGGCATTTTTGGGTTAAATCTTTACTGACGATGGCAAGCAAGGCAACTTTACCCTGCAATTCTCCTCCCAGGACGGCGACTCCGGAACCCATTTTGTCTCTCACCTTATCGCCGATCTCCCGCATCGTTTTGGGAGAATCCAGAAAAACTTTTGCAGAAATCACTTGAACGCCTTGTATGTATTGTGCTTGGTCTATGATACTGCCCAGATCGACAAGCGACAACCGGGCGGTCAATTCACTCACCTCTTTTTCAAGCTTCTTCTGACTCCTGAGCAGTCCCTCAACCTTCGCTTTAAGCTCCTCCGGTTTGGCTTTGATTAATTCAGCCAAATCGGTCACCAGCGTGTCGGTCTCGCGGACTCGGCAAAGGGCCGCTTCTCCGGTCACCGCTATGATTCTGCGCACCCCGGCGGCAATTCCAGTTTCGCTGATGGTTTTGAACATGCCTATCTCCCCGGTGGCTGCGACATGGGTTCCGCCGCACAACTCCCTGCTGTCATCACCGAATGAGACGACCCGGACCTCATGACCATATTTTTCTCCGAACAAGGCTGTCGCCCCTGATTTCTGGGCCGTCTCCCTGTCCATAAGTTTGACATTACACGGAAAATTAGCTCTGATTGCCGCATTCACCTTGTCTTCAACTGTTTGCAGTTCTTCCTTTGAAAGCGGCGAAAAATGAGTGAAATCGAAACGCAGCCTGCTCTCTTCGACAAGTGAGCCGGACTGTTTTACATGGTCCCCAAGAACTTCTCGAAGCGCTGCCTGCAATAAATGAGTCGCTGAGTGGTTGGCCTGAATACGCCGGCGGCGGTCCATATCGACGGTGAGCGTGACGCGCTCTCCTTCCGAAAGCTTTCCCTCCGTCATATTGGCTTTATGAAGAACAACGCCCTCGTCCGTCTTAATGGTATCGACTATGTCCGCCGATCCCTCGGGTCCGGTTATCCGGCCATGATCTCCGATTTGCCCTCCCGATTCGGCATAGAAAGGGGTTTCCGCGCAGGCGAACATAATTTCGTCTCCCTTTTCGCCAAAAGAGGCGGTTTCGCCTTTTTCATCTAAAATAGCTTTCAGGGTTGACGACTTCTCCCCTTTCTCATAGCCAAAGAATTTGGTGATACCCGCTTTGTCGGGAAGTTCACGCATGCCTTTAGTCGCTTTCGCGAAGGTCCCATGCCACGACTTTTTGGATTGAGCCCGCTGCTGCTCCATGGCGCTGTCAAACCCTGCTTCGTCAAGTTGCAGGCCCATTTCCAGGGCCATGTCCCGCACAATGTCTTTCGGAAATCCAAAGGTATCATAAAGTTTAAAAATAAATTCGCCTTCGATAACCTTCTCGCCGATTTGCTTCAACCGGCCGATCTCCTCCGACAATATCGCCAGACCGTGATCAATGGTCTCCAGGAAGCGCTCCTCCTCTTTTGTTGCAACTTTTACAAGGAGCTCCTTGGCATCTGCCAGATGAGGGTATGCCTCTCCCATCTGCCGGACCACTTCATCGGCAATCTCTGCCAGAAACGGTTTTTCCAGGCCAAGGGTGCGGCCATAACGAATCGCCCGTCTCATAATGCGGCGCAGCACATACCCTCTGCCCTCGTTGGAGGGCAAAACTCCATCAGCGATCAAAAAAGTTGCGGCCCGGCTATGATCGACAATAACCTTAAAGGCCGTGTCGGATTTTCCCCCTCCGCCGTACTCTACTCCGCTCACTTCGGAAATTCTTTTCATGACAGAGGTAAAAATATCCGAGTCATAATTGGTAACTTTTCCCTGCATGACCGCTGTAATGCGCTCAAGGCCCATGCCTGTATCAATACTTGGTTTCGGCAAAGGAGTGAGATTGCCTTGCTCATCCCGCTCAAACTGCATAAATACAAGGTTCCACAATTCGAGAAAACGATCGCAGTCACAACCCAGCTTGCATTCAGGTCTGCCGCAGCCGGCCTCAGGCCCCTGATCGAAATGAATCTCCGAACAGGGGCCGCAGGGGCCTGTGTCTCCCATGGCCCAGAAGTTTTCAGACGCGCCCATTCTGATTATTCTCCCGTCGATGAGCCCATCCACCTTTTCCCACAGGGAAAACGCCTCATCATCGTCGTCAAAAACGGAAACCCAGAGGTGTTTTTTATCAACCCCGATAACCTCGGTCAGGAACTTCCAGGCGTGGTGTATCGCCTCCTCTTTGAAATAGTCGCCAAAGGAAAAATTCCCCAGCATCTCAAAAAAAGTGTGGTGCCTTGCCGTATAGCCGACATTCTCCAAATCGTTGTGTTTGCCTCCGGCCCGCACGCAACGCTGAGCGCTTACAGCTTTGGTGTATTCCCTTTTCTCCTCACCGGTAAAAACCTTCTTAAACTGAACCATACCGGAATTGACAAAAAGCAGGGTCGGGTCGTTATGAGGGACCAGAGATGAGCTCTCCACCACCGTGTGTCCCCTTTGCGCAAAATAATCTATAAACTTAGTCCGTATTTCATTTCCATTCATTATCGCTGCCTATTTTTTCTATTCTTCACTCGCCAGAAGGCCGCACCCCATCCTGACTTTTTTACCTATATCATCAAATATATCATGGTGTTCTTTCAAAAAGGTCTTGGCATTTTCCCGTCCCTGGCCGATTCTTTCACCATTATAAGAGTACCAGGCGCCGCTTTTTTCGACAATGTCCTGCTCTACGGCCAAGTCAAGCAAATCACCCTCTTTGGAGATTCCTTCACCATAAATGATGTCAAACTCGACGACCTTGAAAGGGGGCGCCATTTTGTTTTTCACCATCTTAATTTTAGTCCTGTTGCCGATGACTTCGACGCCGTCTTTAATTGCCGTTCCTTTACGGATATCAAAGCGCAAAGACGCGTAAAATTTGAGGGCATTGCCACCCGTGGTTGTTTCAGGATTGCCGTACATGACACCGATCTTCATGCGAATCTGATTGATGAAAACAATTGCTGTGTTGGTGTTGCTCAAAATACCGGAAAATTTTCTCATGGTCTGCGACATCATCCTGGCCTGCAGGCCGACATGAGAGTCGCCAATATTGCCATCGATCTCGGCTTTGGGAACAAGCGCCGCGACCGAGTCGATAACGATGATATCAACCGACCCGCTTCTGATTAAAATTTCTGCGATCTCCAAGGCCTGTTCCCCGTAATCAGGCTGAGAAACAAGCAGATCATCGACATTGACACCCAATCTGGCCGCATATTGAATATCCAAGGCATGCTCTGCATCAATAAAAGCGGCAACACCCCCCGCTTTCTGGGCCTCGGCCAAGACATGCAGGGCCAATGTTGTCTTCCCAGACGATTCCGGGCCAAAAATTTCAGTCACCCTGCCCCGGGGAATGCCGCCGATCCCCGTGGCAAGATCGATGCTCAGGGTTCCGGTCGAAATTGCCGGCACCTTCACGACCTCATCCGTTCCGAGTCTCATTATGGAGCCTTTGCCGAACTGTTTTTGGATTTGAAATACCGCGGAATCCAGAGTCTTTTGTTTCCCTTCCGAAATAGCCATATGATTGTCCTTTTTATAAGAATTGTTTCTCTTTATGATGAAGGTGAATAACGTACCCTAAAGCTTATTTTTCCTCAAGCAGTTTACGGCGAAGGAGATCTAAGCCGGTATAAGCTGCAATGATCTGAATCATATCCCGCTTGCCCGAAAAGTTGAACAGATAATCATATATCTTGTTCCCGGCCGCCAAAGCAAAATAGACGGTACCAACCGGTTTTTCCTCCGTGCCGCCGCCCGGTCCGGCAATCCCCGTGACAGAAATCGCGACATCGGCTCCGCATATCTGTTGCACGCCCTTTGCCATTGCCTTGGCCGTTTCAGCGCTGACAGCGCCGTACCTTTCAATAATTTGTGAATCGACTTGCAAAAGTGAGCTTTTCAGCTGGTTGCTATACGCCGTCACCCCGCCTATAAAATAGTCCGAGCTGCCGGCAACCGAGGTTATCTGGTGGGACAGCAATCCTCCCGTGCAGGATTCAGCTACCGCCAGACTTTTCTTTTGCCGTTTCAACATCGCCCCGACCAGCTCAGCCATGGTTTCTTCACCACTATTATATATATATTCACCAACAGCCTCGTTGATTTGCCGATCAAAAATCTCAAAAAGAGCCAGCGTTTCCTTTTTATCTCCTCCCAAAACGGTCAGGCTGAGATGCACTTCGGGATAAACCGGATAATAGCCTATCCTGACCTGCGAGTTGTCATTTTCAAAATGTTTCAACCTGCGGTTTACCTCGGTCTCAGGTATTCCGAAAATATGATACAGCTGCCTGTGCACATGTCTTTTTTCCTGCCCCTTGAATGCCGCCAGCTTCGGCAGAACCACGTCCTTGAGAAGCTCTCTCATTTCATCGGGAACTCCGGGCAGGATGAAGATCGGTTTGCGGTCATGAACCAGCAGATATCCCGCCATATTAGCCTCCGGCTTCAACACCTCGGCGCCGGCCGGCAGCCATGCCATCTTCTCAAGCTTAATGTCCCGGGCATCTTTTTTCCTTCCCGCCAAAAACATTTCAATCTGGCTTAAAACCTCAGGGTGGAAAGTAGACGGCCGGCCAAGGGCCGAAGAAACCGCTTCGTTGGTAAGGTCATCGCTCGTGGGCCCCAACCCCCCTGTAACTATTACAAAATCCGCTCGATCCAGAGCCTTCCGAACCGCCGCGCCAATGAGCTCGGGAGAATCTCCTATGGTGGACATTGCAACCACCTCATGTCCCTGAGCAAAGAGATGATAAGCGGCAAACTGGCTGGTGGAATTGAGGATGCGGCCCGAAGTCAGCTCATCGCCTATGGCAATAATTTCTCCAATCATCAGAAAAGCCTCTTTTGGCGGTTTTCCTCGTCACCAGCAGGGCCGGCCACCATGACCCCGAAAACATTCTGATCCATGATTCTTTCAATTTTCACCTGCACCAGCTGATTGCTCACCGAGAGCGGCGCGTCAAAATGGATCGGGATGTAATTCTCCGAAAACCCCTTCATCATCTTGAATCTGTTTTTGTTGGTTTCCGCCAAAACCTTTCTGGTGGTGCCGATATATTTGCTGTAAAAAGCGGTTCTTTTTTTGTGGTCGAGTTCCCGCAGGAGAGAGGCCCGTTCGTCTTTGACGCTTTTCGGCAGATGATTTTCCATGGCGTCGGCCATTGTTCCCGGCCGCTTGGAGTAGGGAAAAACATGCAGATAGGCAACCGGCAGCCGCTCGATAAGCTCCAGTGTATGGCGAAACGCCGCATCATCCTCTCCGGGAAAACCGACCATAACATCCAGCCCTATGGCAGCTTCCGGCATAAATGAAAAAATTCTTGCGATGGTCTGCTCAAACTCGTGAGCCGAATATTTTCTGTTCATTTTGGCAAGGATGCCATCATCCCCGCTTTGCAGGGGCAGATGAAAATGGGGCATAAACTTCTCCGCTCCCGCCATGCAGCCAAGCATCTCATCTGTTATCTCCCCGGGCTCCAGGGAGCTTATCCGGTACCGAACCTGATCCTTCCTCTCGCCAATCAGACAGACAAGCGACGTGAGACTTTCGCGCGGCTGCAGATCCCGTCCATACATGCCCACATGAATACCGGTCAAGACAAGCTCCCTATAACCCTCCCTTTCAAACACATCAAGCTGACGGAACACCTCGACCGGCGCGAGACTCCGCACGCGGCCCCGCGCATAAGGGACAATGCAATAAGAGCAAAAATTGTTGCAGCCATCCTGAATCTTGACATAGGCCCTGGTCCGCCCGGTAAATTTTTTGACCGGCAGAGAACAGATCTCTTTCTTGCGGCCAATGTCCCCCATATATATCTCCAAGTCACAGAACTTATCAGACAAGGCAATATCGACCAGGAGATGTTTATTGTCGTTGCCGACAATGCAGATTGGGTGGTCGGCTATTTCCAGGATTTCCTGAGTAGCTACCTGGGTGTAGCAGCCGGTGACGACTATCCTGGCCTTCGGATTGAGACGCAGGGCCTTTCTGACGGCCTGCCTGGACTGGGCGCCCGCTTTTCCCGTCACCGCGCAGCTGTTGATCACATATATATCCGCTTCTGTTGAAAACGGGACCACTTCTAGGCCGGCTTCTTCAAATTTATTGACAAAAGAAGCGGATTCATATTGATTCACTTTGCAGCCTAGTGTGGTTACCGCGACCATTCTTTTCCGCATTTCCGCTTTTCTCTTTTGTGGCTTCATACTCTTAGTAAAGAAACAACATCAACAATCTGCCCGGTTAAATAGGTCAGATCGGCATCATTTATAATATAGGGGGGCATAAGATAAACAAGTTTGCCAAAGGGCCTTATCCAAACTCCTCTGTCAACAAACTGCTGCTGCATAACCGCCAAATCGACCTCTTCTTTCAGCTCAACAACACCGATACTGCCCATAACCCGAACATCGGCAACTCTCGGGTCGGCGCGGCACGGTTCCAACCCTCTCTCCAAGCAACCTTGGATCCGTACACTGTTTTCCCGCCACTCGCCTTCCAGCAAAAGATCAATACTTGCGTTGGCGACCGCACAGGCCAGAGGATTGGCCATAAAGGTCGGGCCATGCATGAAGACATCATCTTTGTTCCTACAAACCCCCTCACCGACTTTGGCCGTGGCCAGAACAGCGGCAAGGCTCATATATCCCCCGGTAATAGCTTTACCGAGGCAGATAATATCCGGGCTTATCCCGGCATGCTCACAAGCAAAGAGTCTGCCCGTCCGCCCAAAACCGGTGGCTATTTCATCGCAAATGAGCAGAACATCATGCCGGTCACAAAGGGCGCGTACCTGCCGCAAAAACTCCGGGGCATAAAATCGCATACCGCCCGCCCCTTGGACGATGGGTTCAAGTATAACCGCGGCAATCTCCTTATGTCTCGCCTCAATAATTTCTCGAAAGCTTTGCAGATCGGAATCATTCCACTCACTATCATCTCGGCTCTCTGGCGCATCGGCAAAAAAATGCTTTGCCAGAATCCCTGAGAACATATGATGCATCCCCGATATCGGATCGCACACCGACATAGCGCCAAACGTATCGCCGTGGTATCCATGCCGAATGGTCAGAAGTTTCGTTTTATCTTGTTGCCCCTCGGCGTACCAGTACTGAATAGCCATTTTAATAGCAACCTCAACAGAGACGGAACCGCTGTCGCAAAAAAACACCTTCTCCAAGGAAGGCGGGGTAATGCCCACAAGCTTTTGGGCAAGTTTGACCGCCTGCGGGTGGGTAATTCCCCCGAACATGACATGCGACATGGATTTGAGCTGGTCGGTTACGGCACTGTTGAGAATTGTATTGTTGTAACCGTGGATGGCACACCACCAGGACGACATTCCATCTATCAACTCCCTGCCATTGGCCAGCCGCAGGCGGACACCGCTGGCGCTGACCACCGGATAAACGGGCAGAGGGTCGGTTATTGATGTATAGGGATGCCAGATATGCTTTCTGTCAAAATCCAGCATTTCGTCTCTCGACATAGGGGTACCAAACTTCTTATTTGCAAAAGCCAAACGTTCCGGCGCGTGAATGGTTGTTGTTATACATTCAATACACGCTCGTTTTCAACACAATATCAAAACTTCCCCTAAAAAAATAGCCGAGTTGCGAATCAGGCCGTCACCCATACTTCCTCGCGGCGCACCTGCAAGAGTCCGGAAATATCATCAATCAGCTCTTTAATGCTGAGGTATTCGAAATTATCGATAAGATCGTTGTGAAAGGTCTCTTCGCCCTCTTCGTTTACCGCAACAATAAAACCGCAGCGCACTCTCTCCATGAATTCGGGACCATCGCTATCCAAATAAACCGTGACGTTTTTTACCATGATATTCTCCTCGGGTTTTCATTAACCATCTCTTTTTGCAGCTCGTATCGGGAGAATATCATATGTGGTGGGACAAATAGTGTCCTACCATAAAAAAAATTCAATACGCGTTCAGAGCAAATCTCTGCAGCTTGTGCCGCATTTCCCTGATGCATTCTCTGTCGGGGTGATAAGGGAGAGACGGGCAAATCGGCGCAGCGAGCTTATGGCTTTCAAAAAAAGGGGTCTTTTCAAGACTCAAATTATACGCTTGCACCATCAGAATTTCCAGATTGACAACATCTTCGATATTATAGGCGAGAAGAGTTTCCAACAATTTTCTGCTGCCGGTTGCCAGATACTCCTGCCAGAGATGGACGGCAAAAAGTCCGTCCACGCCATCCAGATCGCCGCGGTCAATCCCAAGCTGCTTCTCACAGCTTTTTAACCCTCCGGAAAGTCCAAGCCCCCGGAGAACATACCGCAAATCAATATGGGCCTTGACAATTTTAACCCCGAAATGCCTCTCAATAAACGGCAGGTCGAAAGTCTTTCCATTATACGTGACCAGCACATCATATTTGTCCAGGTCTGCGACAAAATCATCCAGGTTTTCCCCATAAACATAGGTCTTGATTGTTGTACCGTCATAGAGGGCGATAGTGGTAATGTGGTCCTGAAAATCACTCAACCCGGTGGTTTCAATGTCAAGATAGACGGTTTTGTCCCGAAAATGCGGAAAAAGCCGCCAGTGCTGATTTGCGTTCAGGAGATCGACAAAAAAGGCAGTGTTTGAGGCAAGCTCCTTCCTGGACAAATGCAGATAATGGCGTATCAGTTCAATTTTTCGGAGCGAGAGAAACTCCGGGAAGGGCTCTTTGAAATCGTCCCATGACCGAACCCCCGAAGCCCACAAACGGCTCTCTGATTTGAGGCCCAATCCCGGTATATGGCGGAAGGTGTTTTTCAGCATATATTCACATGTGGTAGCAATACATTCTATCTTGGCGACCGAAAATACCTTATATAGTGAAAAGTTATAATAAATTAACGGCGGATTCTTTTGGTTTTTTCCGTGATATAGTATAAACTTAAGTTGTTCTCCAGCGAAACTTGAACAAAAAGTGGAAAACAGCAGAGAGTTCAACCTTTCAACAAAAAAGAGGTCTTTATGAGAGTACAAGCATTTGATTTTTCTGTAAAACAACCCATGTTTTACACCGCATTGTTCTTGGCATGTCTTACCCTGTCAGGCTGCGGCTACAACACAATCCAGACCAATGACGAGGCTGTCACGGCCGCCTGGGGAAACGTTGAGGCCGCCTACCAGCGGCGGGCCGACCTGATTCCCAACCTGGTTGAGGTGGTCAAAGGATACGCTGCCCATGAAAAAGATACCCTAATTGCCGTGACCGAAGCGCGCGCCAAGGTAGGCAAGGTAAGCATCGGCGCCGACGTCATCAATAATCCGCAGGCATTTTCTCAGTTTCAAAACGCTCAGAGCGGTTTGAGTTCCGCTCTCTCCCGGCTCATGGTTGTGGTTGAAAAATACCCGGATCTGAAGGCTAATCAGAATTTCCTGGACCTCCAGCATCAGCTCGAAGGCACTGAAAACAGAATTAATGTTGCCCGTGTCCGCTACAATGAGGCCGTCCGTGTTTTTAACACCTCGATCAGGACGTTCCCGAACAATTTGACCAACAACTTCCTCTTAAAACTGCCGCGCCGCGAATCTTTTAAAGCTGACGCAGGCGCCGAAACCGCTCCCAAAGTGAAGTTTTAAAAAAGATCGCCGAAGTTGAATTAAAACCGTACGAGCAACAGCCGAAACATTTAACACGTCTGGAAAGGAAAGGCATATCATAATGATTTTTTGTACCGGCAGAGCGAAAGAAAGGCTTGTGAAACAGATTTGCGCCCTGTCTTTCCTGTTTGCCTTTTTTCTTGTATCTCTTCCTGCCGCCTATGGCCTGGATGTCCCCAAATTTCAAGGGTACGTCAATGACTACGCCAATATGCTCTCCCCTGAGAGCCGCGTCAAGATTGATCGGGCTCTACAGTCTTTTGACCTCTCCGATTCCACCCAAGTGGCGCTATTAACCATTCCTAGCCTGGAAGGAGACAGCTTGGAGGATTTCAGCATCCGCACCGTTGATCAATGGAAAATAGGTCAGAAGGGGAAAGACAACGGAGTCTTACTGCTGATTGTTAAAAATGACCGGAAAATACGCATTGAGGTAGGCAGAGGCCTGGAGCCGGTGCTCACAGATCTTTTAAGCGGCCGCATCATTGACACGGTGATAACCCCGTATTTCAGAGAGGGTCAATTTGACCAGGGAATCGTAGCCGGCATCGGGGCAATCATTCAGGCAAGCCGTGGAGAGTTCAAAGGCGACAGGAGAATTCGGCGCTCCGGACGGCGGAACGAACCGTCCCCTCTCTTCAAGTTTTTCTTTTTCGGCATAGTATTTACCGCGTTCCTCGGACACCACTCCCGAAAAGTCGGAGCAGTTGCCGGCGCCCTCCTCTTCCCCCTCGCCCTACTTTTCGGCTTCCTGCCGCTCGGTGTTTTTTCCCTGCTATTTCTTATGCCTTTCGGGGCTGTCGGCGGGTGGCTGCTGCCCATTATGCTTGCCGGATTTTTTAGAAATCGGGGCGGCGGTTATTATGGAGGCATGGGCGGATTCGGCGGCAGCAGCGGTTTCGGCGGCGGCGGATTTGGGGGATTTGGCGGCGGCAGCTTCGGCGGTGGAGGAGCCTCGGGAAGATGGTAGAACGTATGAAGGCAGAAACTTTTTTCACTGATTCGGACAGCGTTAAGATCTCTCAGGCCATTGAACGGGTGGAGAAACATACGGCCGGAGAAATAGCGGTCATGGTCATCGACCAGAGTGATGACTACCCTGCGGCGCAGTTATTGGCCGGCATCACCATTGGCGGAATCCCGGCCCTTTTAATCAGCGACTTTTTTGGTGGCGGTTCCATCTGGGTCTTCCTTACCCTATTTCTTTTTTTCGGCATCGGCTTTGGGTGGTTAAGTTCTTATGTGCCCTTCCTCAAAAGAATATTCATCCCGCAAAACCGGCTGGAAACCCGCGTGCGGGAAAAAGCCCTGACCGCCTTTTATGACAAGGGGCTCTACAAAACACGAGACGAGACAGGGGTACTTTTTTTCATCTCTCTTTTCGAACGGAAAGTCTGGATTTTGGCCGACAAAGGAATTTATGCGAAAATCGACCAGGCAACCTTGCAGGAATATGCCAGCGACATCGCCTTGGGGATTAAAAACAAAAATGCGACCGCTGCCTTATGCCGAGAGATCGACAATGTCGGCCGGATTCTAGCGGATAATTTCCCGATCAAAGCGGATGACTCAAATGAACTTTCAAATGAAGTCATTGCCGGATAACAGGAAACGGTATGGAGAGAAAAGTACTTGTAGCCCTTGATGGCTCGATATACGGGAAAAACACGCTCAATTATCTTTGTCAACTCTTTAACAATATTCCAGACATACACCTTCACCTGCTCACTCTAATCCCAAGTTCGGGAGGTCCTCAACCAAGTCAATGGCAAGACCAGGCCGACTTCATGAACAGCATCTCGCCCGCCAATAGGAAAAAAAAGGAGAGAGGCAGACATATTATTCAGAACGCGATCCAATTCCTGCAAAGAAACGGCGTATCTGAGCAGAGAATTACATCTGCAGTACGTTTTGCCGGCAGGAGTATCGCTTCCGAGATTATCGCGGAGGCCAGACAAGGTCTCTATGATGCATTGGTAATCGGGCGCCGCGGCTTGGGCAAACTGGAAGGGTGGATTATGGGAAGCGTGTCAGGAATCGTTTTAGAAAAATGCTCGGATGTCCCCATATGGATAGTTGACGGTAAAGTTGATTCCAAAAATTTTCTGGTTCCGGTCGACGGAAGTCCACACTGCCTGAAGGCCGTTGACCATATTTCATTCATACTGAAAGACCACCCTTTCGCTGAAATCACTCTTTTCAATTCCAAGGCCTTTTTTACAAAAAATATTGAAATCGACATCGAAGCATGCTCAAACTACATGGGTGAAGAGTGGTGCGACATCCATTACAATAAACCGGAAAGCCTTTTTTCGGCCCCCAAACAGGTTCTTCTTGACGCCGGATTTCCGGCCGACCGCATCCACACCTTTCAAACCTCCAAAGGTATCTACCCAAGCCGGCAAATAGTCCGTCAAGCCCTTGTTCACAACTTCGGCACCATTGTCATGGGGAGAAGAGAAGGGTTCTACAAAAAAGGGGTTTTCAAGGGAGTAAGCGACAGAGTTTTGGCCATGGCTGAACAGGTTGCAATCTGGATTGTCTGAGACCTTTGGAAAAAAAACCGCAAAAGGCATTCGTCGTTCATCAATGGGTAACGGCCTAGTCACTGGTTTGTCCAAAGGGACATCCAACAGGGACACATAATCCAAGCACGATGCTTCCTTCTTATTTGCATGGTTTCGGTTGACCCTCTGACAACGCTTTGTATATTGCCACGGCAAAGCTTTTTGTTTCCGCCTCATAGATGGAGTTTGCCGTATGGACAACATTCTCTCCTATATTGATCAAAACAAAGACCGTTACCTCCGGGAGCTTACCGAACTCCTCGCAATCCCCAGCATTAGCGTGCACAAAGAGAACGCCCCGGACATTCAGCGATGCGCCGCCTGGATGGCAAAGCATATGGACACCATTGGCCTGGAGAATGTTCAGATCCTGCCAACGGCCGGACATCCTCTGGTCTACGCTGACTGGCTGAACGCTCCGGGAAAGCCGACGGTCCTGCTGTATGGCCATTATGACGTGCAACCGCCTGAGCCCCTGGAACTGTGGACTTCTCCGCCGTTTGAGGCAACGATCCGCGGTGACAATCTGTATGCCCGAGGAGCGGCCGATGATAAGGGCCAGGTGTTTATCCATCTCAAAAGCATTGAAGCATACCTCAAGAGCACCGGCGCGCTTCCCGTCAATCTGAAATTGTTGATTGAGGGAGAAGAGGAGATAGGCAGCGAAAACCTGGAGAAATTCGTGCATGACCACAAGGAGCTTCTGACAGCCGACCTGGTGCTTATTTCCGATTCATCCATGTTCGCCAAGGGGGTTCCGTCGATCTGCTATGGCCTGCGGGGTCTGGTATACATGCAGATCGATCTGGTCGGACCAAACCGGGACCTGCATTCGGGGTCGTTTGGCGGCGCCGTCCACAATCCGATTCAGGCGCTTGCCGAGATTATCGCGCAATTGCACGATGAGCACGGCAAGGTAACCATCCCGGGCTTCTACCAGGATGTGCGCCCACTTTCTGAAAAAGAGCGTAACGCCTACAAGAAGCTTCCCTGGAGCGACAAAAAGTATGCACATGAGCTTGGCGTGCAGCAGCTATACGGTGAGAAGGGATTCACCAGCCTGGAGCGCGTGTGGGCCCGCCCCACCCTTGAATGCAATGGTATCTGGGGGGGATTCACCGGCGAAGGGGCAAAGACGGTGCTGCCCTCAAAGGCCTCAGCGAAAATCTCCATGCGTCTGGTTCCCGACCAGACATCGGCGCGGATAGCAAAGCTTTTTGAGCAACACATCCTGAAGATCGCCCCTAAAACCGTGCAAGTCGAGGTTCACAATCTGCACGGCGGTGAGGCGGCCATCACGCCGATTGACAGCCCCGGCGTGATGGCCGCGGTTGCCGCGCTCCAAAAGGGTTTCGGCAAGAAGCCGCTCTATCAGCGCGAGGGCGGCTCAATCCCGATTGTGGTCCAGTTTAAAGAAATTCTCGGACTGGATACCGTCCTTCTCGGTTTCGGTCTCCCCGATGAAAATGCCCATGCCCCCGATGAGTTCATCAACCTTGATAACTTCTTCGGAGGAGTTCGGACCTCCGTCCACTTCTTTAATGAGCTGCCGAATTACATGAACTGAGACGAAAAGAGTTGCAGGATTTTCGATTGACAACGTATTCGATATTTAATTAAATGGTGATTCTCGGCGTCAACATCATGTCAACACGTAAAGTACTCACTTACCTTGTTTATTCTTAAGAAAAAAAGGGCTAAGCCATCCGGGTTTTACCATTAAAAAAAGAGCCGAACAGCACCACCGCTATGCAGAAAACCACTGGCAATTTATTCAATATTCTTCTTGTCGGCATCCTGCTGACCGCCGGTCTTTACTGGTGCAGTCAGTACAGCTACCTGCTGTTTCACAGCCTGGCCGAGCTCTTCAGCATCGTGATCGCTGCCGGCATTTTCATGTTGGCCTGGAATGCACGAACTATTCTGAAAAACGAGTATCTGCTCCTGCTGGGAATTGCCTACCTGTTCGTCGGCGCCCAGGATCTCATCCATACCTTGGCCTATAAGGGCATGGGGGTCTTCCCGGGCTATGACGCCAATCTGCCCACCCAGCTGTGGATCAGTGCCCGGTATACGGAAAGTCTTTCCCTGCTTGCCGCCCCCCTGCTGTTTACCAGATCCGTCAAAGCACCGCTGCTTTTGGCGGTCTATGCCGTGATCACCCTGCTGTTGCTGGGCGCGATTTTTACCGGGACCTTTCCGGACTGTTTTGTCGAAGGCAGCGGCCTGACCCCCTTCAAAAAAGGCAGCGAATACCTCATCTCGCTCATCTTGCTCGGTTCCTTCGCAATGCTGCGGGGAAATCGCCACCGATTTGAACCATGCGTCTACCGGCTGTTGGCCGCCTCCATTTTCCTCACCATCGGCTCCGAACTCGCCTTCACCTTCTATGTCAGCGTTTACGGCCTGTCGAACCTCGTCGGCCACCTCTTTAAGCTTGTATCATTTTTTCTGATCTACAAGGCGATCATTGAAACCGGCCTAAAACAACCTTACCAGTTGCTTTTCAGAGAGCTGCAGCAAAAGGAGGCGAAACTGGAAAGGACCGTCCATGAACTACAACGCTCCAATGAAGATCTGGAACAGTTCGCTTATATCGCCTCGCATGACCTGCAGGAACCGCTCCGCATGGTGTCAAGCTTCGTGCAGCTTTTAAGCAGGCAGTACAAGGGCCGCCTCGACGAAAAGGCGGATGAGTTTATTTCATACGCGGTAGAAGGCGCCGCCCATATGCAGAACCTGCTGCACGGCCTGCTGGAGTTCTCCCGGGTTGGCAGCGGCGAGCGGAAGCCTTCGGTAATACCATTGCATGAACCGCTCGACCAGGCTCTACGGAATCTGGAATCCGCCATTGAGAGCAGCAGAGCGGACATTAGCTACGGGGAACTGCCCACTGTTTGTGCCAATGGGACGCAGATGGTCCAGGTTTTTCAGAACCTGATCGGCAACGCCATCAAGTTTCGGGGTGATTCCCCTCCTGTTGTCCATGTTGCCGCGGAACAACGGGGAGACGAGTGGGTCATTCTGGTACGCGACAACGGAATCGGCATTAACCCGAAACACGCGGACCGCATATTCCTCATTTTCAACCGGCTGCACCGCAAAGGAGCCTATCCCGGCACCGGTGTCGGCCTTGCCATCTGCAAGAAAATCGTTGAACGCCAAGGAGGAAAACTCTGGGTCGAATCGGCGGAGGGTGAAGGTGCGGCATTTTATTTTTCCATTCCAGTCACAGGAGAGTACCATGAGCAACAGACAATACCGTGCGGTTGAAATTCTGCTGGTCGAGGATAACCCGGGCGACGTATATTTGATCCGCGAGGCCCTGCGGGACAGCAAGATTCACAATGCCCTCCATGTCGCGGAGGACGGAGAAGAGGCCATGGCCTATCTCATGCGGCAGGGCGATTACACCGAGGTGCATAGACCTGATCTCGTTCTTCTCGATCTCAACCTGCCCAAGAAGGACGGTTACGAAGTACTCAACGAAATAAAAAACGACGAGAAGCTGAAGGATATCCCGGTGGTGATCCTGACCACCTCCCATACCGAAGAGGATATTCTCAAGAGCTACCGTCTGCATGCCAACTGTTACATCACCAAACCGGTCGATTTCAACCAGTTTATCAAGGTGGTCAGATCTATCGAGGATTTCTGGTTCAGCATCGTCAAGTTGCCGTCTTATCCGGATAACGTTCATTAACTGAAAATTAACACCGAAAATAATGGCAACGAAAAATATCAATATTCTTTACATCGAGGACAATCCGGCTGATTTTGTTTACCTGCGGGAATTGCTGGCGGAGGAGCAGGAGGGGGAATTCTCCCTTGAGAATGCCGATAGGCTAACCTCGGG
>Ga0214472_10003588_pt1 | contig 16397 bp, 19 predicted proteins | sample RVTome_6_FD_207662 | JGI IMG/M metagenome (GOLD analysis project Ga0214472, IMG submission 207662) | Soil microbial communities from uranium-contaminated site in the Upper Colorado River Basin, Wyoming, United States - RVT140D175 | ecosystem: Environmental > Terrestrial > Soil > Contaminated >... | reverse complement strand
CATCGTTTGTGTGCTCCTGCACAAACGATATACATTGCGTCCATGCAAATAAAAAAAGCCCCGTAAAACGGGGCTTTAATATTTTTAGAAGAACTCTCACTAATGTTTCAGCAAGTTTTCAACTAACGCCTGACGGCGCTTCTTTCTTGCTTCAATGACTGTCCTGGCCTTTTCTTTACGTTGTTTATCACGCTGACCCGGGGTCATTTTCTGCTTTTTATTTTCTTCTAGATTTTTTTTTGGCCTTTTTCTTGGCCTTTTTCTTAGCTACTTTTTTCTTAGCCTTTTTCTTGGCTACTTTTTTCTTAGCCTTTTTCTTGGCTACTTTTTTCTTAGCCTTTTTCTTAGCTACTTTTTTCTTAGCTGTTTTTTTCTTAGCTGTTTTTTTCTTAGCAGTCTTTTTCTTTGCTGTCTTTTTCTTTGCAGTCTTCTTCTTTGCTTTTTTCTTGGCCATAGTTAGAGACTCCCCTAAACTGAATAATTTAATTTAACAAAATGTATACATAACATTAAACAAACACACGGCAATTATAGTCATGTTTTATCTTTTTACTATAATTTTTTAAAAAAAATCTTTATTACATAGAAAAAAATGTATTTTTTACTGTTAATACGCAACAAAACATACTTTTCGAAGTATAAAAATTAAAAAATTACGTTAGCTGTATCAGTATATCTTTCGTTACATCTTTAACATCTTGCATTCCATTTACACTGACATATTTTATTTTTGCATCATCTTTGTTCGCTTGTTCAGTATAAAATTTTATTAAAGGTGATGTTTGATCGTGATAAACATTCAAACGATTTCTTACTGTCTCTTCTTTATCATCATCTCTTTGAACAAGGTCTTCACCCGTCACATCATCCTTACCTTCAACCCTGGGTGGATTGAACTCAACATGATACGTTCTTCCAGAAGCTAAATGTGCTCTACGACCGCTCATACGTTTAATTATAGGCTCATCTTCTACTTTAATTTCAATAACATAGTCAACATCAATGCCTGAAGTGGCCATCGCTTCAGCCTGCACTATCGTGCGCGGAAAACCATCGAACAGATAACCATTGATACAGTCATCCTGACTGATACGTTCTTTGACTAAACCTAAAATTAATTCATCTGAAACAAGTCCACCTGCATCCATCACCTTCTTTGCTTCAAGTCCTAATTCAGTACCTGCACTTACAGCAGCACGTAACATATCACCCGTTGAAATTTGCGGGATGTTATATTTTTCCTTTATTAAATTTGCTTGAGTACCTTTACCTGCACCTGGTGGTCCTAACAATATTATTTTCACTTTTACTTACCCCTCGTTCTATTACTACAATATAATTATGATTATAAAAAAAACAGGACATAAAAACCGATGAAGATCGAAATTGATAGCGAAAATTCCGCTTCAAACAAAATTATTTCCTATTCTGATGATTCATTTACGTTAAAAAACAAACTTATTAAATCAAATTTCGTTATTTCAAAAGATAATTTGATTGAGAACTGGTCAGTAACTTCATACCAAAATCTTGCATTGCAACACATGGATCCTATTCTTGAATGGCAACCCGAAGTTATATTACTCGGTACAGGAAAAGAATCCGGCTTTCAAAACTATGAATTACTGTCTTATATCACCTCAAAAAATATTGGTTTGGAAATAATGGACACCGGTGCTGCATGTCGTAGCTATAATTTATTGATAGATGAAGGCAGAAATGTCGTTGCCTGCTTGTTTTTACCCTCTATTTAGCTCTCCATATTCAATGTATCGAGAGAGAACCCCTCTCTTAATAATATTTGCTTGAGTCGTTTAAGTGCCTCGATTTGTATCTGTCTGACTCGTTCTCGCGTCACACCTAATTCATTTCCGATCTCTTCCAGTGTGGCAACTTCTCTGCCATGTAAACCAAAACGGTGTTCGACAACAGCACATTGTTTGTCTGTTAGTAAACTTAACCAGGTATCGATGTGCTCTCTTACATCACTGTTTTGCAATAACAGGGAAGGATCCAGGTTTTGCTCGTCAGGTAACGTATCCAACAAAGATTTATCCGGATCATAAGGACTGGGGGAATCAACCGAGGTTTCGCGTTCATATAATCCCAACATGCGCTTAACATCATCTATTGGTTGATCAAGCATGTCAGCAACATCTTGCGATGTTGGTTCGCGATCCAGTGTTTGTGAAAGTTTTCGTGCGGCGCGTAAATAAATATTTATTTCCTTTACGACATGAATCGGCAAGCGAACCGTACGCGTCTGGTTCATTAAACCACGTTCGATTGTCTGTCTTATCCACCATGTCGCATAGGTTGAAAAACGAAAGCCTCTTTCCGGATCAAATTTTTCTACAGCACGAATCAAACCAAGATTGCCTTCTTCTATCAGATCCAGAAGCGCTAAACCTCTATTCATATAACGACGTGCAATTTTGACAACCAGACGCAAATTACTTTCAATCATGCGCTTTTTCGCGCTTTCATCGCCCTTTAATAATCTACGTGAATAATAAATCTCCTCTTCTGCTGTTAGTAAAGGAGAAAAACCAATCTCATTCAAATATAAACGGGTGGCATCTATATCACCCGCAGATATCGTTTCGGTTTCTATTTCAATTTTTTTATCTTTTAAAGGTGCTTCAATGGCATCGTCGACTATACTGGCTTCCACATCCGCATCTATATCCTCTTCAATCAATGTAATATCATCAATATCGCTGTCTTCTATATCAGAGTTTGATTTTTTATCTTCGTCTTTCATCTTTTTATCGTGATTAACTCAGGTGCGTTTCTTCGGAAGATATTGGGTTGGATTAATGGGCTTACCATTCTGGCGTATTTCAAAATGAAGCATCGTACGGCCAGTATGATCCTGTCCCATCACAGAGATAGCCTCTCCTGCTTTCACTCTGTCACCTTCCTTGACCAAAAGTTTGCTGTTATACGCATATGCACTCAAATACGTTTCATTGTGTTTAATGATAATAAGCTTTCCATAGCCAACAAGTCCACCTCCACTATAAACAACTTCGCCAGTAGCAGCCGCTTTAACTTGCTGCCCCGCCCTACCTAATATATCGAGACCTTTTTTTGATGTTGGCGAATCTGACTTAACAATTTTGCCATCGCTTGGCCATGACCATTTAACCGGGCCTTTTGGCAACGCTGGTTTTGGCTCTGACTTGTTAACGGCAATAGCTGGTTCTTTCTGAACTATTGTTGCTTTCTTTTTAGGTAAGGTTTGTTTTGGCGCACCTTCTTTTGTTGCCGTTGTAGTAACCGGGCTCTTTACCTGCGTTTTTAATGTTTCGCCCTGTTTTTTAATCACTGGTTTTAAACGGATCAATTGCCCCGGATAGATAATGTATGGCGAATTAATCTTGTTCCATCTGGCAACTTCCCTGTAATCAAAATTGTAACGCCAGGCAATTGAATAAAGCGTGTCACCCTGAGAAACAATGTGATAACCGGTCTTGTTTTGAATTACAGGTTTTTTTGCTGCTTTAAGCTGTGAACTATTATCTCGTTGTGTCGTTGTTGCAGGATATTCTTTAACTTCATTACGATTTGTAACCGGTGCGACTCCAGCACCCGAGCACGCCTGAAGCAATACAAGGATTAATAAACAAATAACAATATTATATTGCTGACTCATCCTATCACTATTATATCCTGTCACTTTTAAGATGTTTCAATACCACCAAGCATGGGAACAAAACTGACTGAATCGATAATTTCTTCCACAAAGCCCTCTTCCTTACGTGTGATCAATAATAATTTCTGATCACCGGATTTACCTACAGGAATAATGAGCCGTCCATCTAGAGCTAATTGCTCCTTCAATGCATCCGGCACGCCAATCGGTGCGGCAGCAACAATAATACCATCAAATGGTGCGTGCGTAGCCCAGCCAATATTACCATCGGCATGTTTAGTTCGAATATTAGTAAAACCGAGTTTTTGAAAACGTTCGCGCGCACGAATTAATAAACCGTTTATTCGTTCAACGGTATAAATACGTTTGGTAAATTGCGCCATGATGACAGTTTGATAACCACAACCGGTTCCCACTTCAAGTACATTTTCAAGTTGTTTATCTTGAATCAACGCTTCTGTCATTTTCGCAACAATATAAGGTTGAGAAATAGTCTGACTAAAGCCTATTGGCAATGCCGTGTTCTCGTAAGCCCGTGTAGCCAGAGCTTCATCAACAAAAAGATGTCGTGGTGTTTTACGAATGGCATCAAGCACAACTTCAGACTTAATACCCATATCAATCAGTGTATCAGCAAGACGATCCCGCGTTCGTTGTGAAGTCATGCCAATACCGCTGTGATCAGCAGACATCATTCCAGAACCTCTATCCATCTGGATATCGTTTGCAAGGAATTATGATGCGTTAAATCAACTTGCAACGGTGTAATCGAAACTTTATTTGATCGTATTGCGTGAAAATCCGTTCCTTCGCCGGCATCCTGTTCCTGACCAACAGGACCAACCCAATAAACTTTTCGACCCTTGGGATCAAATGCTTCCAGTGCCGGCTCTGATTTATGTCGATTACCTAAACGAGTAACAGCAAAACCTTCTATCTGTTCGTATTTGATATCAGGAATATTGACATTCAATAGCACATCTTTAAACGATTGCTGCATGATTGATTGAATAATTTTCTTCGCCACAATAACAGCAGAAGAATAATCATCTGGCTTTACTCCGGCAAGTGAAAAGGCAATAGCAGGACAACCGAGAAAGCGGCCTTCCATCGCTGCAGCAACAGTACCTGAATAAATCACATCATCACCCAGATTGGAACCTGAATTTATGCCACTAATGACCATATCCGGTTCTTCATCCAGTAAACCAGTAACAGCAAGATGAACGCAATCAGTTGGCGTACCATTAACATAGTGGAAACCACGACTATCCTGTTTGATATAGAGCGGTGCATCCAGTGTTAATGAATTGCTCGCGCCGCTACGATCTCGATCAGGTGCAACAACCGTGACCTTACCCAGCTCAGCCAGAACTTCAGCCAACGCAGCTAAACCGGGAGCCTGATAACCATCATCGTTACTTAATAAGAAATGCATTCAGGAATGTAGAAAATTAAACTAGCAAGAATTCCAGCAATGCTTTCTGAGAATGCAATCGATTACCTGCTTCTTCCCAAACAACACTTTGCGGCCCTTCCAGTACATTCTCGGAAACTTCTTCGCCGCGATGCGCAGGCAAACAATGCATAAACAAGGCATCGCCATTAGCGCATTCCATCAAGTCTGTATTAACCTGATATTTCGCAAACTTTTCCATACGTTCTTTTTGTTCTTGTTCCTGTCCCATGCTCACCCAGACATCAGTCACAACCAGATCGGTATTCTTTGCTGCTGTCATAGGATTTCGCTCAATAACGACATGATCTTTTGTTTCATCGAGTATTTTTGCATCTGGTTCAAATCCTTCCGGACAAGAAATCACTAATTGAAAATCAAAAATCTTTGCCGCATTCATATACGAGTGACACATATTGTTGCCATCACCCAACCAGACGACTTTCTTACCCTGAATAGAACCGCGTTTTTCATAATAGGTTAATAAATCTGCTAACAACTGACACGGATGATAGCTATCGGATAAACCATTAATCACCGGCACATCAGAATATGCCGAAAATTCTTCGATACGTTCATGTTCGAAAGTTCTCAACATAATACAATCAACCATTTTCGATAATACGCGCGCAGTATCTTTCAATGGTTCACCGCGGCCTATCTGCGTCCCGGTTGGAGCAAGATAAATAGCGTGTCCACCTAATTGCGCCATACCGGCTTCAAACGAAACACGCGTACGGGTTGATGATTTTTCAAAAATCATTCCCAGCACACGATTCTCAAGCGTATTGTGATAGTTTTTTTCTTTAAGTTGTTTTTTTAATTCTTTCGCACGATTAATGATCGAAAGCAATTCATCACGATTCAAACTATTTAACGTTAGAAAATGTCTTGGTTCCATAACTACACCATTAATTCAAATATTTTACGAGCAAGCTACTCAATCCGGATACGATCTCATCAGCTTCATCATTACTGATGATCAAAGGCGGTAATAATCGAATCACATTACCCGATGTCACGTTGATCAGTAAATTTTCTTTTAATGCCATGCCAACTAAATCAGCACAATCCTTTTCAAGTTCAATACCAATCATCAAACCTTTACCACGAATCTCTTTTATTCCATTTATTCCGCTTAAGCTTTGTTTGAAGCCGTCTAAAAGTCGATTTCCCAACTCTTTTGCACGTAGCTCTAGCTTATTGTCTTCTAACACTTCGATCACAGACAACGCCGCTCTCGCAGCGAGAGGATTACCGCCGAATGTTGAACCATGACTACCCGGTTGAAATAAAGTAGCAGCGACACCACTCGCAAGACAAGCACCAATTGGCACACCATTACCTAATGCTTTTGCCAACGTCATCACATCCGGTTTAATACCTTCATGTTGAAAGGCAAACCATTTACCGGTTCGACACATGCCGGTTTGAATTTCATCAAGTATCATCAAGCATTCATGCTCATCACAAAAGGCTCTTATTGCTTTCAAATAACCCTCATCAGGAATAACAATACCGCCCTCGCCTAATATCGGTTCCACCATCACCGCAACAATATTCGGTGTTGTTTCAGCTATTTCATTCAACGCATCAAGATTGTTGTAAGGAATATGCTTAAAGCCTTCAAGCAAAGGCGCAAAACCTTTTTTCACTTTGTCATTACCGGTCGCAGTCAACGTTGCCATAGTTCGACCATGAAAACTTTTTTCCATGACGACAATCACCGGATTACTAATGCCTTTATTATTGGCATAAAGACGCGCGAGTTTAATTGCTGCTTCATTCGCTTCTGCACCGGAGTTTCCAAAGAACACTTTCTCCATGCCCGAATGTTCAACCAGTTTTTCGGCAAGCTTTTGTTGCAAAGGAATTTTATAAATATTTGAAGTATGAATTAACTTGCCTGCCTGATCAGCAATCGCTGCTTGCACAGCAGGATGCGCATGACCCAAACCACACACAGCTATACCACTTAAAGCATCGAGATAACGTTTACCATCGACATCCGTAAGCCATGCTCCTGCTCCACTGATGAATTCGACCGACAAAGGCTGATAATTTGACATTAAGGCGTTACTCATTTTATTTGTACCAAAACATTATGCGAATACTTAATAAAAATGCACTTTTTTCGCGATTGCCACGTCAGCTCCGCGCTCAAATCCTCATGTATTAATTATACATTCCGGTTCTGCGCGCGGTGCTTCCTCGCACTCACAAAAAAATTACTATTTTTATTCAAGTATCTTTAAGTTTTATTTGACTCCTAAATAAACAAACCCGGCAATAAGCCGGGCTTATTAAAAAAAACAGTTTACTACTTTTTACAAAGGTAACCCACCATGGCCTTGTCCAACCATACACATGATCATCGGTATAGAAAGAAACGTGTTGGTTCTTGATGCCATTAATGCAACGACCTTACCTTTAGCAATTTCATCTGTTGTTGCTTCAACAATACCCAAAATCTTTTTCTGGTTTGGCCAGATTAATACCCACACATTAAACAACATGATCGTACCCATCCATGCACCAAGACCGATCACTAAACCGCTACCTTGTAACAAGAACGCATCCTTAAGACCAACACCCATAATTTCCAATGTTGCCGCACCGGTTAACCAGGTTGCTAATGCGCCCCAACGGAACCACCATAATGCACGTGGTGCGACATACTTATTAATCGCCGCAGGACCAGGACCACCTTCATCCGCTAACGCTGCACCAACCGCGGGAACTTGAACAAAATTGAAATAATAAAGCAGGCCAATCCAGATAATGCCAAAAAAGACATGCAACCATGCAGCTAAAGACCAAACATTCAATGCAATGTCACCAACCAGAAGCATAATGACAACTGCTGTAACAAAACCAAGTGTGATCGTACCGTGCACTGACTTAAGTGGATTCATAGTAATTCCCCCGATAATGAAAAATAACTTCTTAAAAACAATAAAAAGCAGTAAGTTTGGGCGAGATTATACTGGTCTCGCTGCAAGCTTACACCCCCAAAGATGAGATATTCTGTCGAAATATTTGGGGTTAGTTGCTCGTAGCTCGTGGTTCGGGACATTCCCTATCCCCTATTCACCATCCCTTCCTGGCATCGGTTTTGGGGACAATTCCCATACACAGGGATAGCTTAGTGCTAAAATAGTGACCCGATATGGCTTTTAGGTATAATCCGCCGCAAGCAAATACTTATCCCAGACTTACTTACCGAGGTACACCCATGGAAATAATGGAAGAAATCAAAAAAACCGTCGAAGAAAACCCGATTGTGCTGTTCATGAAAGGCTCACCGGATTTTCCACAATGCGGTTTCTCAATGCGCACATCACAAGCGCTAAAAGAATGCGGCGCTGAATTCACCTTCGTCGACGTACTGGCAAATCCAGACATACGCGCCAACCTGCCACAATACTCAAACTGGCCAACCTTCCCACAAGTCTTCATAAAAGGCGAACTCGTCGGCGGCTGCGACATCGTCATGGACTTATACGAAAAAGGCGAATTACAAAAAATGACGCAAGAAGCGGTAAAATAAAAATAATCTTTTTGATTGAGAGAAGTAATTACTTCTCTCAATCACATCTCTTTCTTCCCTTCGTCATTCCCGTGCAAACGGGAATCCAGTAAAACAATAACTTCCAACTTGTGTCATTCCCGTGCAAACGGGAATCAAGCAAAACAAAAACTTCCAACTTGTGTCATTCCCGTGCAAACGGGAATCCAGTCAAACAATAACTTCAACTTGTGTCATTCCCGTGCAAACGGGAATCCAGTGAAACAATAACTTCATTATTATTTTTTAAAAAGGGTTTCGCCTGATGGCGACTCACTTCTTTTTAAAAAGAAGTAAGCAAGAAAACTCTTCCCTGATGCCTTGGCCTACGGCTTCCCGAGTTATGCAATATCGATTACGCGTCGCGCATACATTCGTCCCTGACTGGATGCGCTAAAACGGACGTCCTGTCCGTTTTCCGCTATCGACATTACCTAACCCGGCAAGGCACCACGGGGAACTAAAATCGTATTCTTCGTTTATATTAATCACTTATAAGCTTCGTTAAGCACCCCAAACTTTTTCAATCGAATTTTTATTACTCTACGAGAAACAGCGTATTTTCTTTTTAAATTATTAGTTACTCGATAATATGCATCGATGTTACAACGCTGGCTATCTAAAAATAGAATTCCAAATCCTCTATCTTGTAAACCTATATCTTCAGCTATAGTGTAAAAGTCTTCCATGAACTGTTCTCTAGGCAATAATAAACATGATGCAAATCTATTTGCTTGCCATTCCATGCGCATAATATCCATTACACCTATATCGGTTGTATTTTCGTAATCAAAATCTTGGGCTTCACAAAATTCACCTGACATATATGCAGAGTGTCCTAAAAACCAATGCCCAAATTCATGAGCCAAAGTAAATTTACGACGTTCTTTGTTTGAACTTGGATCATCGTACACAATGATTTCAGCAGGATTGAAAGAAATTTTTCCTAAAATTTCTTTCTGTTTTAAATCATTTGATTTTGGTGCGTCCAATGTTACTTGTAACCCGTTCTCTTCTTTCTGCCATTTACAAATATCATCTATAGATACAACTCCAGATTCGTAAGAGATAGTATTAAGAATTTTATGACAGGTTGCTTCTATTTCTGAATCATCTATGTAACGGACAATTCTTTGATCTTCTTCAAAAATATTTTTTATTTTTGCTAGCAGTTTTTTATCCTCTTTATCAATATTATTTGAAACAAGATTTTGAAAAAAAAGATGCAACGAATTAGTAAAACTTTGGTTCGAATAACAATAACAATCAAAGCATGTAGTTTGGAACGACTCTATTGACAATCCTTTAATTGCATTCGACCAATCATTCAACGCATAATTTGTCGAAACTATCGATGAAGGAGACCTAGAAAGCTCCCATTTGAAATTGGATTTGTCGTAATACCTTAAAAGCCCAATGCCTTTTGACTCACAAAAATTAAAAGTTCCTTCTTGAAATGAGTTTGTAGAAACCAAAATTCCTTTTACGTTTGCTCCAGAGACTTGTTGAATTTTTGAATAAAACTCTTCTACATCATCTACAGGCACGGGATGATTGTAATTTTTACATTCAATTAAAATGAGAATGGAATAATCATCGTGTCCAGGAAGATTAGTTTCGATAGAAATGTCAAACAAAATGTCTTTTTTTCTATCCTTTGAGTAATAACCTTTTTGTGAAAAAATTTTGCAATTTTCTTTTTTCACATAAAACTTATTATTAGAAATCTGTGTTTCAAATAATGAAAGGATTTGTGTTTCTAGTTCTTTCCCTTTAACTGTAGAGCTCATATTCAAAGGTTTTCCTTATGTTAAGAAACTCATTAAAGATTAGCACATTAACTAATTGTGTCGATGTTTTGGGTGGTTATTTCCCCTTATGGCTTGCCGAGGCGTTGTTTTATTTCATCGGTTGAGCCACATGGATGTGGCGAGAGCGCATTAGGACACGACTGCATGGATGCAGGAGGTAGAGCGAATCAGGAGACAGAGCCGAGGAGTCCGTATGCGCGTGCCGTTGAAATAAAACAACGACTCGGGAACCCGTTAGGGCAAGACATTTGGGGGTGCCTTTTTCTTGGTTAGCTTCTTTTTGGCCAGCAAAAAGAAGTAACTCGCCAGCAGGCGAAACCAATGTAAAAAAAATTAATGAAGTTATTGTTCGACTGGATTCCCGTTTTCACGGGAATGACATAAGTTGGTGTTTATTGTTTTACTGGATTACATCCTTAGCTCCGTTAACGGCACATCCATGTGCCACTTCTCCCGCCGATGCGGGAATGACAAAATAAAAAACTATTTTTTATCCTGTTCCTCTAACAACCGAACAATCTCATCTTCCCCCATTGGCTTTTTCCTTTTAATTCTTAAACTCGCTTTCCATTCTTTAAAAAAGTTTTTGTTTAAACTCATATTAGTGACGGCAACGATCATTATCGCGATAACAGCGCCGAGGGCGGCGAGCGCCATGTCTTTTTGTGCATCCCAGACATCGCCTTGTGTGCCCAGATAAGTCATACCCAGATCACCAGCAAAGACTTCCGCCGCAGCCCATTCAAGTAATTCATATAACATTGATGCGGTGATAGAAAATAGCAAGGGAAAGAAATAGCCCCAGAAACCTTTGCTGTTTGTAATACGGCAATAGACCTCTCGAAAAGGGTAAGTAAGAAGCAAGCCATATAAAAAATGAATAACGCGATCAAAGTTATTTCTTTCCCAGCCGACTGCTTCGTCGAGACTAAAATTAAAATATTTAATTAAAAACGAATCATACGGTACCAGAGAATAAGTGTAGTGCGCCCCTATTTCATGCAGACACATAAAAACAAAAATTAAACTGTAGGATATTCTGGAGAAGGTAAATTTTTTATACGTTGTTCCAAGAACAAGCACAACGACCAGGACTATGACATTTTCCAGCGCCCAGTCAGCGCGATCATGCGGCGAGATTGCAAGAAACAAAAACTCAATAAAGAACAGCGAGGAAAGTATTAAAAAATATCGTTGATGTGTCATGTTTAGGCCTTATCTATTAAGATGTAAATCGACCTTCGACATTTTCCAGATGACGTTTGCCGTGTATAACAGCAATAATTAATATCTGTTTCTCCGTTACACGATAAATTAATCGATAACTGTAGATAAACAATTCCCGAAAGTTTTCATCTTCTAATTCGGGAACTACTCGTCCTCTTAATGGAAATTGATTTAATTGCCGGGATGCGGCAATGATCTGTTCGATGACTGCTTGCGCATAGGAAGGAGAATCTTTTTCGATGTAACGTGCGGTTTCTTCAATATCTTCTACTGCTTCAGGTGACCAATTTACTTGATAATCCATTTTCGTAATTTCGCTTCAACTTCCTGTTGAGTTAATGTTCCTTCTGTCTCTGCCCGTTCTGCGCCACGTCGAATTTTTTCCAGTACATAAAGGTGATATTGAATATCTTCAAAGGTGCTTTCTTCGGGCAAATGCTGCAACATTGTTTCGACTTCTTGTTTTGCGCTTTGCATTGGATACTATCCTGATCGGTTTGTTGTTTATAAGTTTACTTAATTTTATCGGCTAATGCAGATATTCTTTCGATATTCTACCCGAATATTATTCATAGCCACTATCAATCCATACACACTTGCCGCCGCTCTTTTCTCTTATTAATTCAAGATATTTTTCATGCGCGGCGAGTTCTGCTTCGGTCGGCTGAATGATCGGTAACGGTTTACGATTTGTATCAGTAAGTCTGATTGCATTTTGATCAGCAGCGTGTTGTTCTTCCATTGCATCGAAACCCAATGTCTCTTGTCCACCGGTCATAGCCAAATAAACATCGAGCAGGATTTGTGCATCGAGTAATGCACCATGCAGATCACGTTTTGAATTATCTATTTCATAACGTTTACATAAAGCATCGAGATTGTTTTTTTGTCCGGGATGTTTTTCGCGTGCCATGGTCAGCGTATCAGTGATGGTGCAGTAGTGTTCTGTCTTGCCCCACTTCCTGCCGAGCTTTTTCAATTCTGCGTCGATAAAACCAACATCGAATGGCGCGTTATGAATAATGACTTCGCTATCACGAATAAAATCGATAAATTCCTGTGCAATATCAGCAAAGCGCGGTTTGTCGGCAAGGAATTCATTGCTAAGGCCATGCACATTAAACGCGCCTTCATCAATCTCACGTTCAGGATTGATGTATTGATGATAATGCTGTCCGGTATTACGTCGATTAATTAATTCAACACAACCGATCTCAATAATACGATGACCTTGTTTAGGTTCAAGTCCGGTTGTTTCTGTATCGAGTATGATTTGTCTCATTCTTTATCCTAAAAGCTCGTCGATTGCTTTATTTGCCAGTAGATCAACACGTTCGTTTTCATCATGACCACTATGGCCTTTGACCCATTGCCATTCTATTTGATGTGGCTGGCAGGCTTCATCCAGACGTTGCCATAGATCCTGATTCTTTACCGGTTTCTTTGCTGCGGTTTTCCAACCGCGACTTTTCCAGTCGTCCATCCATTCGGTAATACCTTTCATAACGTATTGTGAATCTGTTGTTAGCACAACCTTACAATCATTTTTCTTCAGCGCTTCCAGTCCCTTAATCGCACCCATTAATTCCATACGATTATTCGTTGTCTCTTCTTCGGCACCGTAGAGTTCTTTTTCTGTGCCGTTATATTTTAACAAGGTTCCCCAGCCGCCGGGACCAGGATTACCCCGGCATGCACCGTCGGAAAAGATATGTATTTTTTCAGCCATTAATTTTGTGTTGATTGCGAGTTGTCGGTTCGACTACGCCGGAGCCAATCATATTGCGTTTAGCACGCCATTGCATCTTGATCGGATTTAACGGGATGACGCGTTTTTTCGCAACGACAACATACAAACCACCGAATATCGGCCAACAAAACCGACCCAAACGTTCTAATGGCATTAATTTTTTTAATAACTTTTCATTACGTATTGGTGGCGAGAAGAAAAAACATTTTGTTTTCTCAACTTCAAAGTCGAGTAAGGATAACCAGTCTTTTATTTTCGAAATGGAAATGAGTCTGCCGCTCCACGGCATTTCACCCCACCAACACAAGAACAAATGCCAGAGTCCCCATAAACTTATTGGATTAATACCGATAATCACAACACGACCATCGCCAATCAGTATGCGATCCATTTCGCGTAATAACTTATGTGCGTCTTTTGAATATTCGAGAATGTGCGGCAATACGATCACATCAATACTGTCTGTTGCGACGGGTAAGTCTTCTGCACTGGCATATATCGCATTTATCTCTTTATTTATTTCGGTTTCATCAAGAAACAGTATCGTTTTATCTTTTATACGCGATGCACTTAAGTAATCTGATTCGGCTGAGTAACCATATTGCAGAATATGGTAGCCGAACATATTCGGTAAAATTTCCTGCATTTGCTCTTCTTCCTCAGCAAAGACACGCTTGCCCAATGGGCTGCTAAACCAATTTGAGAGATTTTCTCTTAAAGTTGCTGTTTTATTTTTTCTCGAACCCATTTGACTCTGATTACCTGTGCTGCCAGCATATAAACAATGTTAGAGATCATACCCCTACCGGCGCTAAAGGATAACTATATCTGGTTGCTAAAAAACAAGGCAAGCAGACATGTTGCCATTATTGACCCGAGCGAAGCTGAACCCGTACTAAATTTAATTGATTCAGAAAGATTAATCCCGATTGCGATTATGATCACGCACCATCATTGGGATCATGTTGGCGGCATCCCAGGAATTACTGAAAAATACGATATTCCGGTCTACACGCCGAAAACAGAATCCGTTGCCGGCAGCACTAATCCTGTCGGCGAAGGTGATATTGTTGCTTTACCCGAACTGAATTTAGAACTCAAGATACTGGATGTTCCCGGACATACTCTGGGTGCTGTCGCTTATTATGCCAAGGGCATGGTATTTAGCGGCGATACACTCTTTACTGCCGGTTGCGGCCGCATGTTTGAAGGCACGCCAGCACAAATGCATGCTTCATTAGCAAAATTCAACTCTCTGCCAGACGATACACTGCTTTATTGTGGGCATGAATATACCTTGTCTAATTTACAATTTGCGGCGAATGTTGAGCCCGATAATAAGGCCATTCAGAAACGATTGATGTTAGCCAGACGAATCAGAGACAAAGGTGAGCCTGCCGTACCGGCGACACTGAAAATCGAGAAAAAAACCAATCCCTTTCTTCGTTGTGAAGAAATGAGTGTCATTAATGCTGCATGTGAACATTCCGGCAAAAAACTGGATAAACCTGATGAGATTTTTGCTGCAATACGACATTGGAAAGATAACTTTTATACCCAAGATACCTGAAGATGCGGGATTTAGAGTGCGTTTGTTTTTATTCAGAGCGAGGCGCGACGACGCGCATGGCCGCCCCCTGTAAGGAGGACGCCTGCATGGAAGCAGGTGGTAGAGTCAAGTCGGGAACGGAGACCGAGCAACGAAGCTCTGGAGGAAAACAGATGTGCTCGGCTTTGGCTTCCTGCGTCGCTCTACCTCCGCCATCCTTGGCGTCGTATAAACCTGTATCTTCAGGTATCTTGGGTATAAGCGTTAAAAATAAAGTACTTGACCTAAATACTCCTAATCCCTAGGATTTCGCCATGCACATAATACGTAAAGCAATAATTTGCTTTGTTCCGCTTATAATGAGCGGCTGTAATTCCACCTCCATCCGACCCGATTCCGTCGAACCTCCAACGACCGCTAAGAGTCAACAACTGGCGTCTGGTTCAGCACCTTCACACTCTAATGGAAAACCAGACATTGATGTAGACGGAGATCTTCAAAATCAAGTTGCTCATCAGCAAAACTATTCCGATGCCTGGGAATTACTTAAAGATAATCTGGTATTTGATCGTCATATCGACAAAAAAACGGTTAAACAAAAAGTTGCCTGGTTTGCTCGTAATCAGGAGTATCTGGATCGTGTCGCTGATCGTGCGACGCCCTATTTGTATCACGTCATCACAAAATTAAAAGAGCGCAATATGCCGCTTGATCTGGCCTTGTTACCGATTGTTGAAAGTGCTTATCATCCTTTTGCTTATTCACCGAGCCGCGCATCGGGCATTTGGCAATTTATCCCCGGGACAGGCAAACGTTTCGGATTAAAACAGGACTGGTGGTATGACGGTCGTCGCGACATTGTTGCAGCAACCGATGCGGCACTGGATTATCTTGAAGTATTACACAAACAATTTAATGGAAACTGGTTTCACGCACTCGCCGCATATAACTCCGGTGAAGGGAATGTTGCACGCGCCATCAAAAAAAATATAAAAGCGGGCAAACCCACTGATTTCTGGTCATTACGTTTACCTCGTGAAACACGTAGCTATGTTCCGAGTTTATTAGCCGTAGCCGAAGTTCTGAAACATGGCAACAAACACAATATAAAATTCAAAACGATTACAAATAAACCCTACTTCGAAACTATTAATATAGGTAGCCAGATTGATTTATCCACCGTATCGGAACTCTCAGGCTTAACGATTGATGAAGTTTATACCTTGAATCCCGGTTTTAATCGCTGGGCAACGGATCCTGATGGGCCACATCGTTTACTCATTCCCATAGAAAAAGCATCCGACTTTAGACAAAAGTTAGCGGCTTTGCCAGAAGATGAACGCATCACATGGAAGAAACATGTTATTCGTAAGGGTGA
>Ga0214472_10003587_pt1 | contig 16397 bp, 6 predicted proteins | sample RVTome_6_FD_207662 | JGI IMG/M metagenome (GOLD analysis project Ga0214472, IMG submission 207662) | Soil microbial communities from uranium-contaminated site in the Upper Colorado River Basin, Wyoming, United States - RVT140D175 | ecosystem: Environmental > Terrestrial > Soil > Contaminated >... | reverse complement strand
CTGGTTTGACGAGCGGGAGCGTGGAAACGGAGCACGGTTCGGCTAGTGAGGCACCGGCAGACGAAAGAGCGGGACAACAGATAGGCTGTACCTAAACCACCGCGCCACCTCCCGACTCTACCGAACGCGCGGGTCCACCGCAACCTGTTGGGGCGCTAATGGTCCCGCAGCTCCAACTTCAATTGCGGCCGCGCGGACGGATTAAATAGGAACCACAGGTTGATGCCTATCCTCAACTGCCGGTTTCCGGGGACACCGTGCAGTCGCCGGTCTTCTCCCGAGACGGACACGCGATCACCTATGCCGACTTGCAGTTCGCTTCAATATCCAACCTTGAGTCTGGACCAGCTCGTGCGCTCGGTGGCCACGCAACATCCCTGATACTCGATGCGAAGGTACGGGTGCAGTTCTGGCTGCTGGTTCTCGCTCGAACTGAGACCACGGGCACTCGACGCAGTCCCCTCCTCTCCCTTCAGCAGCCAACCGTGGTTCGAAGAGGGATCGTCAATCCAGCCCTGCACGTCCTGCACGAGTCCGCATCCCGACCAGGACTGCCATCCCGCGCTGCCGAGCATCGCACGGGCGCTCGAGGAGGGTTCGAAGTCGCCGCCTGGATTCGCCCAGTACCTCCCAGGATAGAAGCGGTGCAGCCATGTGGCATCGCCGGCGAGAGCGACCGCGCCTCCGCCGCCGGACGAGGCCGACGATCCTTCGCCCCAGTCTACGAGTACGCGATGTAGGGTCACGTCGCGGGGAGTTTCATCCGGTGCATCGGAAACGTGAAGCCCGAGTTCGACGCTGAGAACTACAGCGTCGGGCGGGATCAGACTGGCCAGATCGAAGCGGACCAATGCGCGCCGTGTGACGAGTATCCGGTTGTCACCGACGAACAGAGTCGGGCCCGAGCCGCTCGCCGTCGTGCCAGTCACATCTTCGAACAGAGTGGCATCCCGCTCGGGCATCAACGTCACGATTTCGGCACCGGATGCACTAACTGTTGAAAACGTAAGTAGAATTAGGAGTGCGGCGATGCGAACGCTCCCAACGGATCTCGAAGTCGACTGCAAGGCAGGCCTCCAGACTGATTTGGCCCTATGGATTAAGTCGCGTGGGCGAGCTACCATTGTACTACTTTTCGCCATCGGCACCCTCGTAGGGCGTAGGTCAGCGATCGCGGCACCACTTGCTCGGAGGCCCCCACATGAGCCGCACTCTTGCCACCATCGTCGCTCTCACCCTCTTCCATTTCGGGATCGCGACCATCGCCGAGGCGGCCGTCGTCGATCTCCCGGCCTCCAAGGACAACAGCATGTATTCCGAGGACGGTACGCTGAGCAACGGCGCGGGTGAGCATGCATTCATCGGTCAGACCAAGGATGGGTTCAATCGCAGGGCATTGATCGCCTTCGACATCGCGGCAGGCATTCCGGGCGGCGCCACCATCAACAGCGTCAGTCTCGACCTGAACTTCTCTCGAACGAAGAACAACACCTTGCGCGCTGCGGGTCTTCACCGCGCCCTGGTCGACTGGGGAGAAGGGAACTCCCTGGCGACCCAGGGAGGTGAGGGACAAGGCGCTCCGGCTGACACGGGTGATGCCACCTGGACGCACTACGACTATCCCGTGAGCACCTGGACCAGCCTCGGCGGCGACTACGATCCGACGGCGAGCGGAACGACATCAGTCGGCGGCAATGGTGGCTACATCTGGAGCTCGGCCCAGATGGCCACCGACATCCAGAACTGGCTGGACACGCCCGCTACGAACTTCGGCTGGGTCTTGATTGGTAACGAGACGACGGTGGAAACGGCGAAGCGCTTCGATACGCGACAGAATGGCAACGCGAACAATCGTCCTGTCCTCACGGTCGACTACACTCCGGCCGACGGAGAGCCGACGGGCGCATGCTGTCTGTCCGACAGCAGCTGCGTGGTCACGACGGCTGGCGACTGCGCTCTCCAGAGCGGCAGCTACCAGGGTGACGAGGTGCCCTGCACGCCGGATCCCTGCATTGGTGGCGCTCTGGTGCTCGACCTGACCCCGGCGAAGGACAACACGATCTACAGTGCCTCGGGGACTGTGAGCAATGGCGCGGGACAGCGTGTTCTCGCCGGCTCCGACAGCTCTGGCGATCTGCTGCGTGGCGTGCTCGCGTTCGATGTCGCAGCTTCGCTCCCCGCCAATGCCACGGTGATGGATGCCGTACTGACGCTCACCACCGTGAAGGGAGGCGGGGGCGCGCAGGCGGTCGCGGTTCATCGGCTGCTTGGGGACTGGGGTGAGGGAACTTCCGACGCAGGTGGCCAGGAGGACGTAGGAGCGGCGGCGACGACGAACGATGCCACCTGGACTGACCGCTTCTATCCGGGAACCCTCTGGACGACTGCGGGCGGCGACTACGATCCGACCGCAAGCGCCACACAGAGCGTGGTGAATGCAGGTCCCTATGCTTTCAGCTCGGCGAATCTCGTCGCCGACATTCAGGGCTGGATCAATGATCCGGCGAGCGAATTCGGCTGGATCATCGTTGGAAACGAAGCGGCGACGAGCACCGTTAAGTACTTCGCGAGCCGTCACGATGCCACGGCCACCAATTGGCCCCTGCTCACGATCACTTACTCCGTGGCTCAGCCCGACCCGACCGGTGCGTGTTGCTTCAACGACGCCAGCTGCGACACGCTTACCATGGTCGACTGCGAGGCCCAGGGTGGCAGCTACCAGGGGGATGGCAGCGCCTGCACGGCCAATCTGTGTCCTCTCGTGCTCGAGCCCTATGTCGACGCCCTGCCGCTTCCCGGCGTGGCGACTCCCGTCTCGGGAAGTCCAGGCGCGGCGGCGAGCTATGAGATCGCGGTCACCCAGCTCGAACAGCAGCTCCATCGCGACCTTCCGCCCACGACGGTCTGGGGCTATGGGGGAAGCTATCCCGGCCCCACCATCGAAGCCTGGCGGAACGAGACCGTCACCGTCACCTGGCAGAACGATCTTCGGGACTCGCAGGGGAATCTGCGCACGGATCATTACTTGCCGGTCGATCTGTGCATGCATGGGCCCAACATGTTTGGCAATACGCCGCGCATCGTCACGCACCTGCACGGCGCCCACGTCGAGGCCATCTACGACGGCTATCCCGAGGACTCCATTCTTCCCGGCGAGCAGCAGGTCTACGTCTATGCCAACAACCAGCTGCCCGCGACGCTGTGGTATCACGACCATGCGCTGGGCATCACGCGCCTCAATGTCATCATGGGCATGGCAGGCTTCTATCTCCTTCGGGATCAAACGGAAGTGGATCTGGGATTGCCCTCGGGAGAATTCGAGATCCCCCTGGCCATCCAGGATCGCTCCTTCAATCCCGACGGCTCGTTCCAGTATCCGGCGGCCTGGCAAGACCACTTCTTCGGCGACTTCATCCTGGTCAACGGCAAGGTGTGGCCCTTCCTGAACGTGAAGCAGGGAAAGTACCGCTTCCGCCTTCTTGGTGGTTCGACGTCGCGTACCTACACGCTCGCCCTGTCGACGGGTGACCCCTTCACGGTCATCGGAACCGAAGGAGGGCTCCTTCCTTCGCCAATCGTGCGCAATTCGGTGACGATCACGCCGGGCGAGCGCTTCGACGTGATCGTCGACTTCGCGGCGCATGCCGCGGGAACGGAGATCCTGCTCCAGAACAGCGCGCCGGCCCCGTTTCCAGGCAGCCCCGGTCAGGGCGTCGTGGCGGAGGTTATGAAGATCGTGGTACAGGGCACGCCAGGATTCACTGATCCGATCCCCGACCCGCTCCGGCCCTTCGAGACGCTGCAAGAGGGCGAGTCGGTGGAGTCTCGGGACTTCGTCCTCAGACGCGAGAGCGATCCCTGCGCGGGTTCCATCTGGACGATCAACGGGCTTCACTGGGACGACATCACCGAGCGCCCCGTCCTCGGTACGACGGAGATCTGGCGCTGGATCAACCCCACGGGCATCACGCATCCCATGCACATGCATCTCGTGATGTTCCAGGTGTTGGACCGTCAGCCCTTCACCATGGTCGGCGACGTTCCCACGCCGACGGGGCCCGCCGTACCTCCGGATCCCGAGGATGCGGGATGGAAGGATACGGTTCCGGTCTATCCCGACGAGATGGTGCGTGTGATCGCACGCTTCGAGGACTACTCGGGCCTCTATCCCTATCACTGTCACATCCTCGAGCATGAAGACCACGAGATGATGCGGCAGTTCGAAGCCGTCGAGGCCGTCGACGCAGATCTTGCCCTTGCGAAGTTCGTCGACGACTCCACACCGGACGAGGGTGCTTCGATTCTCTACACCGTCGAACTGACCAACAACGGCCCCGACGCGGCGGCCAACGTGGAGATCACGGATCTGCTGCCGGCCGGCGTCAGCTTCGTTTCCGCCATCGCGACGAACGGCAGCTACGACGCGGGCACGGGAGTCTGGGACATCGGATTGATCCACGACCTCCACACCGACTCCTTGCTCATCACGGCGGCGGTGGACCCCGGTACGGCGGGCGCGACCATCACCAACACTGCCACGGTGATACTCCTCGATCAGACAGATCCCGTGCCGGGTAACGACACGGCCTCGGTGGAAATCAACGTGCCCGCTGTCGATTCGGACCTGAGCGTCGTCAAGAGCGCCGACTCCGCGAGCCCGAATGTCGGAGACACGGTTCGTTTCACCATCGCCGTTAACAGCGCTGGGCCCGATCCTGCGAGCGGAGTGGCGGTGACGGATTCGTTGCCTCCGGGTTTGACCTTCGTTGGTGCGACGGCGACCACCGGCTCCTATGACAGCGTCAATGGCCTCTGGACCATAGGCTCGATCGCAGTCTCCAGCCCGGATACGCTGGAGATCGAGGCTACCGTCGATCCGGGAATGGGCGGCTCGACCATCAGCAACACGGCCTATGTGTCTGCGTCCGATCAGGCCGATCCAACACCGGCCAACGACACGAGTACGGTTGACCTCACGGTGCAGAGCGCCGATCTCGTGCTGAGCAAGGCCGTGGATGATCCAACTCCGAACGAGGGTGGGAGCGTCCAGTACGAGGTCGTCCTTACAAACAACGGTCCGAACGCGGCCACGGCTGTCCAAGTGACGGATCTGCTGCCCTCGGGTCTCAGCTTCCTTGGCGCTACGACCAGCGCGGGGAGTTATGACCAAATGACAGGAATCTGGGATGTCGGTGGCGTCGGCGTGTCCGTCAGCGACACACTCCTGATCGATGTCGATGTGAATCTCGGGACGGGGGGCACGACCATCAACAATGCGGCCACAGTGACGGCGGTGGACCAGGAAGATCCGACGCCGGCGGACGCGGCGGCCAGCGTCGGCATCGACGTCATCACCGTCGTGGGTGTCTCCCCAGTCTCCGTCGTGGCGCTGCGCGCAGTGCAGCCGAATCCCTTCCAGGCCACGACATTCGTCCACTATGATCTCCCGTGGAGTCAGCCCGTCCGTGTCGTGGTATACGACGTGTCGGGCCGCCGCGTGAGAACGATGATCGATGGGCCGGTCGACGCAGGCCGCCACGTGGAGACATGGAACGGCCAGGACTCCGCGGGCCGGCCCGTCGCCTCGGGCGTCTACTTCATTCGAATGGACACGCGGGGCTACAGCGCCACGCAGAAGGTTGTGCGGATCCGATAGTTGGCGGGATGCCCACGGCCCTGGTCTGCCAGGCCGTGGGCGTCGCGTGACAAGCGAATTGCGCCAGCGACGAGGTGGAGTTGGAGAATCCGACTGCGATACGGTCGTGTCCGAAAACTGTGCGCCGTGCAAAGGCGGCGACATCCAGTGGGTGCGAGTCCCACCCGGCGACAGGTCGCTCCAGCCGGCAGCAATCGGAGCGGTGGAGGAGGTAACAAATCCATCGAAGCCTCTGATGTAACGGGTCAGTTCGGGTGAACCAGCGAACATGCAGGCCGAAACGCGAGTGAACGCTGAGCAGGCCTCGAAAGTCACAAGATGCGGGAGCCGACCTGTCAGTTTTCCAGGGAAGGCCGCCGTCGAGTGGGGAAGAAGCGACATGAGCACCCATTCGGTCCCGCCGGGGTAGTGGCGTCGGCATGCATGTAATAAGGAAGTCGACCGCAACACGGGAAGCCCCATCGGTGAGGAGCGTGTCCTCAACCGGACTCCCGCGAGGGACAGGCGGGGCCGCGTGGGGTGGCGGAGAGGCCCGTAGTAGTGAAGAAGCCGGGTAATGCCGGAGGAGCGAAGGGGCCTTGGGTCCAGGTCAACGTAGGAAGTGGCGACAGCCAGGAGAGTGGCGGTGAGCCTAGTACCTCCAAGAACGGTTGAGAAGCTACAGGCGACGTTGCATGCCAAAGTGAAGGAGTCGCCAGCCCCCGAGGGTGGTTGGACGAACTGACGGAATACCCTGGGAACGGGAGGCTCGGACGAATCCGTGACCTACAATATATGGCTCCCCGGGTGGGACACTACGGGCAGGGAAGACAGTAAGTAGTCGTCGAACACTGTTACTAAATTGTGATGTAGACACTGGCGAGGCGACGAAGCCGGTTCGGCTGCTGTGTGCAAATGATAAGATTGAAGCCAATTTCACTATTCGTCCCTGCGGGCGACAACGTTGCTCCACATCCTTCGAGGTTCACATTCCATGAAGCACGCACATGTCACGGTGGCGAGCGCATGGCGCCGCGGCGCCCTCCTCCTGACGCTCCTGATGTTCACGTTTCCCATCTTCTCCGGCTGTTCTGATAACAGCAGTCAAATGATGGGACCCGGCCCGATAACGGCACCCGGCCAGGCCATGAATTCGCTCGATGATGCCATTCCCATGAGTATTGCACCGGACTTTTGCCCGAACCTTCCGCCGCAAAATATTGTCGTCATCCACACCGCGATTGGCGAAACCAGCTTCTTCAATGTGTGGTTTTGGGGAATCGCCGACGGTTACGACCTCACCAACGGAACGTGGCCCGGCTGGTGCCTGGAACCCAACGCTCCGAACACCGTGAGAGATCCGGGTACGGTCACCGCCTGGTGCAGCTATGATAGCGAGCTGCCCGGCAATTTTTCCGAACTGCCCATCAACGAACTCAACTACCTGCTCAACCACAAATATGGTGGACCGGAGGAGATTCAGGCGGCCATCCACCTGCTCAGCTGGGGCAGTTCACCCAACCGTGAGCCGACCGAGAATTCATACGCCATGTTCAATGATGCGGTGGCCAACGGCGGTGATTTCGTGCCGGGTCCGGGCGACCTCGTCATGATCCTCCTCTATAGTGGCGACGGAGGCATTGGCTACAACGAGTTTCAGGACACCTTCATCGAGATGCGTTTGCCAGGCGACGGTGACGGCTTTGACGCCTGCACACCGGGCTATTGGAAGACACACTTCGATCGCTGGCCTGGAGCTTTCAGTCCAACCGACGACTTCGATGCGACCTTCGGCACGGATCTCTTTGATCCCGACATCACGCTTGGCCAGGCGACCTGGGCAGGAGGTGGTGGCGTGAACAAGTTGGCCCGTCACGGTACGGCGGCTCTTCTGAACGCCGCTCATGGCGACGTCGAGTACGCGTACAGCGTGAGCGAGGTCATTGCTCTGGTCCAAGCCGGAGATGCCGACACCCTCGCAGACGCGAACGACGAGTACGACTGCCCGTTGGAGGGTAGCTCCGCCGATCCGAAGGCTGTGTTGAACCAGTGATCAGACGCCGGCACGATCAGTCCCGCTGATCCAGGGCCCGCCTCGACAGAGAGGTGGGCCCTGTTCCTTTCGGCAGCCGGGCTTGGCGATTGGCCGGAGCTGGATCAGACGGCTGGAAGCGGAGACGACGGCTGGGACTGGGTCCACGCAACGAACAGGAGAGAGAGGGGGAAGTGACGGTCGTCTCAGCGGGCGGAGATTGACCGGCGGGTGACCACGCGGATGGGCGGTTGAAATTCCTTCTATGGGGCAGTCTGTCACCCGTGCTCGCCTATGCGGAGATTAGCGTGCATGAACGGCCTGGACTTCACGAGCGTCGGCAAACCGGATGAAGCAGAGCGCTATTGGGCCTATGTCGGGAGTGATTGCACTGAGACAACCCCTTATGGACTTTTTGTGAATGCGGGTTCGACCCGCGGACATCACTTCAAGAGCACCATTCGTCGCGACTCCACGAAAGAGCCGGCACGAATGCGGTACAGATAGATGCCTGACGCAACCGCTACGCCACGATCGCTCCGGCCTTGCCAGTCCACCACGTGACGACCGGCCTCTCTCGACTCGTCGAGGAGCGTCCGGATCCTCCGCCCGCGCACATCGAAGATCTCGAGCGTGACCCTCGTTTTGACAGGCAGCTCGAAGGCGATGCGGGTAGTGGGGTTGAACGGATTGGGCCAGTTTCGCTGTAGAGCGAACTCGCGGGGGATGGGATCGGTCGACGTGGCCACAGCGGTGATGGTGAATGCAGCCGTACTCGATACGATTCCGACCCGCTGGCCGTCCTGGAAGAGATCGACTTTCACGCGAGCAGTGGCCGTCTCCACCGCGGGTATCTCCCAGTCGACCACTTGTCCGATCACGTTCTCCTGCACCATCTGCCAGCTCTCGCCGTCGTCGCTCGACCAGGAAAGAGTGGCCGTGCTCACCGGGAGGGGGAATGCGAGATTCCATCGAATTTCCTGAAGGCTGCCCGCCAGGATCGTCTCGTTCCCATCCGGCGTGATCTCACCGATGGCGGCGATGGTCACCGTGGGCAGGCCGAAGAAGACGCCTGTGCTGGGGATCTCACCCGTCAGGGTCAGCAAAGCAGTGCCCACGAGGCTGACATTATCCCAGATTCCGGCGGTGTCGAAGATGAGCCTGAGATCGGCGATTCCATCGCCATCAGCGTCGCCGACCGGGTTGGGATCATCCCCCTGGGCGGCGATAGTGCCGAACAAGCGCGCCGAGCTGGGATCCAACTGGAAGACGTCGAACGGTGGCGGCAGCTCGACGTGGGCCACCAAGGGAGCCGATGGTTGGCCGAGCAGGAGACGTGGTGTCGACACGAACGCGTCGCTGACAAAGAGGGTTCCGACGTGAAGCGTGATCGGCAAATGCTTGATGGGCTCGATGGGGTCATTGCTCAGGATGAGGATGTGGGCTTGGTGATCTCCCGGCACCAGACCGACCGGGTCGAAGGTGATGGCGATCTCGTCGCTCTCACCGGGCGCCAACTCCCCGCTCTTGCCCGAGAGTTCGATCCACACGGGAGCCTGCGTGATCAGTACGGCCAGCTGTTCGTGGAGATAGCTTTGCTCGTGAGCGATGGTCATGCCGTGCACTCTGTTCGGGCCCTGGAAGCCCACTGTCACCGTGTCGTCAGCGCCGTCGAGCTGCTCGTACTGGAAGCGAATATCTCCACTGCGTTCGAGGATGATCTGGAAGCTGAAGCTCTCGCTGGTGGGGCCACCATCTCGCCGCATGTTCTCGTACTGTACGATGGTCTTCCGTTCCCCGAGATGATAGTAGATCGCGCTGCCGAGCGCTTCGTTGTACAGAAGATCGTCCCAGAATGGAGCGATCATCGCGAAGGGCGCCGATTGAGAGGGGAGCGGGAGATTGTTCGGATACACGCCACCGCCCGCCGGCGAGATCCAGCCGTCGGTGGAGACCCGGAAGCTCCACGCAGTGAAACCGAAGTACTCGAATCCGAACCGAGACGCTATGGGAGCGCTGGTGGCCGAGTCGACGATGCTTCCACCGAATCCCAGCCTTGTGCCAAAAGTCGAGATGTCCTCCCATGCGTAGCTGGGACCACCGGGCTCATCGCTGTCGATCCATCGGTATCCCATGGCGATGGGTCCGCCGCGGTCCTTGGCTGCCCCCTCGCTCGCTGTGAATGCGGATCCATCGCCCACGCTCAGGTCGAAGCTGAGGGGCCCTTCCCCACTATTGCTCAGTGTGAGGATTCGGTGCGCCGGTATCGACGGCAAGGCGCCCGCCTCGAAGCTCTCGGGCTCGAGCGCCAATCTGGCGGGAAGCTCGGCGCTTCCAATGACGGGCAGGATAGCCGGAGAGAAGGGATCGTTGCTCACGAATTCGAGCTGTGCGCTCAGATCGCCGACGGCCAGCGGCGTCCAGGTGATCGAGACGAATACGCTCTGGTACGGCCACAGGGTCGCCGTAGTAAGGTCGGGCTCGAGGGTCGGATCGGAGACCACCACATCGGTCAGTTGGAGCACGTCGGTGCCATCATTCCTCACCATCACTCCCAAGACCCTGTCCCCGCCCACCAAGACCGAGCCCATGTCGAGCAGTTCGGGTTGGAGGGTGAGGACCGGCCGGCCGCGAACCCGCAGCGATACGCTCAGGGTGAGCACCGGGCTGAGAGGATCGTTGGTGCCGATCGGTGCATCGAAGGTGTACAGGCCGACCGCAAGCCCAGCGACATCGAGGCTCACAGTCAGATCCACGCTCTCGCCAGGAGCCACCGCGCCCTCGGTGGGGGCGATGCTCAACCAGAACGGCAAGGCAACGATGGATTCGGCCACGGTGATGCCTGTCTCGCTACCCACCTGGAAGCGGAGCTCTCCTTCTCCAGCGTTTGACAGGGTGACGATGAAGTCCTGCGTCTCGCCGATGAATAGCTCGGCATCTACCGATGAGGGGTCGAGTTGGGCCAGAGGCGCCAGGGCGGAGTCGCCGCTGAGCGGAACCGCCGTCGCGGGCTGACCGGGATCGTTGCTCGTGATGGTCAGCGTCGCAGTCGAGGGAACCGGTGCAACGGGCGTGTAGCTCACGGTCACAATGGTGCTGGCTCCCGGATCCAGAGCTAGCGAGGTGATGTCGACGCTAAAGACGGAGTCGTCGTCGGCGATGTCGCTGACGAGGAGCTGGTCAGTGCCATCATTCAGCAGAGTCAGAGGGAGGACGGCGGACCCGCCCAGCAGCACGGTGCCGAATTCGACGGCCACCGGGTCGAGGACGAGATTCGGTACGCCGGTGACGGTGAGCGTCGTCGGCACGCGCAGCTCGCTCTCGTCGGGATCATTGCTGCTGATCACGATGTCGGCAGTGTAGGTGCCACCGAATAGGCTCGAGGCGTCGAAGCCCACGGATAGGTCGATACTCTCGCCGCTGGCTAGGATGCCGCTGTCGGGTTCGACGCTGAGCCAGTTCGCTCCGCCGAGCAGGTACTCGATCTCGTTCTCGTACAGCTCGACCGCGTCGAGTATCGAGTCGCCATCGAGATCGGCCGGATTCTCCCCCGGCAAGAAGCCATGGACGATGGCGGGGTATGCGGCGGAAAGCAACAGCCCACCTTCGCCCGGTTGAATCGTGGGCGTGTAACCTGCCAGCAGCGCGGCGCCGGCGGCGGCGGCGAGCTTGTCACCGTTGTCGTTGACCGTATCCACCCGGGACGTGAAGTCGGGAACAGCGTTCGGTTGATTGAAGAGGGAATGGCTCAGATCCCACCGATAGATCGGAGGCGTACTGAAGACGTCTTGTGTCGGGACCACTCCCAGGAGCGGCCAAAGGCTGGACGGTTGGTCCGCCGAGCCGTCGATGTCCCAGTAGCTCAGGATCAGGCTGCCGCCTGCGATAACGTAGGCCTCGACGTCGTCGAAAACCATGACTGTGAGGCTGTTGTCGATGATGACCAGGTCCCACACGCCGCCGTTGAGCAGGCTGATGAAATTGGAGGTCGACGAGTATTCTACGGTGTACGCCAAGCCCATCCGCTGGAGTGCAATCTCGACCACGTCGCTGCCCGGTGGATGCAACGTGTTGTCGGTGTACACCAGGATGGTGGGGTCGGTGCCGTACACTCGCTCGAGCCCCGTGGCCAAGGCCTGTTCGGGGCTACCATTGATGACCTCACCATCGCCTTCGGCTAGCTGGAAGATGCGCTCGGAGGTCATCGGCAGTGATCCGGTCGATTTGGACAGACTCCCTTCGACCGCGAAGGCCTCTAGGCTGAACACCAGGTCGGCGATCCCGTCATTGCTGATGGTCAGCGTTTGCTGATCGACGCCGCCAGTGAACAAGTCGCTGGCCAGGGACGTGGGCGCCACGCTCACGTCGGGGGGATCGATGCCCGCCGCGCTCACCGGCACCAGCAAGGTGGCCTCGTCGGGATCGTTGGAGAGAATCGTGATGGTGGGTTGGACCGGCCCTGGTGCCGTGGGCGCGTAGGTGACGTCCACAGCGATGGCCTCACCGAAGCCGAGCACCGCTGAGCTCGCCGAGAGCGTGAAATCTGCATGGTCGACGCTGATGTCGCTGATCGTGAGGACATCGGTACCGACATTCTCGATCGAGAGGGTCAGCTGCTCGCTACCGTCGACGAAGATCGTTCCGAAATCGATGGCGCTCGGTATGACGGCGATGTCGGGGACGCCGGTAACGGTGAGGTCCACGGGCACGCGTAGCTCGGGGGTCACCGGGTCATTGCTGCCAATCACGAGATTGGCCGTGTGGAGGCCGCCGAACAGACCGGTAGCATTGAATATCACCCCCACCTCGGTGGACTCACCCGCCGTGAGGGATCCCGATACGAGGTCGACGCCGAGCCACGGTGGCACGTCGGCGAACACGGTGACGTCGTCGACGAACCAGCCCTCATTGCTGTCGCAGTTACCACAGTCCCAACCGGCGTGGAAGCGGAGCACCACGGTGTTCCCGCCGAACGCGTTGAGGTCGAACACGGCGGGGACGAATTCGGCTCCGGCGCCGCCATCGTGGCTATACGCGTCCAGGAAGGCCAAGGGGTTGCTGCAGATGTCGTCGAGGACGTAGGGGTAGCCCGCCAGGGGGAAGATCTGGGTCCAGCTGGTTCCGCCGTCGGTGCTCACCTCGATGATGCCGCCGTCGGGCTCGAAGGTTGTGTCCCCGCCGCAGCCGTCGAAGTTGTACCAGTGCTCGACCGCCAGGCGCAGCTCGGGTAGCGCCGGCAAGTCGATGGGGGGTGACACGAGCGCGTCTGCGCCAGAGCCGGAATGCTGGGAGACGTTCCAACTATGGCTGCCGCTGGCGCTGCGCGTCGTGACCAGGGCCCACTGGTCCACCGACCCCGATGTGCTGCCGTGACTCCAGCCCGGCGCTCCGCTCTCCATGTCATCGGAGTAGAGCACTGGGCCGTCGACCTGGGACTGGAGGACTTCGAAGTAGTCACGTACCACGCTCGCAGGCGAGCGGCCGGTGAATCCGTCGGGCGCCTTGGCGCGGTCGATCCCTCCAGTCTTGGCGAGGGGACGAGCCGCGTCGTACTGGGCGAGGTAGGTCTCGATGGATTGTCCCAGCGCAGTAGCCACGGCGCCCGGTGTCGGTATCTCCAGGTACTCGATGGGGCCGAAGGCAAAGTCCAGCGTACCCTCGCCGGTGTTGGAGAGGGAAAGCGATTGGCTCGAGCTGGCACCCGTGAGCAGAGCTTCCGACAGCGAAGTAGGTGAGACCGCCACGGTGGGAATGCCCAGGGTCATGCCCGAGGGGGAGTTGGAGACCAGGGAGGTGTTGCCGAACTCGTCGCGGGCCACGAGGGCGATCCAGTAGGTGGTGAGGAAATCGAGGCCGTCGACTACGTGCTCCTCGGGTTCGCCGAAAGGCATCGGCGGAGACAGGCCCTCCACCAGGATGCCCGTATCGAAATTGGCTTCGTCGAGGAGGAATTCGGCTCGGCGCATCTCGTAGGAGACGGCTGTCCCCTCGCCGCCGTCATCTCCGGTCGCGCTCCACGCCACCCGCAGCCAGTTGGAGCCGCTCTCCATGACCATCAAATCGTCCACCGGTGCCGGCGGCGTTTCGTCAGGATCGGCGATGGCCATGAACGCATTGAGACGCGCTCCGCTGACCGTGCGGCCCGCCAGGGCGGGGATGGGATCGGCCATCATCAGAAGCCGTTGCTTGAGCGCGTCGTGGGGCGCCAAAGGGAAGCGTCCGACCATCATGGCGACGACGCCGGCGACGTGGGGGGCGGCCATGGAGGTGCCGTCGAAGAAGGAGTAGCCGCTGCCGGGAACGGTGCTGAGAATGCTCACGCCGGGTGCGCCCAGATCGACGCTGACCACGCCGTAGTTGGAAAAGCCGGCCAGCTGGTCGTTGTGATCGGTCGCTGCCACTGAAATGATGTTCGGCGTGTCGTAACTCGCAGGGTAGGACGGAGCCGAGTCGGTATCGCGCCCCGAGTTGCCAGCGCTGGCCACGAAGTGGATTCCCGCCGCGTCGGCGTCTTCGATGGCAGCCAACAGTGCGGCGGAGAATCCACCGCCGCCCCAGCTGTTGTTCGTGAGGTCGACTCCCATCAGCGTGGCATACTCCACGGCCTGCACCGCAGCCGCGGTGGAGCCGCTGCCGTCGGATCCCAGGAACTTGATCGGCAGGATGCGAACGCTCCAGTTCACGCCGGCGACCCCCACGCCGTTGTTGCCCACACCGCCGATGGTTCCCGATACGTGGGTGCCGTGTCCGCGGTCATCGAAGGGATTGTTGTCGTTGTTGGCAAAGTCCCATCCGTTGACGTCGTCGATGAAGCCGTTGCCGTCGTCGTCAACCCCGTTGCCCGCGATCTCGCCCTCGTTCAAGAAGACATTGTCGGCGATGTCGGGGTGGGAGATGTCCAGGCCCGTATCGATCACACCGACCACCACATCGCGGGTGCCTGTGAAAATGTTCCAGGCCTCCACGGCGCTGATGTCGGCGCCGGCGGTGCCACCTGTCTGGCCAGTGTTCTCCATTCCCCACAGATCGTCGAAGCGAGGGTCGTCGGGGATGGCGTGCTCGTAGACGATGTAGTTGGGCTCGGCGAAGGCGAAGTAGGCATTGCCGTCGAGCAGTTGAAGTGCTTCCTCCACCGTCATCGAGTCGAGGCGATACAGGCCGGCGTCGATGCGGTTGAACTGGACGATACGCGTCGCGCCGAGTTCGTAGAGGATGTCCTGGCTCTGCTGCACCTTTGTCTCGGCCGCAAAACTCAGGATCAGCTCGCCGGCGACGTACGGGTGCTCGATCGGCTGGGCCGAGGCGGTCGAGAGCAGAATGAGAATGGACAGTGGAAGAAAAAATCGGACGCGGACGGGTGGCTGAGCCATGACGGCAACCCTTCGGGATGAGTGGCCATACTATCATCTCAGGCCCCGCCGAGCGATGCCCGGGGATCGACATTGACGGTCGGTGACATGCTCGGCGCGCGCCGCCACCATGAAGAAGATTGTCGAAAGGAGCCAATCTGCGAGATTATATCGGCCCAATCCTTGGGCATTCGTGGCGCCGCTGTCAATAGGGGGATGGATCTCGTCTGTTCGTTCCCGTGATGGTGAGTGAATTGAGGAAGCGGTCGAGGCGAAGACGGTTGCAGCCACCCCGCGGAATGTGCCATCGTCTGCAGAAGTGATCTGCTGTCGCTCACCTCATCCCTAGATTGGCTCCGAGGAGGTCCTGGTTCATGATCCGCAAACTGTCCTTCTGGATCTGCGCCGTCGCCGTGCTCCTGGGCACTGCGAATCTCGATGACGCTCACGCTCGGGACGTCCTCATCACACCCGTCGACGGGCAGTTGCCGGTGCTCGTGGAGACCGTGCCGGGCTTGATCCAGGGTGACGTGTGCACCCTGGGCAACGTGGGAGCTCCCGGCTTCGCCATAGAGAACTTCCTGCTACCGCCGGAGATCTACAAGCTGGCAATCGATCCCCAGAACCAGTGCACCGCATGCGCCATGGGCTTCCAGGTGACCAGCATCCACATGGTCCTGCGCACCAGCTCCGCGTGTGAGTTGACTGTCGAGATAGACCTGGAGGATGCCGTATTCCCCGAGGAACCAAACTGTTCCACACCCGGCGTGGTGGACTGTGCCAGCGGTGAGTACGCGGTGTCGTTGCCCGCTGCCGGCTTGTGGGATATCGAGCTTCCCATCGAGTGTGGATGTGCATTCAAGCAGTACATCTACATGCTCGGCATCCGCATCGTCGATACGTCGTGCTCGGACGGATCCGTGCCTGACCTGATCACCGACGCCATGCCCCGTCTTTGTGCGAACTGGAACAATTTCGGGACGGGGTGGACCGATCTCCTGGCATTCTTTCCGACCTGGCCGGGAGACTTGCTGATCTGGGCCGATGCAACCTGCTGTGAGGATCCGGTGGGCACGCCCGACAGCAGCTGGGGGGCGATCAAGAGTCGCTACGACAACTGATCACGGTGACGCCCTTTACGGTCGCGGTGGCGAAGCAGAATGTCTACCAGCTCCAGTAAGCCCGCGAAAGGGTGAGAGAGAGCCGGAGTAAGCAGGGAGTGACGCATGACCTGGTTCGCCGCGCCTCTGCTGATGGGACTGTAAGAAACTCTGTGTAACTGACCCCGGGATCATAGCGGCACACGTCCTTCGAAGACCACCGCCAAGTGGTTGAGGGCTTTCGCCCAGTCCTTTACGGGCCGACTCCAGCGTTCCGAGGC
>Ga0214472_10003586_pt1 | contig 16398 bp, 12 predicted proteins | sample RVTome_6_FD_207662 | JGI IMG/M metagenome (GOLD analysis project Ga0214472, IMG submission 207662) | Soil microbial communities from uranium-contaminated site in the Upper Colorado River Basin, Wyoming, United States - RVT140D175 | ecosystem: Environmental > Terrestrial > Soil > Contaminated >... | reverse complement strand
GGGCCCCACGGCAAGATCCGCGTCGACGCCAACGGCGCGTGGGATGTCGACGACGCCGTTCGAGCCCTGACCGAGCTTCAACTCGCGGCTCGTCGCGGCGGGATCGATGGCTTGGAGTATGTGGAGCAGCCCTGCGCCACCGTCGACGACATGGCCGCACTTCGCCGTCGCATCGACATTCTCGTCGCGGCTGACGAGTCCGTGAGGATTCCCGGAGATGCGGACGCCGTAGTCGAGGCCGAGGCGGCCGACATTTTGGTCCTCAAGGTCGCCCCGCTCGGAGGCGTTCGGGCGTGCCTTGAGATCGCCGAGAGGCATGGCCTTCCGGTGGTTGTCTCTAGCGCGATGGAATCGTCGGTGGGGCTCGCGGCAGGCGTCGCGCTCGCGCGTGCCCTCCCGGAGCTTCCATACGCGTGTGGGCTGGGGACCGGTCTCTTGCTCGCAACCGACACGGTCCGCGAGACCATCGTCCCGCGGGACGGCAAGATAGGCACTGTGACTTTGGACGTGACGGTGTGACCACCCATCCCGCAGCCGCGTTCGCGCGGGAGTTAGTCGCGGCGCTCGCGGTCCACGGCGTCGAGGACTTTGTCCTGTGCCCGGGGTCGCGTTCGGGGCCTCTCGCCCACGCGCTCGCGGAGGCGTCCTCGGCGGAACCGCCGATCGGCGCGCCGACCGTGTCCCTCCACGTGCGGGTCGACGAGCGATCTGCCGCCTTCCTCGCGCTCGGGATCGCGCGCGGCCTCGCCGCCGTGGGAAACCCGCGGCCCGTCGCCGTCGTGACCACGTCGGGCACCGCGGTCGGAAACCTGCTCCCCGCCGTGATGGAAGCGCATCACGGCGGTGTGCCGCTGGTGCTGATCACGGCCGATCGCCCGGCCGAACTGCTCGGCGTAGGTGCCAACCAAACCACCGACCAAGTGGGCATCTTCGGCACATTCGTGCGGTGGTCGGCGGAGGTTGCCGCACCGGCCGAAGGCGAGGGTCCTGGCCGCGCCACCAGGCTTGCCGCGCGTGCCGCCGCGCTCGCAATGGGTGACGCCTCGCGCGACGACACGATCTCGTCGCCCGGTGCCGTCCACCTCAATGTCGAGTTCCGTGATCCGCTGGGACCGGACGGCGGCGAATGGCCCGAACCGATCCACGTTGAGGCGTCGCAGGGAGGGGCGACACGCGTTCCCCTCTCACCCCATGCGGCCGGCGAGCCGTTGCCCCCGGTCGTGCGCGGCGTCGTCATCGCCGGCGACGGCGCGGGGGATGCCGCGCGCCTCGTGGCGGAGATCAATGGCTGGCCGCTGTTCGCGGAGCCCACGTCGGGTGCCCGAGCGGGAGACGCGTGTGTTCCCGGCTATGTGGCGGCCCTCGCGGGCGCCGCGCGCGGCGCGCTCGCGGACCGGGTGGAGCAGGTCGTCGTCGTCGGCCGGCCGACGCTGACCCGGCCGGGTCAGGCCCTGATCGCCCGCGCGCCCGCGCTGTATGTCGCGGCGCACGGCGCGCGGTGGCGCGAAGCCCCCCGGCACGCGCTCCAGGTGCTTCCCCGGGTTCCTCGTGCCTGGCTCACGCGTCCTGATGGCGCGCCACCGGCGACCACCCAGTGGATCGCCGAGTGGAGGTCCGCCGCGGACCTTGACATTTCGAAGGGCTGGGGGCCGCGCGCCATCGCCGCAGCCTGGATTGCCGCGCTCGGGCCCGAGGCGATCGCCGTGCTCGGCTCCTCCGGACCCATCAGGGCGGTCGACCTTGTCGCTCCCGCGTGGATCCCTGGCCGCGCCCCTCACCTGCTGGCCAACCGCGGCCTGGCCGGAATCGACGGAACCGTGTCGACCGCGATCGGCGTCGCGCTCGGTTCCCGGCGTCCCGTCGAGGCGTTGATCGGCGACGTCACCTTCCTCCACGACGTGGGCGGACTGCTCATCGGGCCGATGGAGAAGCGTCCCAACGTGCGCATCGTCGTGGTCAACGACGGCGGCGGCACCATTTTCTCGTCACTCGAGCACGCGAACGCGCCGGAGCAGAACGTGGCCCGTGTGTTCACCACACCCCACGGCGTCTCCCTCGGTGCCGTGTGCGAGGCATACGGCGTGCGCCACACCCTGGTGACATCGGTAGCGGGGCTCGCCGGTGCGATGCGGCGCGAGCCGAACGGGCTCGAGGTCGTCGAGGCCGTCGTGGAATAGGGCGTGTCTCCCAACCGTTCGAGCCAGAGGATGATGGCCCGGAGGACGGCTGCGCCGCGGTAGATCCGGGCGTCCTTGTCGTAGCGGGTGGTCAGGCCGCGCCACTGCTTGGTGTCGGCGAAGCCGCGTTCGACGACGTTGCGTCCGCGGTAGTGGGCGGGGTCGAAGGCCGGTGGTCGTCCGCCTCGCGTGCCGCTTCTAGGCCGTCTGCCACGGCCCGAACTGTTCGGGCAGATCCCGCCACGGGGTCCCGGTCCGACACCGCGACACGCCGCGAGCATGCCCCCCAAACAACCATCACGGCACGGAGACACGCCCTAGCCTTCGCCCAACAAGCAGAACGAACCGCAGCACGATCAACCACAACCGGTGTCAACCAGGCCGACAGCAGAACCCAAGATCCGGGCCATGAGCGGACTACGACGCGCTCTGGGCGATGAGCGCCCGGGGGTCATGACGGCCGGGCCGCTGGCGGGAGTCGGACGACTCGTCATCTGAGTTGAATCCGGTCCGTGTCGCGCCTGACACTCCCGCGTAACTCGAGTAACCTGTGGTGCCTGAGCGGGCGGAGATTCGGAAGGTGGACGATGGCGCAATCACGGGCTCCACGGGTGAGGATGGAGGATATTGCGCGCCGTGTTGGGGTCTCTCGGACCACGGTGTCGTTCGTGCTCACGAATCGCCCCGATGCGAGTGTCTCGGTGGAAACGCGCAGGCGGATTCGGGAGGCCGCCGCAGAGCTGGGGTACCGGCCCCATGCGGGCGCACGAGCTCTCGCGGCGCAGCGATCCGGGCTGATCGGGATGATCACCGAGATCGTCACGGGCCCATATGGTCCCGATGTCATCAAGGGCGCCCTAGACGAGGCGTGGCAATCGGGCTATTTCCTGATGGTCGCCGCCTCGGAAGGAGATCCTGAACTCGAGAGGGTTGCGATCGAGCGCTTGCTCGAGCAGCGCGCCGAAGGCTTGATCGTCGCGTCCAGCATGCACATCGAGAGGACCCTCCCGACTTCGCTCGGCGGGGTGCCGACGGTTCTCGTCCACGCCACTGATCAAGCTGGCCGGGTTCCGGCCATCGTCCCGGACGAGGAAGGTGGCGGAGCGGTCGCTACGCGACGTCTGCTCGACGCCGGACACCACCGCGTCGGCATGGTGAACCTGCCCCCGGAGACGCTGGCCGCCCGTGGCCGGTTCGCGGGCTACGCTCGCGCACTGGCCGAGCGCGGTTTCGACCAGGACCCTGACTTCGTGGTCCACGCCGGCGGAACGGCCGACGACGGCTATGAGGCGACCCTGCGTCTGCTCGATCTGCCCCGTCGGCCCACGGCGCTCTTCTACGCGACCGACCGGATGGCGATGGGCGGGTACGACGCCATCAAGGAACGCGGGCTGCGCATCCCGGAGGACGTTGCCGTCGTCGGCTTCGACAACCAGGAACTGATCGCAATGTTCCTTCGCCCGAAGCTCACCACGGTCGCGCTTCCTTTCGCCTCGATGGGCTCCCAGGCGGTGGCCCTTATCGCAGCACTCAACTCGGGCGAGGACGTGCCCAAGCGCACATTGGTGCCTTGCGCACTAGTCGAGCGCGACTCGGTCTGACCCCTTGAGCCGGCTCGGGAAGCGCCGAGGTTCCCGGCTGCGCGTCCGGTCGTAGGCCACTCGAGGACCCGGCAATCCCGGCCATGCCACCGATGGCCAGACGCCCAGCGGCCGCTCGTACGTGGGTCCAGCCGCGGGCCACGCGCAGTCAAAAACAGCCGTTGACGCCAGTGAGTAACCCGTGTAACCTACGGGATCAGTAACGCGCGTTACCCAGCCCCACCCGCCAACGTAGGCGGAGGGAGGTTTGCGGGTCTTCTGCGATCTGGGGGCTCCGGTAGTCGCCGCGATACGGACGAAGCGCACGTTGCAGGTCGGCGTCGTGAGCACAACGAGACGTGCTCGTCGGCGCAGGCATATCACCGGGCCTTGCAGCCCTTGGCATGGGGAATCGACACGCGAAACCCCGCCGCATCAGAGAGGAACAGTGACACCATGGCACATCGCAGGTTCAACACGAAGGCGAGGGTGCTCGCCGCCCTTGCCGTCGCCGGCGGGCTCGCTCTTGCGGGCTGCTCCGGCGCGACCACAGGATCCGGGGATCTTGATGGCACCCAACTCCTGACCATCCCGCGCGAGGACAAGGCGACGTTCTCCGCCAATTTCAACCCGTTCTCGCCGAACTCGATGCCGATGACGCAGCAGGCGATCTACGAGCCGATGTTCGTTTTCAACCCGACTGACGGCACGACGACCCCGTGGCTCGCCACGGATTGGGCCTCCTCGGAAGACGGCATGGGCGTGACGTTCACGCTGCGCGACAGCGTCCAGTGGTCCGACGGCGACCCCATGACCGCCGAGGACGTGGTCTTCAGCTTTGAGCTGCAGAAGGAGCTTCTCGGCGGTTTTGAGTACCTCGAGAACGTGACCGCCGACGGCGCGAAGGTGGTCTTCACATACAACACGGCCTTCTCCCCGGGTCTGTTCGAGATCGGCCAGCAGATCATCATCCCGAAGCACATCTGGGCGGACATCGCGGACCCGGCGAACGAGACAAACTCTGAGCCTGTGGGGACCGGCCCGTACACGGAGGTGACGAACTTCCAGACACAGTCCTACTCGCTGCTCCGCAATCCCCACTACTGGCAGCCGGACAAGCAGAAGATTGAGGGCATCCTGATGCTCGCGTTCGCCGGCAACGACCCGGCCAACCTCGCGACCACCAACGGCGAGACGGACTGGGCGGACCAGTTCATCCCCAACGTCCAGAACGCCTTCGTCGCCAAGGACTCGGAGCACCGCGGCTACTGGTTCCCGTCGGTGGATGCGATGATCAACCTGCAGCTCAACACCACCAAGGCTCCATTCGACGACGTGGCTGTCCGCAAGGCGATCAGCATGGCGATCGACCGCGAAGAGGTCACCTCGGTTGCCATGCAGGGGTACACCCACCCGGCTGACTGCACCGGGCTGTCCGACGCCTACGGGACGTGGCGCAGCGCTGACGTCGTCGCGAGCTGCGACTGGACCACGCTGGACGTGAAGGGAGCCAACGCGCTGCTGGATGACGCCGGCTACCCGCAGGGGGCCGACGGGACGCGCACACTGCCCGACGGAAGCCCGTTCGCGTTCGATATCTCCGTGGGCTCGGCATCCTCCGACTGGCTGTCAGTCGCGAACATCATCTCTCAGAACCTCGCCGAGATCGGCGTGACCGCCACTGTGAACTCGCCTGACTGGTCCGCAGTCGTGGCCGGCTACGAGGACGGCAGTTTCGACTCGGGCATCGTGTGGAGCAACAACGCGCCCACGCCGTACCAGTACTACCGCGGCGTGATGTCCACCGCGACCGTCCTCCCCGTTGGTGAGCAGGCCTTCCAGAACTACCACCGGTTCGGGCTCCCCGCGGCTGACGACCTGCTCGCGCAGTTCGCTGCTTCGGGAGACGACGCCGAGCAGGTGACAGTGATGAACGAGCTGCAGGCGGTCTACGCCGAGAATGCGCCTCTGGTACCGCTCTTCCCCGGCCCGCGCTGGGGCGTGTACAACACCACCCGGTTCACCGGGTTCCCGAGCGAGGACAACCCCTACGCGCCGCTGTCGACGAGATCGACGACCGCGGTGCTCGTCCTCACCACCCTGGAGCCGGTCGTCAGCAAGTGACTCCTGGTCGGCGGCGCCCCGCGCCTCAGGGCGCCGCCGATCCCCAACCTCATGAAAGGAGTGACCGATGCGCTTCGTCCTACGCCGGCTGGGCTTCTACTTGGTGGCGTTCTGGGTCTCGGTGACCCTCAACTTCCTCCTGCCGCGGGTTATGCCCGGGGACCCGATCTCACGAATGATGAGCCAGTCCCAGGGCCGCATGACGCCCGAGCAGGTCGTCCAGATGCAGGCCCTCTTCGGGCTTGACAACCGCCCCATCCTTCAGCAGTACATCGGGTACTGGCATAGCCTCTTCACCGGAGAGATGGGCGTCTCCATCTCCCGCTTTCCCACCCCCGTCTCGGAGGTGATCGCGAGCCAGATCGGTTGGACCATCCTGCTCGGGTCCACGGCGCTGCTGATCGCCGTCGTCATCGGCAACCTGTTGGGGATCCTGGCCGCGTGGCGCCGTGGCGGCGTGCTCGACTCGGCCCTGCCCCCGATTCTGGTCTTTATCGGATCGTTCCCCTACTTCTGGCTGGCGATGGGGGCCCTGGACGTGTTCGGCGTCGTTCTCGGGTGGTTCCCGCTGCGGCACGCCTTCAGCGCAGGAGCGACGCCGTCACTTTCGCCGGAGTTCATCGGCGACGTCGCGATGCACCTTGTGCTGCCCGCGATGACCATCGTCGTCGTATCCGTCGGTGGATGGATGCTCGCCATGCGCAACACGATGATCACCACCACGTCTGAGGACTACATCGTGATGGCCGAGGCCAAGGGTCTCAAAGCGAATCGGATCATGTTCCGGTACGCGGCACGCAACGCGACCCTCCCCGCGGTGACCAACTTCGGGATGGCGATCGGCTTCGTGGTCGGCGGCGCGCTGCTCACCGAGGTCGTCTTCGCCTACCCGGGCGTGGGATTCCAGCTGCTCTCGGCGGTCACCGCGCTGGATTACCCCCTGATGCAGGGGATCTTCCTCACGATCACCGGGGCCGTGCTCGTGGCCAACTTCATCGTAGACATGGTCTACGTCCGACTCGACCCGCGCGTGCGGGCGAGCTGACCGAAAGGGGTAAACATCGTGTCTGCCACCGACGCCAGCGAGGTCGTCATCCTCGCCGCTTCAGCCCAGCCCGAGAAGGTACCCGCGGAACCGTTGCCGGGTCCGCGGGCACGTCGGGAGGGCCTCGTCCGAAGCCTCCTGCGCAACAGGAAGGCCTTCGCCGGCCTGGTCATCATCGCCATCTTCCTCCTCCTGGCGTTGCTCGCACCCGTGCTCGCGCCCGGAGATCCGTCTCTCATCACATCACTCGGCGCCAAGGCCCCGTCGACCGAGCATCTCTTCGGCACCACGCCGAAGGGCCAGGACGTCCTGGCCCTCACCATGTGGGGCTCGCGGAGCTCCCTGCTGGTCGGCTTCGTCGTCGGTCTGGCGGCCACGGCGATCGCCATCCTCGTGGGCCTGACGTCGGCGTTCTACGGACGGGCCATCGACGACGGCCTCTCCCTGGTCACCAACGTGTTCCTGCTGCTCCCGGGCCTGCCTCTCCTGGTCATCCTCGCGGCGTTCCTGCCGCGGGGCCTCGGCACCGTCATCCTCGTCCTCACGATCACCGGCTGGGCCGGCGGAGCCAGGGTGCTGCGATCCCAGGCGCTGTCCATCCGCGGTAAGGACTTCGTGGCGGCCGCCATCGTGACCGGCGAGACGCGCTTTCGGATCATGTTCCGCGAAATCCTGCCGAACATGGCCTCGATCGTGATGATCACGTTGCTCGGAACCGTCATCTTCGGAATCGGCGCGCAAGCCGGACTCGAGTTTCTCGGGCTGGGAGATCCCAGCGTCGTCAGCTGGGGCACCAACCTCTATTGGGCGAGCAACGACGGCGCCCTCATATCCGGGTACTGGTGGGCGTTCGTGCCCTCCGGCGCGGCGATCGCCTTTGTCGCATTCGCACTCGCCCTCATCAACTACGGCGTCGACGAGGTCAGCAACCCCCGGTTGCGCACGGCTCGCCGTCGCCCGTTCGGAACAGGAACGGAGGTTGCACGATGACCGGCATCACCGACGCCGTACCGCGCAACGTGCTCGAGGTCTCGGACCTGAGTGTGGAATACCGCGGGGAGAACCGCACGACACGGGCCGTGGACCGAGTGTCCTTCACCATCGGGCCCGGTGAGGCCTTCGGCCTGGCAGGGGAGTCCGGCTGCGGCAAGAGCACCGCCGCCAACGCCATCATGCGGCTGCTGCGTGATCCCGCGGTCATCACCGGCGGTTCAATTCTCTTCAACGGGCGCGACGTGCTCGCGATGTCGCCTGACGAGCTGCGCAGTTTCCGGTGGCGCGAGGTCTCGATGGTCTTCCAGTCTGCGATGAACTCGCTCAACCCCGTCATGACCATCGGGGACCAGATCGCCGACATCTTCACCACCCATGAGGGATTGACGAAGAAGCAAGCCCTTGTGCGCGCCGCTGACCTGCTCGATCTCGTTCAGATTGACGCGGGCCGCCTCAAGGCGTACCCGCACCAGCTCTCCGGTGGGATGCGCCAGCGCGTCGTAATCGCGATGGCTGTCGCTCTCCACCCGATGCTACTGATCATGGATGAGCCGACCACGGCTCTCGACGTCGTCGTGCAGCAGGAGATCATGGCGCAGATCGCCGACCTCCAGCGCGAGCTCGGCTTTTCGATCCTGTTCATCACCCACGACATGTCGCTGATGATCGAGCTGTCCAACCGGATGGCGGTCATGTACGCCGGACGCTTCGTCGAGACGGCTGACGCCCAGGAGCTCTTCGCCAACCCGCGACACCCTTACACCCGCGCGCTCATCAACGCCTTCCCCCCACTGCACGGCCCCGTCGGCGAGCTCACGGGCCTCGGCGAAGGGGTTCGCTTCTCCAACATCCCCGACCTGGTCGAGGTCTCCCCAGGGCACCTGGCGGCACTCGACCCAGTCAGCAATCACGACATCCCCGGAGGCCGCTCATGACTGCCCAGCCACTCGCCAGACGACCGCAACCCGGCGCCAGCTCGCAAGATGATCCCGTGATCAGCCTGCGCGGTCTCACCAAGGATTTCCAGGTCGGGGGGCTCTTCTCGCGGCGCACCGTCCGGGCTCTGAACCAGGTCGATCTCGATGTCGAACGGGGCGAGATCATGGCCTTGGTGGGGGAGTCGGGTAGCGGCAAGAGCACGATCGCGCGTTGCGTGATCCGCTTGGAGCGACCCACCTCAGGTCAGATCGTGGTGGACGGTGTTGACGTCCTCCGCGCAGAGCCACGGAACGCCTCGCACGCTTACCGGGCCAAGGTGCAGATGATCTTCCAGGACCCGTTCGGTTCGCTCAACCCGATTCACCAGGTTCGGCACTTCCTGGAGCGCGCCATCCGGCTGCACACCGGCGTGGGTCGCCGCGAGAACATCGAGAGCACTCTCGAGGAACTCATGGCGAGGGTGGATCTGCCGGCCGATCTGTTGAACACGCACGCCTTCGAGCTCTCCGGCGGTCAGCGGCAGCGGGTATCGATCGCACGGGCGTTGGCGACGGAACCCCAGGTCATCCTGGCCGACGAGCCGACCTCGATGCTCGATGTCTCCGTGCGGATCGGAATCCTCAACCTCATGCGACGGCTCCGGGACGACCGGGGCATCTCGATGCTCTACATCACGCACGACCTTGCCTCGGCGCGTTACGTAGCCGACCGGACCACGGTCATGTTCGCCGGGGAGCTGGTGGAGAGCGGACGGTCCATCGCCGTGATGGACCATCCCGCGCACCCGTACACCCAGCTCCTGCTCTCCGCAGTTCCTGACCCGGACAGGGCAGGAAGCTACGACCCGGTCGAGCGCGCCCGGCTCAGGAGCGCCGTCCTCCACTCGACCTCTTGCCCGTTCGGCGCGGACCGCGATAACCCGTGCAGCGCGACCACATCGGTCCGGCACGTCGTCGGCGATCCAGCCGACAGGCATTGGGTGCGGTGCCATCTGTACCGCCCCTCCGCGGAGGTCGCGGCCCGTGCCCTCGCTGCCGACATGAGCGAGGACGACGACGTCGCCCGGCCCGCCGCACGCGGAAAGACGGCATGATCCGGTGCCTGCCGATCACAGCCCCGAGACGACTGTCGAGCGGGCGTCAGGGGCGAGCGAGCTGTGGGACCGGCACCGTCCGCGGTTCCACTTCACCGGTCCGTCAGGATGGCTGAACGACCCGAACGGGCTGACGCAACGGGAGGGCGTGTACCACCTCTTCTACCAGTACAACCCGAAGGGGGCGTTCCATGATCGAATCCACTGGGGTCACGCCACGAGCCGGGACCTCATGACCTGGACGGACGAACCGATTGCGCTCGCGCCCTCCCCAGGGCCGGACGAGGACGGGTGCTGGTCCGGCGTCTTCGTGGACGACGACGGCGTGCCCACCCTGGTCTACTCCGGCCACCGCAACGGCCGCCTCGAGGTGGGGTGCGTGGCCACCGGCACGGCGGACCTGCGCGCCTGGACCAAGGACGGCGCCAACCCCGTCGTCGAGGCACCACCGGGCGTGGACGTCACCGAGTTCCGGGACCCCTGCGTGTGGCGCGAGCACGGGGTCTGGCGCCAGGTCATCGGGGCCGGAATCCGCGACGTCGGCGGTGCCGCGCTGCTGTTCGAGTCGCCCGACCTGCGGAACTGGCGATACGTCGGTCCTCTCGCCAGCGGGGACGTGACGGGTCGGTCAGGGCTCGGCGGAGCTCCGGGGTCGACGGACTGGACCGGCGCAGCCTGGGAGTGCCCGGATCTGTTCTACTTCGACGGCCGCGGCACGGGCGCACCGGGGACCGGGGGCACCGACGGGACCGACGTGCTGGTGTTCTGCGCCTGGCAGGACGATACTTACCACCCGTTGTGCTACACGGGCACCTACCGGGGGAACGTCTTCGAGCCGACGGGACTTCAACGGTTCGACCTCGGCGAGCGAGCGTTCTATGCCCCGCAGTCCTTCCGTGACGAGTCCGGTCGGCGCATCGTCTTCGGCTGGATCACGGAGGAGCGCCCCGAGGCGGACTCGATGGCGGCAGGCTGGTCCGGTGCCGTTTCCGTTCCCCGCGTGATGAGCAGGACCGGGGATATCCTCACGTTCGCGCCCGCGATCGAAGTCGACGCGCGGCGTCGCGAAATGGTGGAGATCGTGCCGAAGGACTCCCCTGTGACGCTGCCACCCGGGGCCGGACTCGCCGGGCCCGTGGGGGATCAACTCGACCTCGAGATCCACCTGATCATCCCCACCGGCGGCTTCGCCCACGTTGTCCTGCTCGCCTCCCCGGACCGAGTCGAGCAGACCGTGCTCGAGATCCGCCGGGACGACGACGACACGGCCACCGTCCGCCTCGACCGGTCCCACGCCAGCCTGGATCCGGGCGCCTGGACGGTGGAGCGCCGTGGCGAGATCCGGCTCGCAGCGGACGGCGCAGTGTCCGTCAGGGCCCTGGTCGATCACTCGGTGCTCGAGCTGTTCCTCAATGGACAACCACTCACTGCGCGTGTCTACCCCACGCGACCCGACGCACTTCACACCGCAGTCGACGTTCCGGCCCACGTGAAAGGCCAGTCAAACGTTTGTGGAGTTACGGTGACGCGCTTTGAGGCCTGGCGGATGGAAGGTGCAGCCCGCGCGGTTGACGTACCGGGTAGGTAGCTCCTGTAGGACCTCACGTCCAAATCCCTGTCTAGAGTGGACGACTCGAGAGTGTCCCACCGCGGCCACACCCGGGCCGAAGATCGCCTCCCCCGCGACCACGTCGAACGCGGCTTCGCCGACACCACGCAGTCGCGCGGCCAGGCCGCCCGCTACGACAAGCACGCCCGGATTTACCCCGGCGCAGACTTCCTACGGGCCATCATCCTCTGGCTCAAACCGTTAGGAGACACGCCCTAGTCGCGATTCCCAGGTAAGTCCCAGGTTCACCCCAGGGCGAGCCCAGGTCCCGTTGATGTGATGGACACACCAACCCCTCCTGGAGGAAGTCATGAAACGCACCACTCGTATTGCGGCGCTAACCACCGCCGCCTCAGCCATCGCGATTGCCGGCGTTGTCGGAGTCGTCACTGGCGCCTCGGCGGATACCACCGCCGGCGCCACGGTCACCACGACGACCGAGGCCGTAAATGGCCCCGGTGCGTGTCTGGGTCGACCCGACGCAGACACGATCCCGTACGTGGGCGTTCGCCTGCGCCAGACGACCGATGGCCTCGTGGTCCGGTCGCTCGTGTCCGGAGGGCCCGCAGAGGCGGCCGGTATTGAGGTCGGCGACCTCATCGTGTCCGTCAACGGCGTGGCCGTCACCGAGCGCAGCCTCATCCGCGACGCCTTCGACGGGGTCTCTCCCGGCGATGAAGTGACGGTAGTGGTTGACCGCGACGGAACGTCGAAGTCGATCACGGTCACGACCGCCTCGCAGGCCGACCGTCCCGCGGCCGACGAGATCCCGTACCTCGGTGCCCGCCCTGAGCGTCCGATGGATGGCACCGGCACGCCGCCCACCTCGTTCACCGTCGGCGTCGTCGACGCGGGGAGCCCCGCGGAAACCGCGGGCCTCAAGGTCGGTGACGTCATCACCTCTGTCAACGGCACCGCCGTGTCCGACCCCCGTGACGCCATGAACGCCGTCCACGACCTCGCCCCTGGTGACACCGTGTCGCTCGGCGTGACGCGCGACGGCACCACCCTCACCCTGACCGCCACGCTTGGCTCGCAGGCCGACAACCCCAACGAGCCCCGCGGCCCGCGCGGAGGCGGCATGGGCGATCGCATGGGCGGCGGTATGCGCGGCCAGCACGACGGGCAGTCGCCGGCAGGCGGCAGTCCCGCGACCACGGGCGGCGCGAACGCGGTCGCCGACCAGGTCGCCGGGCAGAACGCCTAGCCCTGCCCTGAAGACTCGTGCCTAGTGCGCGCCCAGCGCGCGTCGCATCGGCTCGAGCTTGGCCTCCGACTCCGCCCACTCTGCGGCGGGGTCGGAGGCCGCGACTATGCCGCAGCCGGCGAACAACCGCACGCGCCGCGGGTCGGAAGGATCTAGTTCGGCCGAACGCAGACCGATGCACCACTCGCCGTCGCCCGCGGCGTCGATCCACCCGACCGGGCCCGCATAGCGGCCCCGATCGAGCTCCTCAAGTTGATCGATGACGTGTGCCGCGCCCAGCGTCGGGGTGCCGCAGACCGCGGCGCTCGGGTGGAGCTCGCCCACCAGTTCCAGCGACGAGACGTTGTGGCTCAGGACGCCGGTCACATCCGTGGCGAGGTGCATCACGTTCGGAAGGTGAAGCACGGACGGCTCGTCGGGGACATTCACGGACGCGCAGTGAGCCGTTAACACCTGCGTGACGGACTGCACCGCGTACTCGTGTTCCTCGCGGTCCTTGGAACTGCGCGCGAGGGCGCCCGCGCGCGCGAGGTCGCCCATGTCGTCGCCCGTCATGCGGATCGTGCCGGCGAGAACGCGTGACGTCACGAGGCCGTGGTCGACTCTGGCGAGCAGCTCCGGCGTTGCCCCGACGAGCCCGTCGACGTGAAACGCCCAACACGTGGGGTAGTCACGCGCCAAGGGCGAAAGCACCGTGCGGACATCGACGGGTCGCTCCGTGGTCGCGGTCACCGCGCGCGCCAACACGACCTTCTCGAGTTCCCCCGATGCGATGCGCGCGATCGCCGCGACGACCGCCTCGCGCCACCGGCGCTCGTTGCCGTCGTCGATGTCGACACGGCCGAGCGGGGTGGGGGTGTGTGCCATGACGCTTGCGTCGCGCAGCGTCGGCATCTCCAGATCGACGTCGTCCGTTATGACGGTGAACCACGCCGCGCCGTCGCCGCGGCCGAGCACGTAGCGTGGCACCACCAGCGCGCCGCCGGCGGCCGACGCATCGGAAAACGCGAACGAGCCGAATGCCACGAGCCCGCTCCCGCGTACCTGGACGTCGTCCCGCACGGTCGCGTGCCGGACAAGGCGCCGCCACCAGGAGTTGGCGTCGTCGATGCGCGACGGGCCAGCGGTATCGATGCGCGCGACCTCGCCCCACGCGACCATGCCCTGGTTGCGGTGAACCCACGAGATTCCGGGCTGCGGCAGGGCGTCTATCAGGTCACCGGGATCGTCAATTGCAACGGTGTGGGCGATCAACGGGCCTGGTGTGGCGGCTTGGACGGTCACCTCTTCAGCCTACGGCCGGGCGCGGGGCGGTCACGACGCGGCCCTACCGGACGCCGATGCGACGCAAGTGGTCGTTGGCGAATCGCCCTTGGGGGTCTCTCCGCTCGTACACGGCGCGCGCGTCCGCAACTCGCGGGTGCACCGCGGCGATCCGGTCGGCATCGAAGGCGTGGAACTTGCCCCAGTGCGGGCGCGCGCCCCACGGTTTCACGACGGCCTCGACCGCCCCAAGGACTCGCCACACGCCCGCGGGATCGTTGCGCCACGTGAAGTGGAGGGCGAGGGTGTCGCGGTCGTACGCGCCGCTCAGCCAGAGGGCGTCTGCCGCGACGGTGCGCAGTTCGGTCACGAGCAGCAGCGGGTCGATGAGGTCGCCGACCGAACGCAGGGCCCTAAGCGCCTCCGACGCGTCCGCACGGTCGACGAAGTACTCGGACTGGATCTCGTCCCCGTTGCTCGGGCGTGAGTCGAGGCGGAAGTGCGGCAGGCGCTCCAGCCACGGGCCCGACGTTCCGCCCTGCGGCGTCAGGATCGCGGGATCGGCGTCGACGAGTGCGGCGTCCGAGGCGGCCGCCCGGCGTCCGCCCACCCACGCGTCGGGCGGGGTGCGGTCCGGGCCAATTCGAGACTTCACCCACACCTGCTCCAGCGTCGGCTCCGTCCAGCGAGCGAAGACTGACACCGAGTACGCGGCCTCAAGAATGTCCCCGGGGGCGGTGAGGAAGTCCTCCCACGCGATGCCGCGGTAGACGTCTTGGCGGACGTCGTAGGTCGGTTGAATGTCGAGGGTGACGCGCACGACGATCCCAAAGGCGCCGAGGCCCACTGCGAGGGCGGGAAAGTCGGGCTCGCCGCGACCAACGGTGACGAGGTCCGCGTCGGCGTCGACGTAGGTGAGCGCGGCGATGGCGGTGCTCAGGCAACCGTTGCCGACGCCGGAACCGTGTGTGGCGGTCGCGGTCGCGCCGGCGATGGAGATGTGGGGCAGGGAGCCGAGGTTGTGCAGCGCCCAGCCGCGCTTCTGAAGCCAGGCGGCGAGCACGCCGTAGCGCGTTCCTGCCCCAACCGTGACGGTGCGAGCCGCGGCGTCGAGCTCGGGTTCGGCAGGAACGTCGGTGACCGTGACAAGGGTTCCCGTGGTGTCGGCGAGGTCGGTGAACGAGTGCCGGGTGCCGAGCGCGCGGATGTTGCCGCGAGTGCCGGCGACGGCCGCCACGACCTCGTCGATCGATCGCGCCTCGACGATCGACGGCGCGGTGAAGGTGTGCGTCCCTGCCCAGGTCGCGCCCGCGGTTGTCATGCCGCCAGCGTATGGCGGCGCGAGGGTTTCCCGTGTCCGGTCCGCGTCCGTCGCGTCGCTCCTGGTGTGGGACCTCCGGCGCGATGCGCACCCTTCACGCCGACGTAGGCTAAGCGGGTGCGAACCGAGGCCGACGTCATCGTGATCGGAGCGGGCCCGGGCGGGTCCGCTGCCGCGCGCTACCTGGCCACGGAGGGCTTCGACGTCATCGCGCTCGAGAAGAGCCGATTCCCGCGCGAAAAGGTCTGCGGCGACGGCCTCACGCCGCGCGCCGTGAAGGAGCTCGAACTCATCGGGCTGCCGACGCCTCGCGAGGAGGGGTGGATCCCCAATCACGGGCTGCGCATGGTGGGCGGTGGCCACCGGCTCGAGTTCCCGTGGCACGATCTCGAGTCTTTCCCAAAGATTGGCCTCAGCCTGCCGCGCGCCCAGTTCGACCAGCGCCTTGCCGAGCATGCACGCGCCGCAGGCGCGGACATCCGCGAGGGTTGGCACGTGGACGCCGCGCTGCGCGACTCGGGCGCGCACTCGTACTCCGTGGGAGCGCCCGACGGCGGCGGCCGCGTCGTCGGCGTGGTCGCCCGCGCCACCGACGAGAACGGCCGCAAGGTCGGCGAGCCGACCGAGTTTAGTGCGCCGCTCGTGATCGCGGCGGACGGCGTCAGCGCGCGCATTGCCTTGGGGTTGGGAATCGAGCGCCGCGCCAACCGGCCGATGGGCGTCGCGGTGCGCACGTACTTCACCACCCCGCGCCACGACGAGGAGTGGATGGAGGGGCACCTCGAGATCTGGGACGGTGAACGCGGCAACTCGAATCTCCTGCCCGGCTACGGCTGGATCTTCCCGCTCGGCGACGGCACGGCGAATGTTGGCCTCGGGACCCTGAGCGCCAATGGCACCCCGCCCAAGCTTGACCACCGCGCGCTCATGCGCGATTGGCTCGACCACTCGGCGCAGGACTGGGAGTTTGGCGAGCAGGTGGGGCCCATCAAGGGAGCCGCGATCCCGATGGCGTTCAACCGCCAGCCGCACTACGTGCCTGGCATG